>WLWI01000498.1_pt1 | contig 36656 bp, 20 predicted proteins | sample 6701501 | NCBI WGS metagenome assembly WLWI01 (sample SAMN12718690, study PRJNA515312) | sponge metagenome | isolation source: marine sponge | host: Mycale hentscheli | place: New Zealand: South Island, Marlborough, Capsize Point | collected 2014-11-01 | reverse complement strand
TGGGTTTTCACGTCTTTGAGTAATTCATCCAGCAACTCTTTACGGCTGGCCATCAGCAGAATCCTTTCGATTGGAATGCTTAAAATACGGACTGATTGCCAGATACACAGACTAATTTACAGACTCCCTGGATATAGCGCAAATCGGTACCGGATCCCAACAAATGGGTCACAAACGAGTGCCGCAAACAGTGTGTCGCGGGGCTTTGTGGATCTCAGCCCTTTTCATAGGATCACATTTGACCTGATAAAGGACTTTCCTTAAGTTGGCTAGAGTATAGCTCAATCCAGTAACATCCAAGCATTAGTAACGGTTCTTGGAGATCTCAAGGCCGTGGATGTCTGATATAATCCCGCGAGATTAAGCGATCTCGCCATTATGTCGGCTATCTGCGGTCTTTTTTTGTGTTTTGCAGATAGATCGGCGGAAAGGAACCCTCATGAATCACGGACAGGTGCTTTACTATCACTCAACGCTTGGCGAGATGCTTCAGCCGCTGCCGATCTGCGCGACCGACAACAGCTCAATATACCTATCGCATACGGAGTCAGCGCAGTGCAGACCTCTAATGAGTATTGCGAAATACAACGCGCCCTCAGACCTTCCGATGGAACCGCAATGGTGTTGGGTCGACGCGTTCCACGTGATGTGGAATCGTCAGATCGACGAGATCGTCGACTTCGGTCAATACAACGAGGCCGAGAGCACACAGCTTCGCCGGCTTCTCGACAAGCACATCCGTTTATTCGACCGGGACGTCACTTCCTCTTTGCTTCACATGGATTGCGCGGGCGACAATATCCTCGTCGACACCGACAGCCGTGTCACGGGACTGATCGACTGGGAACGGTCTTTGTCCGGCGATCCCGAGATGGAGTTCGCCCTCTTGGATTCCTGGGGGATTGCCAAGCCGGCCTTTTGGGAGGGATACGGTAGCGCGCCCAACCGATCGGCGGGGCACCCAGCACACAACACGGCCGGGCACGAACACCACAGTCCTACCCCGGTCTACCCACAGCCGCCTCTGGCGCGGTGGCCGTCGTGCCCAGCCAAACGTTATGTGACATGAGCGGCGATTTCCTGCAGCGGGAAGCAGGGTTACAGAATCTGAAGGGGTACAAAAAGATGAAAAGCAAAAGCGAAATTGTTAAAACAGTTAAAGCAGAAGGGGTGTATTGTCTCCCGAATCTCTTAAGCAAGAACGAATTAGACGAAACCCGTCAAGACCTGGGCCGTGCCTGCCGAGATGCGGGCCATGAAGCTTACAACGCGGGCGAACGAACCCGATTATCGGGGGAAGTTTTGCTGAAATACCCTGCAATTGCCAGGGTCTTTTCTGATCCTCAAATCCTCGAACTCTGTTCATCGATTACAGAAGAGCCTATACCGTTTCTGCAAGAGATTGTCGCGAATCGATACATCCCTCCGCATCCTGGAATTGCGCCTCACTCAGATGAAGATTTCGGCGAACTAGTGCCGCCCTTTATGCGTGTCACGTGGGCACTTTTTCTTGATGATATCTCTGCCCAATCGGGCGCCCTTCTCTATGCACCGGGTACACATTGGCACCATTACCTTTCTAAGGATGATCCTGAGAAAAAATCGCCAACGCAGGAACAGATCCGCACCGCTAATTACGTACCGATTGAGTTAATGGCCGGCACTCTGATTCTTCGAGCGCCCGAGGTCTGGCATGCCGTTGCGCCCATCCACCATCTGCGCCGTTATATCACCGGTAGTTATTCGAGCCGAAACCGAGTGAGCTCGTGGTTGGGGAAGGATATTGCGAGACTGAGAGCGCAGCGGCAGAAAGTAAAGAAGGAAGATATTCCGGAAGGTCTCCGAAACGTGTTTTATAGTGAAGCAGCCCCTTAAAGCTAAAAGGGGCTGCCTGTTTGTTAGCGCAGCAACAGCAATTTGCGCGTGGCTTCTTGTGTCCCTGTCTGCAGGCGGTAGACGTATAGGCCGCTGGCCAGGAGACGGCCCCGGCGGTCGCGGCCGTCCCACAGTATCTGGTGCGGGCCAGCGGCTCGGTAGCCGGTCACTGGGCGGGCAACGACTTGGCCCTGCAGATTGTAGATCGTCAATATAAGCTCGGCGGCGGTGGGCAGACTGAAGCGGATAGCGGTACCGCTGTTAAAGGGGTTGGGAAAGTTCTGCTCAAGGGTAAAGGCAGAGGGTATCGACTCATCCAGTGTTACCGCGGTGGGTGGCTCGGCTCTGGATACCAGGCGCAGATCGTCCAGATAAAAGGTGCCGGCGACATTGCCGAAAAAGCGGATCAATTGCACCGGGCCCGACAGCTGCATGGCGTCGAGAGGGATTTCCACCAATTGCCATTGGCGCTGTTGCAGATCTATTTCAAAACCGTGGACGCCGCCGCCTAGCCCTCCCTGCAATAGATTGACCGGTTCTCCGTAGGGGGCGTACTGGCCAAATCCCCGGGGCGATTCCGAAGGGGCGGTGGAGGGCTTATTGATGGCAACCAATAGACTCTTGCCTACTTCGGCCTGGACCGTGCCGGGGTGGAAGGCGAAGCGCAGACTTTTATAACCGCCCGAAGAGAAGGGGCGTTCGGTTTGGAATTCGAGATTCCACCCGGCCAGGCGGCTGGGGGTGGCGTTGAGGGCGGTAGCGCTGGCACCGGAAAAAGTCTGCTCGACGGCGGCTAGATCAACGGCGACCCGGGCACTGTGCACCAGGTTCCAGAGATCTTCCAGGCCGTCGGTGGCGATGACCGCATCGGCGACGGGCAAAATTTCAACGCTGTGCACCAATTGGGTGTTGTGTGCTCCGGCTTCGTTTTCCTGGCGGATCCAGACGATGATATCGGCCAGACCGTTGGCCTGGTCGATGGGTAAGTCGGCCTGCAGGCGGTAGCCTTCCTCGGGGGTGCCCTGCAACGGCAAGTCGGCGGGGCCGCCCAGGCCGCTCAAATCGGCGCTGACCTGGGGCTGGGTGCCGTCCGGGTCAAAGCGCTCCAGGTGGATGGTTGCCGCCACCGCCAATTGGTTGCCGCTGAGGATGGTGGTGGGCAGGCTGTGTTCCCACGACCCGGTGATTACGGACCGGTCAATGCGGTAGATGGCGCGGGCGCCGGTATCGCTGGAGACGTAGAGTCGGCCGCGCCCGTCGGCGGCCAGACCGACAGGTTTGCCCCACACGTCCTGCTTATGCGGTGGGCCAAAGCCTGTGAGGAAGTCGGCCATGCGGGCGTCAGTGCCGTCGCCTTGGGCGAAGATGGCCACTACTTTAAAGCCGGGGACAACCGACAGATTGCCGCTGACCTGGCCCCCGTGCAGGGCGACGAAGGCGGCGTGGCGGTACTGGGGTGGGAACAGGGCGTGGTTGTAAATGTGAATCCCCAGCGGCGCCTGGTGCGCCGGCACCAGGGCGGTAGGGCGTTTCATCGACTGCACGCGCAGCGAGTCGGCCCGGGTCAGAGGCAGGATTTTGTCGTAGCCGGGAATGGTGAAATCGACCCAGACCTGGTAGCCAAAGGCGAGGGGATAGCCCTGGAAATCGCCGTCGCGAATAACGTCGATCCACTCGGGCGGCAGATGGGGGCCGCCCAGGTCGTAGTGATTGTGGGTGCCCCACAATTCTTTCGTCTGAGGGTGCATATCCAGGCCGACGACATTGCGCATGCCGGTGGCAAAGATACGGCGGCCGCTGCCGTCGGCGTTGAATTCGAGGATGGCGTCCCATTCGTCGCTGCGATTGATTGGCGTGGTCGAATAGCCCAGGACCGGCTCGTCGAGGCGGCACAGGTCGCAGGGCGAGCCAATGGCCAAGTAGAATTTGCCGCTGTCGGGGTTGAAGGCTATGGCGCGGGAAGTATGCCAGCCGTCCGAGGGGATATCTTCGACCAGGACCTGGCGCTCTTCGTAGACCAGGTCGCCGTCGAGATCGCGGTAACGGATGACTTGATCGGTTTCGGCGGCGTATAAGTCGCCCTGGTAAAAGGCGATATCGTTGATCCACGAGAAGCCGTCGGCGGCGGTGACAATGCGGTCTGCGACGCCGTCGTCGTCCAGGTCGGGCAGGGCGAGGATATTGTTGGAATGGGCCACGTGCAAAACGCCCTCATCGTTAAAGGCGAGCATCCGCGGCCGTCCCGAGCTGGAGGTCGTGGCAAAGACCGAGGCGGTGAATCCAGGCGGCAGATTGAGCACGGGATCCTCGGAGAATTGGCCCTTGAATTGGCTCGGGACAAAGACCTCCGTCGGCTGCAAGTGGAGATCGATCTCGGCGGGGAATTGAAAGGTGCCGGGAGGGTAGGCATCCTGGGCGGCTAGCACCGCGTCGGTCGACAGGGCCAACAATAGAGCGGTAGCGGCTTGGCGGTAGCGCATGGCGTACTTCTCCTGGCTGAAAAAGGCGCGGCCGGTCTGGTCGTAGAGCGCCGGTATTCAAGGGCCCAACATATCCAGCATCGATTGTTTAAGAGCTTCTTCAAACTGGGCGGCGCGCTCTTTGACATGGACTTTTTTCAATTGCTCGAGCCGGTCGACCCCGGCCAGTGTATCGCCCCGGACAATATAGTGCAGGTGGCCGGCCAGCCAATTGGCCTGCTTGTGGCCCGGGTCGAGTTGGAGGATGGCTTCGGCCTGGGCCAGGGCCGCGGCGCCATCGTGCTCGGTGACGTATTGGGTGGCCAATAACCAGCGGGCGCCGATATGGTCGGGATCGTATTCGAGCAGTTGTTGCAGATGGTGTTTGGCCCCGGCCGGGTCCGCCGCCTCTACCAGCAGGATGCCGGCCAGACGCAATCGGGCTTCGGCGTGGCCTGGGTCGCGTTGCAGGATTTCGCCGTATTGCTGCTGCGCCAGGGCCGATCTGTCGCGGCTTTCGTGCAGGCGGCCCAATTGGTAGCGCACGGCCAGCGAATCGGGCCGGGCCTGCAGCAGGGTGCGGTAGGCTTGGGCGGCCTGCTCGGGTTGGTCGGCCTGGAGGTAGGTATAGGCCAGGCGGCCCTGGAGGGCGACCGGGTCAATGGTCGTTTGCAGCTGCAGCAATTGCTCGTATTGGGCAATGGCCTGGTGATAGCGCTGCGTCTTCAACAGGGCGTTACCCAGGGCGTACCGGGCCTCGTGGCTCTCGGGAAAGCGTTCGAGATAGCCGCGAAAGGTCTCCAGGGCGCGGTTGTAGCGGCCCTGAAGGGCGTGGACTACGCCCAGGTTATAGCGGGCTTCGGGAATGGCGGGGTCCAGTTCAAGGGCGCGCTGGTAGTGGGCCGTGGCGTTGGCCAGGAGGCCTTTCTGGTGGAAGACATAGCCCAGGCGGTGATGGGTTTCGGCATTGCCGTCCAGGTCCATCGAGCCGCTGCCGATATTGGCCAGCAAAAAGAAGGTGACGCTGGTCACGACTAGCCCTGTCCGCACTGGGGCGGCACCGTTTTGCAAGCGTCGCCAGCCGACCTGGACACCTTGGATGGCAAAGAGCAACAGGACGGGGACCAGGGGCAGGCGGTAGCGGGCCGAAACGAAAAAGAGGACGATGGAGAGGGCGTAGACGCCTAGATACAGGAGCAATAATTGTTGGTCGTGGTGGCGGCGACGCAGGAGTATCCCCAGTAGGGCCAGAGGGACGACCAGGCCAAAGGGGAAGGCCAGGCCGTATTTCCACAGCAGCACAGCCAGCAGAGACGAGTACTGACGGGCGAAGTAGAGATCTTGATTGCGGCCTATTTCGTCGCCGTTGAGCAATTGCTGGCTCTTGCGCAGCAGCAGCCACAGGTAGGCACCGGGTTGTTCGAGGATGAAATCGCCGGCCCGGGCAAAGAAAAAGCGCGATTGTGCCGAGGGTTGGGTGAGACCGGCCTCCAGGCGCGGGCGGCTGACCAGGTCGGTCCAGGCTTGGCCGGGTTGGATGCGCAGCGTGCGGTCGAAATCGGCGTTATTACCGATAAAAAAATTGACCCCTGCATTGGAGGATATAAGGACCCAATCGCCGCCGACCAGCCCATTGCGCACCGTTACCGGAGCTATGGCGAGTAGGGCGCCCAGCAGCAGGGGCAGGGCGCGGTGCAGGCGCTGTGGCAGCGGATAGCTTGTGTCCCGCTGCCACAGCCACCAGGCGGCCAGGGGCAGGAAGAAGAGAATATTGGCCACGCACAGGGCCGCCAGGCCCAGCAAAAGACCGGGAATCCAGCGGCGCCTGGGTTGGGCGGCGGCCCAGGGTAGGCTGAGCAATACCAGCAAGTTGAGGGCGATGGCCAGGACGGGGGGCAAAAATTCGCCCTCGTAAAAGAGAAAAGGGCCGTACAGGGCGGCGGCGGCGGCGGCGACCAGGCCGCTGCCGGGCGTGAAAAAGCGGCGGCCCAGGAAAAAGACCAGAGTGCAGTTGAGGGTGCCGACAAGGACTTGGACCAGGCGCGCCAGATAGAAATCCGGGCCTAGTAGTTTGAACAGCAGGGCGAGAAAGTAGGGATAGAGCGGCGGTTGCCAGAATGGGGCCGGCCCTCCCAGCCACTGCCCTTGGCTGGCCAGGGCGGTGGCCGTGGCGGTATAGGTCTTGGCGTCGATGAGGGGAAAGTCGAAAAAGGGGCTGGCTTGGCTTTGCAGGATATAGAGCCAGCGCAGGGCAAAGGCGGTCAGGAGAATGGCGCCTAATAGGATTCGGTCTCTGTTGGTCATGGCGCTCGCGTTTAAAAGGGCTACCAGCTCATAACGTAATTATTGCTGGTGCCGGTCAGGTAGTCTATGAAGTACCATATTCCGGCGGTGACGAATTGGCCCAGGATCAGGCCCAAAAAGAAGGGGCGGGTGCGCAGATACAGGCGTGGACCGCCGTATTTCATCACTACGGTTTTGAGCAACCAGGCCAAAAAGACGCTGAAGAACATGGTGCCGAAAACGGCGCTAATGGGAAAGCCCAGAGGGTGGAAAGGCCACCACAAAAAGCGCTGCCGGGCCAGCATTAACAGTCCCATCACCCCGGCGCCAATACCGGTATAGCCCCAATTTTCCCAATGCGGCCCATCCGGGGCGGCAATGCGGGCGGCGGCATTCTCAAAGGGGTAGCGGGCGGCGCCGCCAAAGAAAAACTGATCGGTATTGATGCCGCCGTAGCGGTAGGCCAAATCGATAATGGCCCAGATCGAGGAGCCTAGAGTGACGACGATGGCCACCAGCATACCCCAGAAGATCAGCCGTCGGCCCTTGTGGACGGTTTCCTCCACCAGCTTTAGGCCATTGGCGCAGGAGGCCATGACAAAGGTGAGGATATCCGAGGCCCAGATATAGGTAAAGGCCAAGGCAACAATGCCGGTGGGGCCCAGGGCGCGGGTGCCAAAACCGGCGGCGACGAAGTCAGAGGCGATCATGGGGGCAAAGATAAAGGCCAGACCGCCTTCGGCCACCACCCGGGTGATGCCGATAAATAGCATCAGGGCCAGGAGCAGATAAATGGGCGTGATCCAGGCGGGCAAGCCCGACTTCCACAGCCAGACGCCCATAAAGAGCAGACTGGCGGCCAACAAGCCGACGGCAGCGCGGTAGGAGAGGATTTCGTCGGAATCGTCGACATCGGGGCGGCGCCCAAAGGCTTTGCCGAAGACGTCTTTGAGATGGCTCCGGGCGGTCCACAGGCCGAACAGCACCAGCACCAGGATGGCGCCGAAGCCCTGGTGCACGACAATGGAGCCGGTATAGGTGCTGTAGGCGCCCAGGACAGGGTCTACATTCTGAAAGCCGAGGACGTTGAAAATGCCTTGCTGCACGGTATTAAGCAGATAGAAGAAACACAGACCAAAGGCGATATCCGGGTTGACGAAATAAGAAAATCCAATCATCTGGAAGCTGACCCGCAACGGGATGCTGATGGAATCGCGGAACAGCGATACGGAAGCGTCGAGATTGACTCTGGGGACAAAGGGGAAATAGTGGTTGAGACCGTTGAGGCTTTGCAGGATGGCCGGTAGGGCAAAGCCGGCCCACATCAGCGGATTGCGGAAGAAGGGCTTGAGCAATGAAGCCTTCTTGCCCTGGCCTCCTTCGCCTTCGTCCTGAATCATCGACAGCGGCACTTGCACCAGGGGAAAGACCAGACGCTCGCGCTCGACCCACTGGCGCCGGAGGATGACCATGGTCGTGATCATGACCAGATAGAGCGCCAGAATAAAGGGCAACCAGAAGGCCAGCGGTCTGATCCACAGACCCCAGGGAATGCCCGTGCCCTGAGGGGCGCCTTCGTAGAAATGCTGGATACGGGTGAAGTCGTGGTGCGGGATAATCCAGTCGGGGACGTAGGGCAGGAGCAGTTCGTTCCAGTTGTTTTCCGGTGTGGCGTAGTAGATAAGGCTGGTGATATCGGGCAGCAAAAACGCGGTCAGGCCCCATTCGGGGATGGCCGTGGCAATGATCCACATAATGTAGATCAAAGCCAATTCGGCTCGATTCAGCATCCACGAGCGCCGCATTAAGCCCAACAGGGAATTGCCGCAGAGGATTAAAAAGAAAAAGAGGATTATGGCCGCCGGCGTATTGAAATAGGAGGCGATGCGCGAGCCGTGCAGGACCATATTGCAATAGGGAATCCCCAGGCCAATTGCACACGAACCGAGCGCGCCAATGAATAGGGCGCGCAGTGTTGGAACCAGCGGGGACGGAGTAGGCACTGGTCGACTCCTTGCCTTGGGGCTGCGGGAGCGGCGCGAAAGAAGGAAAAACCGTCGCAAGAATAGAGCTATGGCCGGGGTTTGTCAATTAGGGTGGGGCGGTTCTGCTAGTATAAGGGTCTGGTTGGCGGCCACCCCCTGAAGGTGCTGCACGGCGCCGCTGGGCCAGCGTATTTCCAATTGGTCCAGGCGCTGGTGCCGAGCCAGGCCTATATGTATCGAGTGGGCGCTGGAGGAGAGGAAGCCTCCGCCCGATACCAGTTCGAACGTCTGCGTAAGATCCCCGGCCCGGGCGCTTATTTTTGCGCCTATCGCGTCGCGGTTGCTGGTCCGGCCCTGCAGGCGCAGGCGCAGGTAATTATAGGCGTTGCCGCCATCGTTGCGCAGCAGCGAAGGGGGGCCGTCGAGGTTGACGACCAGCAGATCGAGGTCGCCGTCGTCGTCCCAATCGGCCCGGGCCAGACCGCGGCTGACCTGGGCCTGATTGAAATCGCCGGCCGGGGTTTCGACCAGGCGCCAGGCGGCTTTGCGGCCCTGGTTGGCAAAGAGTTGGTTGGCCTGGGCGTAGCCGGCGGTATTGAGGTGGCGGGTCTGCGGATAGACATGACCGTTGGCCACGGCCAGGTCCTGGTCGCCGTCGTTGTCCCAGTCGAGGAAACAGGCGCCAAAGCCCAAGGGGGGGCGGCTGGCGGCGTCGAGTCCGACAGCCGCGCTGGCAACGGTGAAAAAACCGCCCCCGAGATTGCGGTAAAGGGTATTGTAGTCGTCTTCGAAATGGGTGACCAGGTAATCCTGGTCGCCGTCGTTGTCCCAATCGGCGTAGGCCAGCCCCATACCCGCCTGCGGGGTGCCTTCGCCGCTGAGGGCGGCCCCGGCCGAGCGGGCGGTCTCTATAAAAGTGCCGTTGCCCTGATTGACAAAGAGGAAATTGGCGACCGAATCGTTGGCCACGTAAAGGTCGGCGTCGCCGTCGTCGTCGAAATCGGCGAAGAGGGCGTCGAGGCCGTAGCCAGGCCGGGCCGGGGCAACGTTGGCCTGTTGGGAAACCTGGGTAAAGGTGCCGTCCCCCTCGTTGCGGAAGAGCGCGTCGGCGGCGGCGGGCAGGCCCACGGGGCCGGCAAAGACCAGCGTCCCCTTCCACATGCCCCCGCGCGGCGGCGCCGTAGCGGGTGAAAATTCGACGTATTGGGCCACGTAGAGGTCCAAATCGCCGTCGCCGTCGTAATCGCCAAAAGTTGCCCCGGTGCTCCAGTCCGGCAGGGCGACGCCGGCCCGGACGGCGCCATCGGCAAAGGTGCCGTTGCCTTTATTGCGATAGAGGCGGTTGGGGCCGTAGTTGGTGAGATAGAGGTCCTGGTCGCCGTCGTTATCGCAATCGGCGGCGATGCTGCCCATGCCCCAGGCGGTATCGCCGACGCCGGCTTTTTGGGTTACTTCGGTGAAGGTGCCGTTCCCCTGGTTGCGGTACAGCGCATTGGTCGGGGCCGGCCCGGGACCAGGGCGCAGGCGGGCCCCATTGGTCAGGTAGATATCGAGGTACCCATCGCCGTCGTAATCGAGCCAGGCGCCGCCGCCGCCTTTGGCTTCGACGATATAATTTTTAATGCGTTCGCCCGAGCGGTGGACAAAATCTATTCCGGCGGCTTCGGTGCGATCGACAAAGACAGGGGCAGGCGGGGTCGACGTTTGCGGATTGCAATGGCAGAGGAGAAGGGCCAGCAGGCCGAGGGGCCCTTTCATGGGGTGCAGGCGCAGCGGAAACCAACATAGGCGCTGCGTTCTTGCGGAATAATTTCAAAGCGGTTGCTGCTGCGGGCGGTATGAATGGGGTTGATCCACGAACCGCCGCGCAGGACTTTGAGGCTGTCGGCCGGCGCGGTGGGGAGGGAGGTGGCCGGTGCAGTATACCAATCGGCGCACCATTCCCAGACATTGCCCGCCATATCGCGCAGGCCATAGGGGCTGTGGCCTTGGGGCAGCGAGCCGACGGGCGCGGTGCCGGAGAAAGGATCGCCCGATCCCCAGGTATTGGCCCGGTCGGGTCCGGGCTGATCGCCCCAGGGCCAAATGCGGCCGTCAGCGCTGCGGGCGCCCTTTTCCCATTCGGCTTCGGTGGGCAGGCGCTTGCCGCGCCAGGTACAATAGGCCTGGGCATCGCGCCAACTGACGTAGACCACCGGGTGATCGAGTCGCTGGTCCACATCCGAACCGGTGCCTTCGGGCTGGCGCCAGCTAATGCCGTCCTGGCCTTCGGTCTGGTCCGGTTCTTCTGCCTGGGTGCGGTATTGGGTGGCATCGACAAAAGCGGCGAATTGGGCGTTGGTGACTTCGTCGCGATCGAGCCAGTAGGCGGGTAAATGCCGGCGCTGGGCCGGCTTTTCGTCGTCGTCGGCCCGGGGGTGGTCGCTGCCCTGGATGAACGGCCCGGCCGCTATCAGGACCATATTTTGCAGGGTTTCGTCGACCGGTTGCGTCTCTGCGCCAGGAGCGGTTAACAGCAGGGCCAGGCAAGCCAACAGGGAAACCATGGGCCGACCGTGGAACAAGGAAATTGAAATGATCTTTGCGTCCTCAATAGGCCACGGCGATGGGGCCGGATTTTTCCAGAGTTTCGCCGTCGGTTTCGACGGCGAGTCGGTAGATATACAGACCCGGTGGCACGGGGGTGCCCTGGTCGTCGCGGCCGTCCCAAGCCGGGTCCTCGGGGCGGGCGCCAAAGAGGCCGCGCACTACGGGGGTGGCTTCCAGGAGCCGGACGCGCCGCCCCGATAGATCGTAAATGCCCAGCTCCAACTGCCGGGCCTGGGAGACTTCGTGCAGCTGAAACTGGAATCGGGCCCGGTCGTTGACCCCGTCGTCGTTGGGGGTGAAGGGGTTGGGATGGACGGACAGATCGGCGATCAGGTCGGCGCCCAAGCCGTCGGTGCGCACACCCAGGGCGTTGCCGGGGTGGTCGAGGTTGGCGTTGCCCGGATCGACCAGCTGTTTGACGCCCTGGCCCTGGCTGTCGTAGATCCAGCTTTGGAATTCGGTGCCGTAGCGCACCACATGGGTGTCGAATTCGACTTCGATGAGCTTGAAGGTATCCTCGGTGCCCTGCAGCCGGGGAAAGCCCACCACCACCCGGTCGGCTTGGATATCGGGGGGGAATTCATCGAGATAGTCGATACCGTCGACCCGTACGGAGCGGATCTGGTCGACCTGGGTAAGGGTGAAGATCTCCAGGCGGTCGAAGCCGGCGTCCAACGGCTCAAAGGTGGGACGGACGGAATAGGTGAAAGGGGTGCTCTGGGTGCGGGCGGCGTCGAGGGGCCAGATTTCACCGACGGCTTGTTGGGCGGCGGGGGGGGAGAATTGGAATTCGAGCTGGCGCAATTGGGTGGCGTCGGTGAGGGAGGACAGGAAGATGAGCTGGACCTGGATATAGCGGGCTGGGCCCGGCGACAGGATAGGGGTCCCATCGAGCCAGTCGGTGGCTGTTTGGCTGCTATCTATGAGGCCTGAGGTCCATTCGTAGGGGGCCGACCAGAAGCTCCAGTTTTCTTGGTCTAAAGCCGTGCTGCGGGTGACGAAATCGGCGCGTTCGAATTCTTTCTGGCTGATCTCAAGGACCTCGCCGGGGATGGAAGAGGGGACGAAGTAGCGCAGGGGGTCGGGGGTGGTGCCGGTGCGGGTGCGGATGAAGAGGCGGCCATCGGGGTCGGTGGCTCCGTCCCAGCGGATTTTGCCCCAGGCCATGGGGTTGCCCATATCCAGGACGGCGGTGGTATAGGCGGCGCGCTTGACGTAGCCCTCGCCGTAGACTTCAAATTCGGCGATCTCCCAATTCTTAATGGGGCGCAAAGGGCGGATGGCAATCCACTGGTATTGCTGGGTGGGAAAGCGGATATCGACGACCGGGTCGAGATTTTCCGTGGCGCGGAAAATCATGTTCAGGCGGGGGTCGCCGCTATCGATCAAGGCGTTGGGCGAAATGCGCCGAAACCAGGGGGCTTCGCGGGTGTTCAAATAACAATCCGAGGCGAAGTTCAGCACCGAATTGGCGCCGGTGATTTCGAACCAAGGGAGGAAATTCTCGGCAAAGTCGTCGGCGGGCAGTGTTTCTTTGGCGAAGGTCGGCTCGTCCATGCCACCCAGGATCTGGTCGATCTCCGGGTTGTCGGTGCCCAGCCGCGGAAAGAAGCGGATGCGGTTGATCGGGTAATCGACGCCCAAGTCGATGACCGAATTCTGCACGTAGAAGCCGCTGCGCACCTGCGGGTCGCTCGAGCTGTTGGCCGTGTAAAAGGCCGCCGTCGTCGGATCGCCGTCGAACATCGGACGGGCTTTAGCCACTTGGGAGGGATTGTTGTAGCAAGGGCCGCTGGTGGCCAGATTGTCGGAGACGCCCCGGACGACCCGATTGCGGACCCCGTCCTGGGCCAGATTGAGCGTGTCGGGCAGGAAAAAGGGGCTTAGCCACTGGCCGTCCGCCCGGTCCTGGACATCGACCAGGGTGTCGCTCCAGGTGGGGTGGGTGAGGGTGGCCCCGATCGGGCCGCCCAGTTGCTCGCTGCCATCTTCGACGCGGAGGAAACCGCCGGGCTCGTAGGATACCGCCGCCGGCCAGGGGTTGCCCGTCTGGCCGCCCAGGCGATAGACGTTGAAGGCTTGGACCGAAGTGCCGTACAGCAATAGGCCCAAGGCGGTGTACAATACCTGCAACTTGGCCATGCTCATATCCTTCCCGTCTAGTGGGTGGGCGCGATGTAGCGCCGAATTTACTGCCGAATATAAAAAAAACAGAGCCAGTATTCCACAATAAAAGAGCGCCGATCGATCGGGCGCTTATTTTAGCTTTGTCTGGGATCTCCGCGCTAGTATATTCTGTGGGAAACCGCTCGATACGCACTGCGGCCGCAACTGTGTTGCTTCTTATTGTGTGTTGTGGCCAATTCCTCTGCCTTGGAGAGCTCCTATGGCAATGTCGCGTCTATCCCTGATTTTTGCTTTGTCGTTGGCCTTTTTACAGCCGGCTCTGGCGCTGGATACCTTGCGAGTGGGTATCAACGGCAATATGTCCTGGACGGGCCAGGCCTTTGGCGCTCCTATCGCATCCTTGCCGGCCGAGTATAAAGTGAGCCAGCAGTTGACCGAAGTGGGCAATGCCCCCGGCAATCTGATCGATCTGGCGAATTTGTCGACGGTCGCCCCCAGAGTGATGGTGAAAACGGTCATTGACAGCGATCCGGGCCTGCTTCCTTCAAAACGGAATCAGACCAATCAGATACTACTCGACCTGTTGGTGGGGCTCGAGGGCGTCACTCGGGTCGATACCTTATCCCAGGATATCCTTTCTATCGTCCTGGTTGAATTTGCCGAGGGGACTGATTTGAGCCTGGTCACCGCCTTGGTCGGGACGGCTGTCGAGCCGCTATTGCCCGAGGAAGAACAGGATACGGGGCCAGTCGGCGACGGCGACGACAACAATCTGGAGTGCCGCGAGGAAAGTCAGCAATTCGAATCGAGCGCCACCGTGACCGCAGAGTGGGGCGATTGCGATTCGGGCCTGGTCGGGGGCGTCGGCTTTACCACGGAGTGCTTTCGCACCATCTGCCGGGATCGCGATTCGGGGGTGGAGACGCAGCAGCCGGGCCGGTTGCAACAGGGTAAAATCGCGGCGGCCAAAAGCCTGCAAGAGCAAGAAGGGCTACCCGAAGGCAGCACCACGGTGGTCTTGCCGGTGGTCTTGAGTCCGCAAAATGTTGGTCGGGGCGAGAATGTTGCCCAACGGGCCCTGGAATGGGAGGGACGCATTACGGCCCCGGCCGTCACCGATGTGTCGAGGGACGCCCTGAATAACGTCCTGATCGAGCTGATTGCCCCGGGCGGCCTGGAGGACGCCTTTGAACGCAAGGGCGACAAGGGCGCCCTGGGGACCTTTATCGTGCTCGACCTGGGCAGTTCAATAGGGGTCAACCGCATTCGCTTTTATCCGCGGAATACCGTGCAAAGCGCGCCCCAGTATCCCTTTCAGAACGATTTCCTGCGCCAGTTTGACCTGCTCATCCACGATGGCCAGAATCTGGTGGTGGACGGCACCGGGCGGCTGGTGCCCCAGCTGCAGGATTACCAATTGCTGTTGCGCAGCACGGAAAATGAGGACAATGTCGTCGACGTGCCGGTCAGCCCGCCCCAACTGGTCCGCTTTGTGCGCCTCAAGGCTACGTCTTCCTTCCCCTACGAAATAGACGAAATAGATGTCTTCGGCCAGGGGTTCATCGCCACCAGCCGCTATCTGTCGCCGGTCTACGATCTCGAGGGCCCGGCCACTTGGGGCAATATCAGCTGGATCGAGCGTTTCGCCGATTTGGGCGGTATTGGCGGCGAGGTCAGCGGCCAAGAGGACGATGGCTGCACGGTGAATACGAAACTGTTCGAGACCGCCACCTCTGTGACCGACGATTGGGGCGGATGCAATACCACCCTGCCCAATATTCCGGGTATCGGCTATACGACCCGCTGGGAGTGTTATCAGACGGTCTGCCGCGATGAGACCACCGGAGATCAAATTGTCACGCCGGGTCGCAGTGCTAAATTAGCGGTTTCCCGGGCGGCCAAGATCAGCGCCGATGAATCGTCCAATATCATCGTCCGCACCCGCACCGGGATCGATCCAACCCCCGTTCTCTACAAGCGCAAGAACGTGCAGCGTGTCAGCGACGACGAGCAGAGCCTCTCGCTGGACAATCCCGATGAGCAGTTGGGGCGGGACGAATACCTGGGGCTGACGCCCAATCTCGATCTGGTGCCGCCCCAGGTGTGGGATAAAGGGTCTATTGAAGACGATCTGCAAAACTGGAGCCCCTGGTCGGCCCCTTATGTCGGCGGCGGCCAGCCCGGCGGCACGCCCGTCTTGTCGCCGGGACCCCGGCGCTATATTCAGTTTGCCGTGGATTTCCAGAATAGTCGCATCAACGCCACCACCATGCTCGATCAGCTAGCCATCGAGTACTTGCGGCCGCCTATTGCCGATGATCTCATCGCCGAAATCTTTCCGCGCGAAGTCGACGCCTTCGAATCGGTGCAGTTCACCTATGCAGTACGGGTGAAAATGGATATCGAAGGGGTAAAGGGCTTCGATACCTTCCGCATTTCGACGCCGACGCGGATTGAGGGCATCGACCGGATCCAGGTCCTCGAAGGGGGCGAGGAAGCCGCCGTCCTGACGGAATTGGTCCTCAACGCCGACGTGATGCAGGACGAGTCGGGCCTGTCCCAGATTCAACTGGAGGACGGCAGCCGCCAAACCCTGCCCTATCGAACGGTTTCGGCCGCCGGCGACACCTTTGTGGTGGCCGGTATCAACGAGCGCCAATTTTTGGTGCAGTTTCCCCAGATTACGCGGCCGGCCGCCGGGGGGGAACGGCTGCTTAAAGTCCAGTTCCGGGGTCGGGTACTGCTCTATAGCACGCTGTTCGATGGCCAGGCGCTGCTGTCCTCGCAGGAAGGGTCCATCCAGCGGATCACGCCGGGCAACGCCGCCTCACTGGGCGATGAGGACTTGCCGGCGGCTTCGGGTATTACCGTGCTGAGCCCGGCGGTAACCCAGGGCAGCCTGATCGGCTCTTTTGTCGTGGCGCCCAATCCTTTCACCCCCAACGGCGACGGGGTCAACGACGAATTGACCATGGCCTACGACATTTTGGCCGTCACCCGCGAGGTGGCTACGCGGGTGGAAGTGATGGATTTGTCGGGGCACCTGGTGCGGACTTTGTACCGGGGGCGGGACCTGAGCGGGCACTACGACCAGGGCACGACCCCGGGCTTGGCCTGGAACGGTCGGGACGCATCGGGCGGGCTGGTGTCTCCGGGCATCTATCTGCTGCATATCGCCGTCGAAGGAGATGCCCGCAACAGCGACCAGATTAGGCCGGTGGCGGTCGTCTACTGATCGGGGCGACTGCAGCAACGCCCGCCTAATACCAAATGTGAAGCACTGATGTCCTAGATGTCCTATTGTTTGGCGTGTCGTTATCCGGAGTTGAGTGCAACATCCGGACATCTTGAAAATTGGCTATAAATCAACCATAGAAAGAGCCCCGCCCGATAGTTCGGGCGGGGCTCTTTTTCGTTGCGGCTGCGGGATTTAGTTGCCCAGGCCAGCGTAGACAGTGATAAAGCCTTCGGTGAAAGTTTTGGTTTTTAACCCTGGGTCTGAGAAATCGCGCAGGTCAAATTTGAGGCCCACCTGGGTGGTGACCCGGTAGCCTTGGTAATCGGCGACATTGGTGATCTGACCGGCGGCGATGACCGACTGGAAGTCGTTGATATCGTCTTCCAGGTCCTTGAAAATAACGTATTCGACCCCGGCACCCAGGGTCGTGCGCGACAGGAAAGGGGTGCGCAGCAGGCTGCCGAAAATTTCGGTCAATTCTTCGCGCCCGCGGCGGTTGAACAGGTCGTAGGTCTGTTTGCGGTATTCGCTTTTCCAGCGCGGTACAAGGGTGATGCGGCCGAATTCGTGCTGGTATTCGGCTTTGTTGATGACACCGAAGAAATATTCGTTCTCCTTGAGGGCGAACAGGGTGCGTTCGTCGGCGTCGAGGCGCTGGTGCCACAGGTCGTATTTGAGCGAGTTGCTCAGGTAGAGGCTGCCGACCGGGGTGAATTTATGGCCCGCATAGATTGAATTGTAGAAGGTGTCCCGGCTCAACAAGGGGTCGAAGACCTCGACATTCTGGTCGGTGCGCAGGGTATTGCGGTTATCCCACTGGAACAGATTGTCGGAGATATCGTCCTTCATGCTTTTGACTACTTCGAGGATGCGCAGCCGGCCCCAACGGGGATGGTCGGTATCGACGCTGAGCAGACCGTAGTAGGTGTGGTTGCGCTGGTCTGAACTGATGCGGTCCTCGCGCAAATGCCCCGCCGTCAGGCGGATATTGGGTCCGATGAAGGAGCCACCGTAGACGTTGAAGCCCTGGCGGTCGCGCTTGTAGGGTAAATCGGGCTCGGTATCGTTTTCGAAGCGGTCTACCCAGGTATTGTTGTTGGCGTCGATGCCGTAGAGGAATTCGGGCCGGTCGACATTCTGGCGCAAGAAGGGCTCTTCGTAATCGGGCACCAAATTAATACGCACCGCATTGTCGTTCTGATTGAAATCGGGGATGAAGTCGTTGTTCTCGTCCCAACCCGGGAAAACGGCGAAATCTGTTGCCAGGGCATCGTTGCGGCCCCAGTCGGGGATGCGGTCCTGGTCGTCGTTGTCCTCAACGAATTCGACGATAAAGCGCTCTATATTGCCCGACTCGCCGTTTTCATAGTAGTCGGACGAATAATCCATAAAGCCGTTGGGGTCGGTGACATAGATGCTGGTGGCGTAGTCCCGGTCGGTGCTGAAAGCCTCGCCGAAGAAGAAATAGGGGTAGTTGTCCTGGGCGATATTGATCATCCAGGCGTTGGCCGATTTGCGGCCCTCAATTCCCGAAGCGGTGCTGTGGTCGGTATTGCCCTGGTCGTTGCTCGGGTAGGGGTACTTGCGGTAGACGCGGCTGTTGTCCCATTCACCGTAGAAATCAAAACCGAATACGTCGTCAAATTCCACCGTAAAGCCAAAGATCTGGGTCGAGGTGGGCAGGCCGTATTCAAAGGAGACTAAACCCAGGTTGGTATTGTCTTTGACATTGCCCTCGGCTTGGGCCATGAGCAGAAAGACCGGGTCGTTGCTGCGGCCGGTCTGGCGGTTGGAGGTGACCTGGACTTTGTAGTCGTTACCCAGGACCAGATTGAATTGGACCTTGCGGATCTGGGTCTTGTCCTGGGCCGCTACCAGTAGGAAATCGGCGCTGTTGAAATCGTAGCGCAGGCGGATCTGCTCGTCGCCGTTGGCCGAGATAAAGCCCTCCTGGGGGAAACCGCCAACGATGATGGGTTCAAAACCCATGACTTTGCCGCGGTCTGTGGTGCCGTCGAGATAGGTGATGACGATATCGGAGCCGGCCGGAAAAAAGGCCGCCCCGCCCTCGCCGTCCTCGGGGGAATCGTCCGACAGCAGGACCTCGAGCCAGGAGATGGCCTCGGTCTTCTGGTCGACGGTCAACTCGCCGGTGAGGGGGTTGCCGCCAAAGCCGTCGGTGAGGGTATTGGACTGGTGCGCATTTACGAAGTTGAAGCCCAGGGTGCTGAAATCGCCGACCTGGACTTCGGTGCGGCCGGCCATCAGGGTGGTATTATTGGTGCGGTTGATGCCCTCTGCAAAGGTGGCGCTGCCCCCCGACTCGCTGAGGCGCGAGTAGAGGAAGGTCATCATATACTTGTCGGTGGCCAGGTCGAACTGGACCCCGTCGAAATCGGGTTTGGAAAAGGTCATCGGCGTCAGCGTTGTGCGGATGCCGTTGCCAATGGTCATGGCGTAGTGGTATTCGCCCTTGGAGTCGGAGGCGATGATGAGGGAGTTAAACCAGCCCTGGAAGCGGGAGGGGTCTTTGAACAGCTGGTTGCCGCGCTGCAGCGGCTGGCGCTGAGAATTATTGTAGATAAGCCAGCCGTGGGTGACGAAATTACCAAAGAAATCGTAAAAATAATTGCCTTCCAGCGTCGTACTGACGTAGCGCTGGTAGTCGTTGCGGGCGTAGTTGGAATACTCCCACTGCTTCCAGCGGTACTCGTTGTACAATTCTTGGGGGATATACCATTTTTTGACCGCCGGATCCAGAGAATTGAAGAGGACGCCGGGCCCCTGGGGCGCAAAACTGACTTCGCCGCCCCGCTGGACGCCCAATCGGGTCCCGTAATCCTGCGCCTCTGCGCGCTCCAGTGGACCTGCGAAAATACCGGTGAATAGGATGATGGAGCAGCACAGAGAGAAAAATTGTCGCATGGTGGACACCCTCTGGTGGTTAGCCCGGCGGCGAGCCCGATTTACGGGGCTCTAAAGACCGGTTAAAGGTCCCGGCAAGCAAGAGGCGATGGGCTGCTTGAGCCCATCGCCTCTTGAGGATGGATCAGAGCGCTGAAAGCTCGAACCCGATACGGCTGTTACTGATCGCTGAACTGGGATTTGATGCGGCCCCAGGTATTCGACTCAACAGAAGTGGCCTGCGAGCCCCAATCAATGCTATCGTCTAGTTCCGACATGACCATGTCGTTGTCGGCCCTACAGCATCCATTGGGTGAGGTCGACCAGAAGCCCTGATAGTCGGTGCCCGGGGCGTCAAAGTCGCCAAAGGTCCAGCTGATGGCGATGATATCGCCGTCGCTCAGGTCGGTCTGTTCGGCTTCGGCCAGATCGCCGCTGTCGGGGACGAAGTCGAAGGGCTGGATCCACATTTCGTAAAAATAGGTGCTTTCGCCGAATTCCTCGCCCTCAAAGCTGAAGGCCAGACTCCAACTGACGTCGTTGAAGGGATCGGTATGCCATTCGAAGGGTGGGTTGTGTTGACCCCAGTTACCGCCGACCGGGGGCAGGCCGAAGTTATAAGACGTGCCCTGGATGGGGTCGGTTTCGTCACCGGGGGTGAAGGGGCCGCCGCCTTCGCGGTCGGGGTGGGTCGGGGAAACGTAGATTTCCCAGGCGTCGTCGGCCCAGAACTGGCCCGGATCTTCGCGGTCGGTGTTGTGCACGTTGTCGAAGACCTCGGCCATGAAATACATGCGGTTGTTATTGTCGTTCCAGCCGACGATCTGGCGTACACTCAAATCGCTGACATCGATCTCGCCGCGCAACTTACTGTAGACGGCGTCCGAGTACTGGTCGTTGCCGACTTCGTAGGGAATGGTGGGAACAACACCCCATTCGGCGATATTGCCGTCGATGGTGGGGATATTTTCATCCGGAAACTGCACGGCGAAAAGGAATTCGCCTTCCGGAAAATGGCCCCAGGCCGTCGCGGCGAGACTCAGTACAGCTATAGAAGCAAAGACAAAAACTTTGCGCATCTTGCTGTTCTCCTCGAGGCTCGTTGAGATGAAAAGATGGAATAAGTGGAACGCGAAGGCGAATGATGCTGACAAAATCCGATGAAAAGGCCAATCCTCCTTTCGAAAAAGGTCAGAATCAATAACTGCAAACTGCTAAACGCCTTTAGTGTAACAAATAAAAAAAGACTAATCAAGCACAATTTGAACTCGGTAAACATAAATGTTGACAAATGTTACAGGGTTTGGGAATTGGCTTCGACCCGATTGAGCAAGGGGCGCCGCGTACTGAGTCTACAAGCAGGGGAAATGGGTTTTGATTTCTCCGCTTACAATCAATTAATAGGGCGCCTGGGTTTCGGATTGGCCGCCCTCGCTGTTGAGGCGCCTTATATGATGTAAGGCCTGTAAGGCCTGGGGCGCGGTCGAGTCGGCGGCGATGACCTGTTGGTACAGGGCCAGTGCTTCTTTTGGGCGACCGGTCCGCTCAGAGGCGCGGGCCAAATTGTAGGCAGCCCGTATATGGTGGGGATCCTGCTGCAGGGCCTGGCGGTAGTGGGGCAGGGCTTTGTCGGGGTGGCCCGATTTCTGGTAGAGCAAGCCCAGATTGTAGTGGGATTTAGTGTGCTCTGGGTTGAGAGCCAGGGCGGTCTGGAAGGCCTGGGCCGCTTCGGCGGGTCGTTGCTGGGCGCTGTAGAAGAGCCCCAAATTGAAGTGGAGACGCACTGTAGTGGGGTTTATGGCGATGGCGGACTTATAGTGGGCCAACGCCTCTTTGGGGGAGCCGTCCCGATAGAGGGCATGGGCCAAATTTTCGTGTGCCCGGGCGTTGCGCGGATAGTGTTCCAAAACGGCGCTAAAGAGGGTATAATCGCTGTGCCAGTCGGTGTTGCGCGCGTTGGTGCGGGCCCCGTAGGCCAACAGCAGCAGGATTACCAGGCCTTTGCCGATAGTCTGCAATTGCGGCAGGCGCGGTTGGTGGCCCCAAGTCTGGACGGCCAGGCCAAAGGCCAGGGACAGGGGCTGGATGGCGAGATACAGATAGCGTTCGGCCATGGCACTGGGGGCCAGAAAAAAGAGGTTGGTCGTGGGCAGCAGGGCCAGCCAGAAGAAGACGGCGAGGAAACGCACCAGCGGTCCGCCCCGCCAGGGCAGATACAGCAGCAAGACCGCACAGGCCAGGCCGGCGAGGAAACCGGGATCGAAGGGGCTAGTGACAGAGGCGATAGAGGCGGGCGAATAGTCGGCGCAAAGATCGAGCGGGACCACTATCAGATACAGATAGCGCAGGAAGATGGCGCCCATGGTGAAAAAGCGCTGGGCCGGGTCCAGCGGGGCCAGTAAATTGGCCGATGCCGGCCCGCCGGAGGCGCTGCCGACCACGTAGGCGCGCAGACTCAACAGAATGAGGAGTACTGCTAGATAGCCCCAGTATCGTTTGAACCAGTTCAGGGCAAAGCGCGACAGGCTCTCCTTGGCCAGGTGGTGCGGTCGCTCCAGCAAGAGGTCGTGGCACAAGACCAGACCCGACAGGACAATGCCCGTTTCTTTGGCCAGCAAACTGGCCCCGTACAGGAACCAAGCGCCCCAACGCCAGAGGGGGGAGGAGTCGGGCGGGCGACTCTGGAGATGGCACCAGAAGGCCAGGCCCAGGGTCAGGGCCATAAGCAAATCGCCCCGGGCCGATACCCAGTTGACGACATCGCTTTGCAGCGGGTGGACCGCGTAGAACAGGGCCGCCAACAAGGCGGCTCCCGGCGCGCTCAAAAGCCGGCGGGCGATGAGGTAGAAGACCAGGCAATTGGCCCCGTGCAGGAGGACATTGGTCAGGTGGAAACCCAGCGGGTCCGTCTGGTATAAAAAATAGTCGAGGGCCAGGGAGATCAGGGTTAGCGGGCGGTAGAGGTCGAGTTGCAGCCAGGGCTGCAAAAAGGCGTCTACCAAGAGGAACTGACGAATGACTGGATGGACGATATAGGCCGAATCGTCGAAGACGAAGCCGTTGCCCAGCGAATTGGCGTAACAGACCGTGCCGGCTATCACGGCCAGCGCGGCGGATGCATTGAATGGAGGGCGAAAGCTGGTGGTGGGCATGGGCAGTGGCGGCGGCGCCTGGTTTTTTTGGTAGAGCACTGACTATATCGTTATATTAACACGGGTTAAGAGTTTGACAAAATATGCCTCACTGGTTACCGAGGGCCCAATGGGGCATCTAAGAGCATGGAAAGGCTGTTTACGAGCATGGGTAAAAAAGGGCTGAAAGGCTGCTGCTTCGTCGGGTTGATCCTGATCTCCGTCTGGGGGGGGCTTAGTGCCTGCGGTAGACCAGACGGAGAAGTAGTGGCCTTGGTGGGGGACCGGAAAATTGCAGGCGAGGCGCTGCGCCAATTTTTGTTAAATCTGCCTCCGGGGCTGCGCACGGACAAAGAGGGTCAGGCTGCCCGGGAAGACTATTTGCAAACGCTTATCGACCAGGAGATGCTCCTGGCCGAAGCCGGCAAGCGTGGGCTCGAACAGGATCCGGAATTGTTGCGTCAACTGGCCGCCAAGGAGCGGGATTTTGCCGTCGTCCTCTACACCAAGCGGCACATAACCCCTGGCACGGCGGTGACTGACGAGGAGATCCGCCGCGTTTTCGACGAGCGCGATCTGGGGCGAGAGCGCAAGTTGGCCGCTATCCTCGTCGGAACGCGGGCCGAGGCCGCCCAACTGGCCCAGCGTATCGCCGCCGGTGAGTCGTTTGCCGATCTGGCCCGGACGCACTCTCTCGACACCCGGTCGGGGGTCCAGGGGGGGGTGCTGGGTTATATCGACCGGATTTTGGCCGAGCGTACCGGCGTTCCCGGGGCTGTTTTCGATACCCTGGCGGTAGGGCGGGTTTCACCGCCCATCCCGCGCGGGAAAGTGTTCCACCTGGTGTGCTTCTTAGACGAACGCAGCGCCGATTTGTCCACCTACAAAGACCGACTGCACGCCCTGTTGCGCAAGGAGAAACAGCAGGCTTTAGAGGCCCAGCAGGTCGAATTGTTGGGGAGCCAATTGGGTTGGCAATTGCAGGCCGGAGGGTTGGACCTTTTGCGGCAACAGGCCCGGGCCATGGAAGAGGGGCAGGACAGGCCGCCATTGACCGCCGCGCAGCAGCAACTGGCGCTGTTTGATTACGATGGCGGCGAGATCACCGTTGGTGCGTATATCCACGCCGTGCAGCTGCGCCGCATTCGCACGTTGCGGGCCTTTGCCGACAGCCAATTCATCGAAGGGGTCGGCCGGCGCTTCTTGCAGCCCGGGGCGATGCTGTTGGAGGGGGCCAGGCGCGAGGGCATACTCGACGACCCGGGGATGGTGGCGCAGTTGGCCCGGGTGTGGAACGAATTGCTGTTGACGGCGCTGCGCCAGCAGGTGGTGGGACCGGCCGAGGCGGTCGAAGAAAAAGCGGTCGAGGCCTATTATAAGGAGAACCGTCAGCTCTTTCGCATTCCCGACCGCATTTGTTTTGATGAAGCCCTGACGCACCATTTAGAGGAGGCCAAAGAGCTGCGTCGGATCGCCACCCCAAAGAGCGATCTGTTAGCTTGGTCGCGGCAGCGAGAGCTGGAAGTGAGAAGCCGTGGCCCCGATAGCCTGGCTTGCCTCACCGAGCGCGAGAAAATAGTTTATCCGCAGTTGTGGACCGCCCTCAAAGCTACCCCAGTGGACAGCCTGGGCGGGCCGGTGCTGGGCCGGGCGGGGTATTCCGTATTCCGCGTCGTCCGGCGTGAGGAGGGGCGCTTGCAGTCTTTTGACGAAGCCCGCAAGCGGGCCACTGCATCCCTGGTAGAGAAAGGTAAACGCCTTCGCTTTGACGCCTTTGTCGAACAAGTCCGGGGCGATTATAAGGATCAAATAACCATATATCCCGAGCACTTGGAGAAAGCATTGCCGGTGGCCTTATTGGCCAGTTCGGCACCACTGCCATAAAAACCCTTGCCGGTGCAACGGCACGGTCTTTGAAAGGAGGGTTTCACATGTTTGAATCCCGACTTAGCCATTTTTTTAGGACGACCTGGTTGGCCTGTGGTTTGGTCCTGTTGGCCAGTTTTTCGAATAGCGCCCAAGCCCAGACCGGCGACGAGCCCGGTTTCGCCCTAACAGCGGCGGGCATCCTCGTCGATCAGGCAGAGCAGTGGGCCCAGTGGACTCGGCCCAAACACGCCGTTAGCATCGATCCGCTGACCAACGGGATTGGCCCCCGCCGGGTGCAGAAAGAGACCAACGCCATTGCCGATATCGACCGCTACCAGATCAAGATCGGCGATTTAAAGGCTCTGGAAAAACTGCAGAAGGAGCTCAATCGCGAGGGGCGCGTGGAGCCGCTCAATATCCGTACCGCACCGGCTTCTGTGGCCGGGGTCCCCATCGTCTACCTCAAAGCCAACTCGAAGACGGGTGTCGAAATAGGCGATCCCATTATCTGGTATTTCTACCACGGTGGCATCCGCGCCGCTCCCACCAATACCGAATCGGCGGCCAATATCATCGACGGTGACCCGCAGACCTATTGGGAGCCGGGAACCCAGGTCAGCAAAGAGGACTACGACGCTCTGCCGGAGGGGCAGCGTGGGCCGATTGAGTATTTCGCCCCCGATACCGAGGGCCTCGAGCGCCGCACCGATCTGGTCGGCTACGAGGAAGCCGACCGCAATCAGCGTCGCATCGAGTACCATACCCGCTCGTTGAGCAACCGTTTTATCGATATCGAATTGGGACGCCTGGTGCCTGTCTCGCGCATTGTCCTGCGCTTCGCCGAGGAAGGCGTCGGCGAGCCCTTTCGCCAATTTCGCATTCTGGGCACGCCCTCGCACAGCCGCGACGCTTCGCTGTCGCTGATCGCCCGCACTAATACGCCCAACGAGAACGAGCGCGTGGTCGAATTCGACCTCGATCCGGACCTCGAGGATGATGAACAGTCCTACCAACAGCTTCATCTCATCCGTATTGCCCTGACCGACAGTAAATTCGATAAATTCGTCCCGGTATCAGCGGAGGAATACTTCGCCATGCCGGTGGCCGATCAGGGCGGCATCGATTATTTCATCAACAACGCCGTGGGTTCCGAGACCCAGGTCGAGAAGGCCATCTACGACCAGGTCGGGCCCGAGCGTCAGGGGCGGTTGGTCTACTACCAGCGCGAACGGCCCCGCCTCGCTGAAGTGGAGGTGTGGTCCCAGGGCGACAATATCGGCCTGGATATCATCGACGGAGGCGGTAGCATCGATTTGACCGGCCGGTTTGGCGCCGACGCCGGTTTTGACGGGCTCTTCGAAAGCAATTTTCTGCAATTGATCTGGTCCCCCGATCCCCGTTTCAAAGACCGGGGCGTCCTCACCATGGATATGGGGGCGACTTTCTGGGTAGACCAGTTCCGCATGGTGGGGGGCATTAGCGGCGTCGACGAATTGGTGACCCGGTTTTCGGACGGCGGGCGCGATTCAAACGGTAATTTGAAGTGGACTGAGGTCGACCGGCAACAGGGCGGGACCATTGATAAGATCCTGGAAAAGCCGGTCCAGACCCGCTTTCTGACGACGCAGATCTTCTCCGAAGCCTCCGGCCGGGCCGGTGGGTACAATACCGGCGACCGCATCCGCGAATTCCAGCTCTTTGGCGCGGGCTACCCCTCTGAGGTGACGCTGACCTCGCCCATGATAGAGATGCCCGGCACAGTCATTTTGGGGGATATCGAGTGGGACGCGGATATTCCCGATTCCAATCTGGTAGAAGTCGAGGTGCGCACGCGCACAGGCGATCGTTTGATCGAAGTAACTGAATACTACGGCAGCGGTGGCGAATTCAAGACCCAGGAGGACTACGATAAGTTGCCGACCAGTTTCCAGGGGCCCATCGTCACCCGCAAAGTGCCGGGCGGCGGCTGGAGCAGCTGGAGCCAGAAATATTTGCAGCCGGGCGACCCCATTACCTCGCCCAGTCCCCGGCGATTTGCCCAGATCCAAGTGCGGTTGCTGTCCAAATCGCCCGAAGTGGCGGCCCAATTCCGCTCGGTGCGGGTCAATTTCCGGCCGCCGGTGGCGCACCGCTCGCTGGCCGAGGTCTGGCCCAACAACGTTCCTTTGGGTGAAGACCAGGATCTGCAAGTCTACGTCAAACCCACGTTCGTAGAGAGTCAACCCAACGGCGAGCCCAGCAGCCGCTTCGATGAAATCCTACTCGACGCTTCGCCCATCCAGGCCATTGAACTGGTCGAGGTCGGTGTCGGCCGGGAGGAGGAATTAGAGCAAGACAGCGGCGAGCGTTTTTCGCAACTGGGTTGGCGCATTGATGCGGCCAGTGGCGAACGCAGCTACTGGTTTGAGGACGAGGCGGGGCCCTTTCAGGCGCTGATCAGTCCGATGTCGGGTGATACTCTCAAGGTCTTTCAGGGCGGCATTTTCGGCGGCGACCAGACCGCGAACGCGCCGCAGGTTTTGGTGCGGTTGCCGCGCAAGATCGAAGTGCTCGATGCGGCCCTGGGCCAACGCGTATTCAATCGCGTTATCCTCGAGGAGGGCGACGAAGTGCCTGTCGACGCCGATGGCCGGTTGTTGAACGAGCTGACCTATTTGAGTCTGGCGCTAGAGGAGAAAGGGCGTATCGATTATTTCCAGGTCGTCGGCAGCAACGCAGATGGCCCGGTACAGGAATTGGTCGAGGATTTCGAATACAAAGCCCTGGACGACTCGCTAAAGGGCGAGATCCGCTACTTCCGCCGGCTGATCGGGCGCGGCGGCGAATTCGCCTTTAACCGTGCCGGCGAAGTGCTCGACGAGGCCGCTTACGACCGCCTGTCGGCCGCCGAGCGAGGATCGATTATCGCCGGTGGCGAGTTGGTCCATCTGCGCTTCAAGGGTAAGGTCCTGCTCAACGGCACCACCATCGATGTGGCCATCCGCGATTCCAACGCCCCCGAGACCTGGCAGGGGGTGGACGGCGGCGACGCCACCGGTCTGAGTCCGGGGGCCGCCCTCAATATATCCGTACCCTTCAGTTCGCGCCTGGTGCAGGATCTGGTGGTGGGCCCAAATCCCTTCACGCCCAACGAAGATGGTATCAACGACCAGGCCACTATTCGCTTTGCCATCGGCAATCTCAACCAGGACCGACGGATCGAAGTGAGCATCTACGATTTGGGCGGTCGGCGGATGTGGATGGAGACCAAAGAAGGATTCGGCGAGCAGATTTTTGCCTGGGACGGCCGCGACGGCCAGGGGGCTATGGTGCCGCCCGGGCTCTATCTGTGCCACGTCGAAGTAGACGCCGATTCCAAGGGCGCCTCGCAACAGACTGTCCAACGTCTCATCGCCGTGGCTTATTGAGCCCCGGGTAAATCCGTTCATTGACTGGGGGCGCCCGCTGGGCGTCCCCGTTTTATTTTCTGTGACCCTGTCCAATGCGCGTAAAGTTGGTTGCCGCCAATCTACTGGCGCTATTGTTGGGGTTGGCCCTGCTGGTCGCCGTCGAAGGGGGGCTGGCGCTGCTGGGAGTGGGGCCGTCGAGCCGGTTATTTTTGCCCGGTGAAGGAAGCCAGTCAGACCAGTATCGGATCAACGCAGCGGCGACGCAGCGCTATTTCCAGGAGAGCTTCCAACGCCATGCCGCCGCCGCCCCTCCCTTTGCTGCGATCAAGTCTGAGGGAACCGTCCGGGTCTTTGCCTTAGGCGCTTCGACGCTGGTGGGCTTTCCCCATCCGGTGACCACCTCTTTCCCCAATTTCCTCGCCCCCATGCTGGCCGACGCTTTCCCCGGCCAGCGCTTTGAATTGATCAATTGCGGTATTACCGCCCTCAGTACTTTCTGTTTGTTGGATTTTGCCGACGAAATACTCGACTACCAACCCGATCTGATTGTGCTCTACGCCGGCCACAACGAATTTATGGGCCCCTACGGGGTCACCACGCCTTTTGTCCGTTTTGGCAACGATCGCACTCTGATCCGCCTGCATATGCTGCTGCAGCGCAGCCGCATCTACTATTTTCTCAAAAATCTGGTCGCCTGGTTCGGCGCGGTAGGGGAAAAGGGGGAACAGCCGCAACGTTTTGGCCTGCACCTGGCGCGGACGGAAATCGGCGCCCTCGATCCGGGCTATGCGGCGACGGTGGATAATTATCGCGGCAATATCGAGGCCATCGCCGCGGCTGCCGGCCAAGCGGGCGTGCCGCTGGTGTTGGGAACCTTGGTGTCCAACCTGAAGGATTTTCATCCTCTGCGTTCGACCTGCGATAGTCTGGGAATTGGTCTGGAGGAATTGCAGCGCCGGGGCCGCTGGCGCCAAGTCGAACAGGGCGTCCGCTCCGCCCTGCGCCAGGCGCCCTATTGTGCCAATCTGCATTTTGCCCTGGGACAGAGTCAGTATCAGCAAGGCCGCTATCCCCAGGCCCGGGCGGCGTTTGTCCAGGCGCGCGATCTCGACCGCTTGCCCTTTAGGGCCCCGGCGGCTTTCAACCAGATCGTCCGCGACCTGGCCCGCAAAGGAGGGGACGAGGTGGTATTGGCCGATATCGAAGCTACTTTTGAGCGTCAATCGCCGCACGGTATTATTGGCAACGAACTAATCACTGAATATGTCCATCCGACGGTTTACGGCAATTACCTGATCGCCCGCACCATAGTCGAAAGCCTGGTCGACAACCCGGTGGCGGCGCCCTGGGCGAAAACCGGCGTCGGTGTTGTCCAGCCTTTTGCCGCCTATCGGGGGCAGATAGATTACCCTCTCGACCAGGAGATTGATCGCCGTAACGATCTGATGGTTTTTTTGCGCCAGATGCCCTATACCAGGCCGCCTGCCGCCTTACGGCGCAGCCTGGCCGTTTTGCTGGCGGCCCAGATCGAGGCTGTGGGGCACTTGGCCTCCGAGCACCGCCGCGTCTTTGTCCAGCGGGGCGGGATGCGGCTGCTCGGTCGCCTATACAACTTCCTGTTGCCCGAGGATCGCCGCGCCCTGGAGGGGGCTTGGCGTCAATTAGAAGGGGGTGGCCAATGAGGCGGGTGGGCGCAATCTGGGGGCTGCTCGGGCTCCTTTTTGGTTGCACCGATCCGGCCCCTGAGCCGGCGCCGTTGCCCCAGCGGCCGGCCCGGACGGTCGATTGGGTCGATATTACCCAGGCCTCCGGAATCGATTTTGTCCATATATCCGGCAGTCCGCGGCAGCATTATATCCTTGAAGCCATGGGTTCGGGGGCGGCTTTTTTTGACTACGACGGCGACGGCTTCCTCGATATTTTCGCAGTCAATGGCACCCGCCTCGCCGGAGAAGAGGTGGGGACGGGGAATCGGCTTTACCGCAATAGGGGCGATGGCACTTTCGCCGATATGACCCACCAGGCCGGCCTTGAGCGCGTCGGCTGGGGCATGGGCTGTGCTGTGGCCGATATCGACCGCGACGGCGACCTCGACCTCTATATCACCTATTGGGGGGCCAATGTCCTGTATCAAAACCAGGGCGATGGTCGCTTTATCGATATTACCGAGCAGGCGGGGGTGGGCGACCCGCGCTGGGGGACTAGCGCCGCCTTTGGCGATATCGACGGCGATGGCTACGTCGATCTATATGTGGCCAATTACGTCTCCTTCGATTTGCAGAGACCGCCCGGCGGCGGCCAACCGTGCCGCGGCTGGAAGGGGCTCGAAGTCTTTTGCGGGCCCCAGGGGCTTGAGGCCAATGCCGATGTGCTCTACCGCAATAGCGGCGACGGCACCTTCGTCGATATCAGCGCCCAGGCGGGGATCGACCGCTTTATCTATCCGGCCCTGGGGGCGGTCTTTCTCGATTACGACGGCGACGGCGACCAGGACCTGTATGTGGCCAATGATTCGGTGCCCAATTTACTGTTGCGCAACGACGGGGCTGGTGCCCTGGTAGAAGTGGGGGCCCAGGAAGGGGTGGCCTACAGCGAAGAAGGGCGGGCCCAGGCCGGTATGGGGGTCGATGCCGGCGATTGGGACAACGACGGCGATTGGGATCTATTCGTCACCAACTTTTCTGACGATGTCAATACCCTGTACCGCAACGATGGGGGCACCTTTAGCGATGCCACCTACGGGGCCGGACTGGGCGGGTTGGTGCGGCCCTATCTGGGGTGGAGTACGGCCCTGGCCGATTTCGACAACGACGGCTGGCTCGATCTATTCGTGGCCAACGGGCATTTGTACCCGCAACTGGACGATCAGGCCCTGGGGCTGCGCTACGCCCAGCGCAATTTGCTCTACTGGAACGACAGGGGAACTTTTCAGCTCGATGAGGGCACCTTGCCCATGGAGGGGGTGAGCCGGGGGGCGGCCTTTGGCGATTACGACAACGACGGCGACCTCGACTTGCTGGTGGTCGATCTCAACAGCGGTTTGCGCTTATTGCGCAACGACGGCGGCAATAAGGGCCAGTGGTTGGGGCTCGATTTGCAGGCCGCCGACGGGGCTCTAGAGGCGGAAGGAGTCTGGGTGCGCTTGTGGTCGGCGGGTCGGACTTACAGCCGTCTGGCCAAGCGGGGCTACGGGTATTTGTCGGCCCACGACGGCCGCGTCCTCTTGGGCCTGGGGCAAGGCGGGGCCGAGAAGATCGAGATTCACTGGCCCTCTGGGCGCCTCCAGAGGCTGGAACAACCGCCGCTGGGCCGGTATTTAACCGTTCGGGAAGGCCAACCCGCCCAAGCGGCTCCGTATGGCCAAAGCGCTGTCATGGCTGCCGTACCCGAACAGACTGAAACTCGGGCGGCCGTCCGGCCCGCGCCCTTGGTCCAGGGGGCGGCGGATGAATACTATAATCGCATTGCCCAGCGTTACGGGCAGGGCCGGTATCAGGAGGCCCTTGACCAGGCCCGGGTGGCCCTGGGGCAGTATCCGGATGATATCCGCTTTTACTATATGGCCGGGGTCGTTCTCTATTCTGGAATGGGGCAGTACTCGGAGGCGGTCGGGGTGCTGGAAAAAGGGATGGATGTCGATTCGACCATGGTGAAGGCGGTGCAGTTGCTGGGCGTAGTATATCAGAGCCTAAGCCAGTTTGAACGGGCGGCGGACCAGTTTGAACGGGTCCAACGACTCGATCCCGACCATTGGCAGGCGGCTTACCGGTTGGGGTTGGCCCGGGCCCACACCGGCGCGGATTCGGCCGCGGTTCGGGCCTTGGAGCAAGCGATGGCCCTGGCCCCGGACGAACCCATGCCTTATTTGCAGTTGGGGCGTGGCTATCGTCGCTTGGGCCGCGACCAGGAAGCGGCCCGTGCCCAGGCCCGCTTTGATCGGTTGCGCCCTTTGCAAGAACGCATCGATCGCTATCGCCAGGCCATTGCCGCCAATCCTGATTACGCCCCGGCGCACGACGAATTGGGGTTGGCCCTGGCGGCGGCGGGGCGTTGGGAGGAGGCCAGAGAGCGACTGGAGCACGCCGCTGAGCTCGATTCAAGCGCCGCCGGAATCCAGGTAAATCTGGGCAATGCGTTGCAAATGCTGCAGCAGACAAGCACCGCCGAGAGCTGTTATCGGCGGGCCCTCGACTTGGATTCGGAATTGCCCGAAGCCCACTACGGATTGGGTATGGCGCTATTGGCCCAGGGCCGGCATCAGGACGGTCTGGAGGCGTTGGAAGAAGCCCTGCAGCTGCGACCCGATTATGTCAAAGCCCATATCAACGCCGGGATTCTGGCCGACCAACTGGGCCGGCCCGCCCGGGCTTTAGCGCACTTTCGCGCTGCCGTCACCCTGGCGCCCGAGGATGAGGGCGCGCTGAGCAATCTCGTCGTTTTTCTGGCGCGAATGGGGGATTTCGAAGCGGCCATAGAGCAGCTAGAACGGGCCGCTGCTCAGGGGCGTGTTCTGCCCCGGGCGCGCAAATATCTGGTGCAATTCCTGGCCGACGAGGCCGCCTTGCAGAGGGGCCAGCAGAATTGGTCTGAGGCGGTGCTATTGCTGCGCCGCGCCGTACAATTGACGCCGGTGTCGTTGCGGGGGCCTCTGGCCGAGCGTTTGCGCCAGTACGAGGGGCACCTGGAGAGCCGGAAATAATGCTATACCATAGCGAAAGGATCAAAGATTATGAGCGCTACTTCGCTGCGCGACCGTCTCAAAAACGTCCACGCCTACGCCCCCACGCCCTTTGCCCAGGGCCCGGGCCTGCCGTTGGATCTGGATGGGATGGAGCGGAATCTCGAATTTCTCATTGAAGCCGGTGTCCAGGTGGTCAATATCGGCGGCGGCACCGGTGAGAATAACGCTTTGTCTACCGCCGAGCTGGAAGCGTTGGCCCGCCGCGCTCTGGAGGTGGCGGGGGAGCGTATCCTGGTGGTCCCAAGCCTACCGGGTAATTTTGGCATGGCCGCCGAATTGATTGGCGCCTACGCCCAGATGGGGGCTCAGATTGTCCTCGGCATGGCCCCCTTCATCCGCGACCAACGGCCCGATGAGATAGAAGGAGTGTGGCGGCACTATCGCGGCCTGGCCGACTTGAGTCCGCTGCCGCTGATGCCCTATAATACGCAGAATTGGCCGGTCGATTTTTTTGTCCGTCTGGCCGCAATCGATTCCATTGTGGCTATCAAGGATCCTTGCCTGGATCCGCATCCGCTGTTCCGCGCCATCCAGCAACTAGGCGAGCGCTTCGTATGGGTGGGAAATAAGCGCCACGATCCCGGCGTTTTGCACCTGCGCTACCAGGCCGGAATTGAGGGGTTTACTGCCGGCTTCGTCGCTTTTATGCCGCGTTTTGAGCTGGCTTTGCACGAGGCGGCGCTGCGCCAGGATTGGTCGACTATGGTCGATATTCAAGCGCAATTGGCGCCGCTGGAACCGCTGCGCAACCAGCACGGCGACGGGCTCATCAAGGCGGGCCTCGACCTGGTGGGGCTGGCCGGTGGGCCGGTGCGGCCGCCGCGCACGGATGTCGGTCCTGCAGGGTTGGCGGCGCTGCGGGCGATGCTGGAAAAACTAGACGCGCTAAAGAGCTAACGGGGGCTTTGTCTCGAGATGGGCTATGCCCAAGGATTGGAGAGGATCGTAGGCGATATCCCAAAGGACTAAATTGGGCCGGGCGATTTTTCCCGTTGACGAACTGGGCAAAGCAGGTTACATTCCGGCTACTACCAACTTTAACGACCTAAATGAATCGATTATGAAACCGCACATCCCGTCCCAGACCTCTTTTTACTGGTTTTATTTTACCGCCTACCATACCGGGGGATAGGGATATATAGACCTGTGCGCTAAGATCGCCGCCAATGCCTTAAGCCCCCGAATTTTCGGGGGCTTTTTTTGTGGAAAAAATCGAAAGTAGTGATAAAAAAGCACTCATTTGCGTTCTGCCTTAGAGAGCGTCCATTCACAGACAGGAGAGTCGATCATGCAACAGACCCAGCATCTCAATATCAGCGAGACGGTACCGCTCACTTCACCGCGGGCCTTAAAAGAGGCCTTGCCCCTTTCCTCCAGGGCGGTGGCCGCCGTCGTCGAGGGGCGCGAAGAAGTCCGGCGCATCATCCGGGGCGAGGATGCGCGCCTGTTGGTGGTGGCCGGGCCTTGTTCGATGCACCACCCGGAAACGGCCCTCGAATACGCCCGCCGCCTGGTGCAACTGCGCCGCAGTATGGGAGACCGGCTCTGTATTATTATGCGGGCCTATTTCGAAAAGCCGCGTACGGTGGTGGGCTGGAAGGGACTCATCCACGATCCGCACCTCGATGGCTCGGAAGATATGTCGGCGGGGATGCGAATGACTCGGCAATTGCTGGCGGAAATCGGCGATCTGGGCTTGCCGGTAGGGGCCGAAGTGCTCGATCCAATCGCGCCGCAATACCTGGCTGATCTATTTGCCTGGGCATCGATTGGCGCCCGCACCATCGCCTCGCAGACGCACCGGCAAATGGCCAGCGGTCTGTCGATGCCGGTGGGTTTCAAGAATACCACCGAAGGCTGCCATCAGACGGCGATCCAGGCTATGCAGGCGGCGCGGCAACCGCACAATTTCCTCGGTATTGACCAGGAAGGTCGCACCTGTGTGGTGCGGACCCGGGGCAATCCCTGGGGGCATCTCATTCTGCGCGGCGGCGAAGGGGGGCCCAATTACGATGCCGCCAGCATTGCCGGTGCTCAGGAGGCGCTGCGTCAGGGCGGCCTTGAAGCCGCGTTGGTAGTCGATTGCAGCCACGCCAATTCGGGCAAGCGGCACCAGCGCCAAATGGCCGTCCTCAAGAGTGTTTTGAGTCAGCGGGTCGAGGGCAATCGGGATTTAGTGGGGGTGATGATCGAGAGCAATCTGGAGGCGGGTCGGCAGGATATTCCCGGCGATTTGCGCCAATTGCGCTACGGTGTTTCGGTCACCGATGAATGCGTCGGCTGGGATACCACCGAGGCGATGGTGGAACTGGCCTACAAAGCGGTGCAGATCTAGGCGGGAATTAGCCGGTCGACTTCCTCTTTGAGGCGCTCTAAGACCTCGGTATAGGAGAAGCGCCCGATGAGTTGGGGGCCGCGCTTGAGATTGACGAATGTGGGGGCGCACCACAGGCCCAAATCGGCGTCGTCGGTTTCGCCTGGTCCGTTGACCCGGCAGCCCATTACGGCGATGGTGATGGCGTGCTTTTTGGCGTATTCGGTCACCGCCCGGACGTTGTGGGCCAGGTCGATAAAAGCCTCGTTCTCGACCCGGGAGCAGGATGGGCAGGAGATGATATTGAGTCCCTGGCCCAGATCTTTGGGCACCGAACGGAAGCGTCCCGAGGCGATATCGTCGAGGATTTGGCGACCGACGTGGATCTCTTGGCCTTTGTCGTCGAAGGGCAGAGTGAGGGAGACCCGGATGGTATCGCCAATACCGGCGGCGATGAGTTGTTCAAAGGCGATCCGGGTCTTGATGATCCCGTCGGGGGGCATGCCGGCCTCAGTAACGCCCAGGTGCAAGGGCACGTCGGGGCGCTGTTGGGCAAAGCGCTGATTGGCTTGCACCACCTTGGTCGGATCCGAATCCTTGAGCGAGACACAATAGCGGTGGAAGCCCAACTCGTCGAGCATCTGACAGTGTTCCAGGGCCGAGGCCAGCATCGGCGAGATCGAGTCGTCGTCGGGGAAACGACCGATCTTATCCGGATCGACCGAGCCGCAATTGACCCCTACCCGGAGGGCGCAATCGTGGCGTTGGGCCTGTTCGGCGATATAGGCCACTTTGTCGGCTATGGGCCGGTCTTTTTCGTGGTGGTACAGATGGCCGGGGTTGTAGCGGACTTTTTCGACGTGGGGGGCCACCTGGGCGACGAGGCGATAGTTTTCCTGCAGGTCCACCGACAGGGCTGTATCGGTCTGCGCGGCGATTTGGGCCAGGGCCTCGGTATCGGCGCGGCTGTCGACGGCAATACGGATAATATCGGCCCCGGCCTCCTCCAGCAGACGGACCTGACGCAAAGTCGCGGCTATATCCTGGGTGCGGGTGGCGGCCATGCTCTGCACGGCAATGGGATTGCCGCCGCCAATGGTAACGGCGCCGATGCGCACCGCCCGTGTCGGATTGCGCGGCATTACCGGCATAGATAGCCGTTGCCGGAGGCCAGGGAGTGGGGTAGGAGCTGGTTGATCATCAATCGCTGACGGGGAACCAATCCTGAATTTTGCGGCAGATGGCCTGGGCCTGGTTGGCCGAGGAAATTTCGAATTTACTGCGCTGCAGATAGGTGCCTTCGCGCTTTTGGAAGCGGCGGATGGAGACCTTCTGCTGGCCGTAGTCGCCGGTCTTGCGATCTAGGTCCTGGTAGAGGAACATAATAGTGGTCCAGGAGCCCTTGCTCAGGACTTCCTTGTCGTTTTCTTTGCGCAGGACTTGACCATCTTCTTCGTAGTGAATGGTGAGTTCGTCTATTGTTTCGGCCATGCGTACCCTTCCGGTACGGGGTGTTGAGCCAGAGCCCTGACGGGGCTGCCCCCTGATTGGTGGCGTTTGCACAAAGGTCCGGCCTTGTCCAAACGGCCGATCATTTTGTGGAATCACCTTTGGGAAAATTACTAATTAACTGGACTTTTGCAAAACGCGGTTAGTATGCATTAATTGGTGCAAAATGTAGTCATTCCCCACCCCCTGTCTCGGATTGGATGCCATGCCTGCCATTATCGGCTTTCCCACGGTGGTTGAAGA
>WLWI01000488.1_pt1 | contig 37103 bp, 29 predicted proteins | sample 6701501 | NCBI WGS metagenome assembly WLWI01 (sample SAMN12718690, study PRJNA515312) | sponge metagenome | isolation source: marine sponge | host: Mycale hentscheli | place: New Zealand: South Island, Marlborough, Capsize Point | collected 2014-11-01 | reverse complement strand
GTAAAGGAAAGGAAGAGGTCAAGAAAGCCATCACCAGCAAGGACGAAACGACTTACCTCAACTGAGCAGTTAGACCAGTTTTTAGCCCGTCACAGTCACCAACTCCTTCACCATCACCAGTTTCGTCCATGCCCTTCTAAAAGAATTAGAATTAGAAGTACAGACATCAATTATTAATTATTATTTTTTTATTTTTAGTCATCTCTTTTAAATTATGTATCATCTATACAAGTAATACACATCTTTACTTTGTTCTTATGTCCAGTGTTATCAAAATCTATCTATATACATTGAATACGTAATATAATTATCCCAACTCAGCTAAAACCACTAAAAAAATACTCTAGTGGACAATAGTAAAAACAGACATTACTAAGATAAATAAAACTATTACGTGCGAACACTAATAAAAATGACTCTAGTACGTACTGACACGAATAAGAATGACTCTAGTACATGTGGGCACTAATAAGAATAACTCTAGTACATGTGGGCACTAAAAAGAATGACTCTAATACGTGTACACACTAATGAAAACCCACAAGCCCACCTCAGAACCACTCAGATAGCCTCGAAGGACAAAAAAATTTAACGACAGGAAGTGAAACGGGAAGTGACATCATGTGACACGCCCACCAGTGAAGAAATAATTTGGCCTCAAGGACTTCCAAAGATCACCTGATTAGTAAATTATTTCATCGTCGTAATTTCCTTACGACAACAGCTACTACAATCAAAGTGACACTAGCAAACACTAACTTAATCAAACATACTACAACTGACAGACACTAGTATGTGCTGACACTAATATGAATAAATCTAGTACGTGATAACACTAATAAGGATGACTCTCATACTTGATAACACTAATAAGAATGACTCTAGTACGGTGTAATCACTATATGCATGCATGGTGTTAGCACTATGTGCGTGCACAGTAATAGTACTAGTGCGTGCACAGTGTTTGGTGTTAGTGCTATGTGCGTGCACAATAATAGTACTAGTGTGTGCACAGTGTTTGGTGTTAGCACTATGTGCATGCACAGTAACAGTACTAGTGCGTGCATAGTAATAGTACTAGTGCGTGCACAGTGTTTGGTGTTAGCACTATGTGTGTGCACAGTAATAGCACTGTGCATGCAGTGTTAGCACTATGTGCGTGCACAGTAATAGTACTACGTGCATGCACAGTGTTAGCACTATGTGTGTGCACAGTGTTAGTACTATGTGCGTGCATAGTATTACGTGCGTGCAGAGTGTTAGCACTATGTGTGTGTGCACAGTGTTAGCACTATGTGCGTGCACAGTAATAGTACTGTGTGTGCACAGTGCTAGCACTATGTGCGTGCACAGTGTTAGTACTATGGGTGTGCACAGTGATAGCACTATGTGCGTGCAGTGTTAGTACTATGTGCGTGCACAGTGTTGGCACTATGTGCGTGCACAGAAATAGTACTACGTGCATGCACAGTGCTAGCACAGTGTTAGTACTATGTGTGTGCACAGTAATAGCACTATGTGTGTGCAGTGTTAGTACTATGTGCGTGCACAGTAATAGTACTACGTGCAAGCACAGTGCTAGCACTATGTGTGTGCACAGTATTAGTACTATGTGTGTTACGTGCGTGCAGAGTGTTAGCACTATGTGTGTGTGCACAGTGTTAGCACTATGTGCGTGCACAGTAATAGTACTGTGTGTGCACAGTGCTAGCACTATGTGCGTGCACAGTGTTAGTACTATGGGTGTGCACAGTAATAGCACTATGTGCGTGCAGTGTTAGTACTATGTGCGTGCACAGTGTTGGCACTATGTGCGTGCACAGAAATAGTACTACGTGCATGCACAGTGCTAGCACAGTGTTAGTACTATGTGTGTGCACTGTAATAGCACTATGTGCGTGCAGTGTTAGTACTATGTGCATGCACAGTAATAGTACTACATTCAAGCACAGTGTTAGCACTATGTGTGTGCACAGTATTAGTACTATGTGTGTGCACAATGCTAGTACTATGTGTGTGCACAGTGCTAGTACTATGTGCGTGCACAGTAATAATACTACGTGCATGCACAGTGCTAACACTATGTGTGTGCACAGTGTTAGTACTATATTGATTGTGGACCTAGAAAGGTATGACTATAGAAAAAGTGAAAGAAAGTTCATCTATACTGGTGCAAGCCAGGAACCTTCCAGTCCATCTCGAAGGTATGTAGAAAAAGTACAGGAAAGTTCACTTGTGCTGCTAAGGTATATGCAAACAGCCATTAACCAAGGTAACTTACTATCACCCATAATAGAATAGAAAATGAACTCCGCTGATTTTGTAGGGCTGAGAACATCTGTCCTCTTTGGTCTTTACAGCTCTTTGTCTCTATTTTTTTTGGCATTATTTCGAAGTCTTCTCCTAAAGGCGAGTGAAAAAAAAAAGCCTGGGAGTGAAATATCTGGCCATATCACTTCGACAGCGTGTAATAAGTGGTTTATTAAATGCTAGATATCTTCACTGAAGTAGTTTGTTGGTAACTATAGGTTTAACCCTTTCCTTCTGGACCTAATTTTACCTCGCATCCTACGACCTCGGGCAACGACGGTTAATCAAATTAATTTCCGTTTTATTTTAATAGTTGTTTTTGGCTCGTCTAAACCCTTACCAACAAGTTTTACCTTATGGACTCTGCTTTAAGCTTTCCAACGATTTAAATAATAAGACTGTTAGGTGACTCTACCGCCCATAACAATTCCATACATTTTAGCTGCCCAAAAAAGTGTTGACAATATTTATAATATACTTGTACATAAAAAAAATTATTAATAGATAAACACTTGAGAAAAAAAGTATTATTATAAATATAATATCATTACAATGATATAGATTGTAAACCTTCCATTCTTTAATCTTAGGTGAGACAAAACTTGGGTACAAGGGTGACTGTATTTGTAGGCACAAGGGTGACTGTCCTCTTAGGCACAAAAAGAGCATCACTGCGTCAAATGTAAAAATGGAAAAGATCAACAAGAATTTCCTAGAAGAAAATATACAATTTTTATGACAGTTACAGAAGCACAAAATTGTATATAATATAATAAGGACAATCAAAAAATTTTTGTTAAGAAACACCAAATTTTAGTGTAATACTCAAAATTATCTACGATCACAATAACAGCGTTGTTTATGCGTAAATTTGGTAACATATTACATACATGACAAGTGTGAATATCAAAGTGAAATTCTACTCAAAAGGCTGTACAGAAAACCTATACCTAGGTCGGTAAAGATCATCATGAAGGTTGTACGAATATGTTCCTATAAAACAATACAAACACAACACAATGTTTTTGTTTGCTATTAGCATATTTTACCACTGCCATGCACACATGGCATTACAAAACATACATATATACAAACGATACTCAACTTACCCCAGCTGTAACAATATGAAGTACTCCAACTCCTGTACGTCTATGCAAAGTCGGAACCGATCATCAAGGCTACTCCCGTCAGAACACACCACTGGAACACTCCAACACACAACAAATTTGTTGTTCAGCTGTTGTGAACTGTAAACCTAACCAGAAATGTACTGCACACATCCAAAAAAGCTAGTATCTCTTCTCACTGCTATAAGTAGGTAAACAAATTTGAATATTTTTGAAAATTTTAATGTGATCAAAAAAAAACAAAAAAACCAACAACAGTAACAGATGTATAATAATAAAAAAATGCTCAAGAATAACACATAAAAAAACAACAACATAATTATCATAATGAAGCTAATACTTTTCTTTTGCTAGCTGCGCTAACAAGAAGGCTGTTTTTGTGATAAAAATATACCAGGGTGAGAAATGTCTCCATCTAACTTCTGAGTCAATGCTGCTGTATTTTTTTGCAGAGCAGCCATACATACACAGTTGATGAAAAAAAGCACACCTCAGGTAGAGGAGACTTTTAAAAAAAAGCTAGCCACAATAACATTTGGACATTCTGACATGCACGCTACATGAACACTGTGGACACATTTTTTGGAGAGCAGGGGTACTAAATGCTGATGAAAGAAGCACGCTCACGGTTTATTTAATAGCAGGTAAACGAATGAATGGGCGTGGCCCTATAGCAGCACTTACGGTAGTGTCTGCAGTTTCTATCGTTTTCTCTAAAACTATAAAACAAATTAAAAAAAGTAGCAAATTAAAGAGACTTATATCGTTATCTAGTCGGAGTGTCCATTCTCTCAAGGCATAAAAGTCTGCCATTTTCGAGATCAGCTGTTGACAGAGTAAATAAATCAAGGACAAAGAGACTACCGCAACCCTCTCGCGCATGCCCGCTAAGGTTAAGAATAGTATTTTAGGGATTTATATTGCATAGCATTGTTTAAATAATGTCTAAAGGATATTCTCTGTCCAGTGTTCTTTTTAATTGCATAATACTCTAACTGGAGAAACGAACACCACCATTGAATATTACTAGGCAGGGACCTCAATAGTTCTACTGACCAGCTCGGACAATATTTGCTCCTCTTCCGCCAAAATGTGTCTCGCTACCTCAGTGTATCTAGTGGGTGTCTTTATTTTGGTAGTCGAAGGCCAAGGTACTTATTAGCTAATCTAGTATTAGTTATCTAGCCGGCTTTTGGATAAAACTGTATTTTGCTAAACAGTAAGCTTAGCTTAGAGTCCATGTTTAGTGAACTAGCGGGTAATAGTTCCATAAAATTTCATACTGATTGGTAATATATTCTCTAAACTATTAATTAGAAAATGGTATATTATAACTAAACTAACCCACTAGTTCATTAAACATGGACTCTAACAACCAACATGCAAAAGATCTCGGTGGTCGCCAGGGAATATTACCTACCACCAGAATATCTAATTTTAAGGCTATAATATAAGTCTTTATTACCATTTTGCATTTTCTTTGATCTTTTGGATTTAAGAAAATGCTCTTCTGATGTCTGTCGTGACGTAACTTTAGGAACACAGCCTGAACAAAAATAATATATTTAGTGCACAGTTAGGGCTTAAGTCATGTCAAAGTTCATAAGTTATGACTCCAGAACTACAATATCAGATGTGATAGTTATTTGAATAAAGTTGCTGATAGAGGAGAAAACTAAAATTTTAGTCATTGTATATGAAATTAGATAACTCTTAACCTATTTTGTGTATTCTGTTATTGGTCTATGCCATCCTTAGAATCTTGTGAGCTACAATTCTAAACGATAAATTATTCAACATTATAAATGTGTAATAATAAAGTAATGGTGCCATACTAATTTGTAAATACAAAATTGTAACATCTCACAATCCATACAAAAAAGTGTGACTAGCATTTTACAGTCTGACCTCAAATTATCATAATTAGTCAATGGATTGGTAACCATAACATCCCAATAACGAAAATTCCCATATAATGCAATTTTCCAAAGTGTTCTATATTTTATATTGTCTAGTTAGCACCATAAGCCTTCCATGTTTGTTTAACACGCAAGCAGTCTGCCACTGAGCTACAACAACCAGCCCGCAAACAAATAGTTCAAACTGTATGCATCCAGTTAAGGGTACTGCTATGCTACAGTCTCACTCTCAACAGACTAACAGAAATTTATTTTGTCAAAAACTCTTTTTGTTCTTTTAGAAAATTTACGTTAATCTGTTGAGAGTGAGACTATATCACGGCAATACCCCTCTATACTATAAATACAGAATTGAAGTGTTTGTTTGCTGGCTAGTTGTTACAGCTCAGTGGCAGAGCACTTGCGCATTAAGCAAACAGTACTGGGTTTGATTCCTGGTGGTGACCAAATATTATTAATTCTATATTGTTTTAAAAAAGCCTGTAAAAGAGACAGAATATATCTAAATTATCAAACATCACACTTATCTACTTAATAAAAATTGATATATATCTTTTATTACGCAGTACTATTATAAATCATTTACTTTAGGTGTAACAATAGTGGACTTCAAACCTGACATCTATCCAAGTGGTAGTAGAGTGTTTTCTGTACAAGATATTGGAGAACTACAAACTGATTTCAGTAATACTAATGAAGCATTGGCGTGTAGGACAGACAGGAGACCTTGTTGTAGTACAGAACCAAATAGATTTGGTAACTGGACTTATAACAATGGAACAATAATTGGAGCTCGTAAGAATAGTGGAATAGATTATTTCAGAAGTAGAGATGATAAACAAATGATTTATCTCAGTCTCAGAAGTTCTGCCACTGATCCACCTACTGGAGAATTCTGCTGTGTATTACCAGATTCTATGAATGTCATGCAAACAATGTGCATAGACTTAGGTGTGCAATTACTTCTCTCACTCAATCATTATCGGTGGTATTTTATTTTAATTTTTTTGATAATTCTGCATCTTTAATGCATGTACCTAACATTTACCCAAATATGTAGCCTCTTCATTCTACTTTATCTTATAAATAATTAGCGAAATAATGAAAATTTCAGTTATAACTTGCAAATTTTTCATAGCTATCATGTTAGGCAATCTATAATGCAAGTTAATTATTAAGTATTTACTTATAATTTAAAGTCAAGTACTTATTCTAAAATTACAAAATCTGTTGTATAATATTAACTTATTTTATAGAAAATAATACCTGGTAGTTAGTATTTTGATAATGCTTTCAGCAAGACTATTGTGTTTTGTTATTGTTTCTATAATCATTTTATGTACTGGTGTTTAGTATCTACTACTCTCAATATTAGTATAACTACATCTGGAACTGCTGATCTGAGTGAAATGTACTCCTTAACATGCACACCATCAGTAACATCAGGAGACACTGTCTCAAGGATTGCCTGGCTAAAAAAAGGTCAGGAATTGAGTAATACAACAACAAATACCTCTCTTACACATACAATTACATCTCTGACTACTGGAGATACTGGAGATTACACCTGCAGAGTAGATATGAGAGGTTTAAGGAAAATTATCTCAGTATCCTTGGAAGTTTCTTCAAGTAAGTTAAGTTAAAAAAATGTATCTCCTAGCCACTGTACATTTGTATATTCAGTAAACTTATCACAATAACATTGCAAGTAAATGACACAATGGTGATTATTACACTGACTACATTATTATGGTAATCAAATTGACACCTTTGTAATGATCATTATAATATCTCCATGATTACAATGATAACTAAAATATTTACTTTAAGTAGTTTCCTGTATTATGTTAAAAAGAAAGATTTGTAAAGCAACTAAGTGAAATAGTACTGTTAAGCGCATGTGTAGAGCTCCGGCCTTGGAAACTAACAGTTCGAGTAGTTTCAAGTTGAAGTCTATGTCGTTCATTAGAGGAGAAGTTCAGAATTATTTTTGAACAGATTAGGAGGAGCCATAAGTTGAAAATGGAGTTCAAGAGGAAGCTAATCCTGATTGTAAGTGAATTATTCAGGATGATTAACATGAATATTATTGAGGCAGTAGCTATCAGTTTCAAATTTTAATTACTACAATATCTTCAGTTGTTTAGATGATAGTGAATATCTACCATAATACTAAAATTATTTTGATACTACACTCAATTAAAGAACACTCACCTAACAGCTACTTGCAACTCTGCTGCAGGTATCACACCAATTATCTAAACTGAATGAGTCTTACAATACTAATTAATACCCACTGTAAAACCAGTTGCCTCTGAAAAAGACCTACACATAGCTTGCTCATACTTGCTCTCTGATTACATCAAGCATGCACATGTTTTCAACTTCACTATATTAAGTTTTTAAAAAGCTAATCAAGCCTGCTACTATTTGCTTCTTTGGCTATTCTCAGGGAAATAAATAGTATATGACTTGAACAGGGCTTCAGATAATTCATTAAAAAAATAAGGGCATGAGGCTGCAAAAAAAAAAGCAACAGATTTTGATAGACTTTATTGAGCACTAATTGGCATATCCATGTCCATAAATTGGGTTGCATAGGGCATATGGCTGTCAATGTAGCAAACTTAGTTACTTTCTGTCATATGTAATTATATTTTATTTGATGATAAACTCCAATTTTCCAGATATGGAAAAAATAACGTCTAGAAGTCACTAAAGGTCAAATGAAAAAGGCTCCTGAACTTAAAATAGTTATTATGATGTCTAGAACATAATATGTACCAAGTTTCATGCTTTTATCACAAAACACACAATTGTTGTACAAATCTGCTCTGCTATATTTTTTTGTTAGATACATGAAGGTAGTACATGAAGTTATGAATGACATTTAAAGTAACAACTCTTATCATCATTTGTATTAGCTATTAAACACATGAACTGATGGCATAGTAATTAAAAGCAACCACTACGAATTTTTGACAAATAAGAGTATAGAACAATTAGGATCAGTAATAGCCAGTTTGGACCAATTATGGCAATGCCATAACGGTTCCCAGAACAAAAATTGGTCCGACCAGACCAAATTGTAGACACGACCAATCGTCGCATGACAGTTGTTTAGATGATCATAATATTATTGTTGGAGTATGAGAAAAACCAAGGACGAACATAAAGTGATTACTATTATATTTTTATTTCTAGTTGTAAGAAATACAGTAAGTAAGGGTTCATTCTGACAAATGGGGCTCTTATGACATCACTAGAGTCTCCCTTAAACCCCCCCCGCCCCCCCCCCCCCCCCCCCCCCCCCCCCCCCCCTGAATACTGGTAACTTCGGGCTGGGTCATCATCTTGACCAGACTATTCCACTTTCCCACAAGTCACCACAGCTGAGGGTTAAAAATTCATTCAGATTTCTGAACTACTAATGTTTTAAGATAATATGCAGAAACAAAAATTGGTCTCAATTGTAATATAGAATGTAGGCAGTAGATTAACCAATGTTTTAACTATGGTTACACTGTATGCCTTGTATTGTAACTGTAAGTTAGTTATACTCCCTGGTGACCTCTAAGAATTTTCACATTTTACTTTTACTTATTCCTTTCATCCCTTTGATTATACTAGTCTACTTTTGATGTCTTCTTAGATCAAGTTTAGGTACACTAGTGTCTGAGCAAAAATAATATATTTAGTGTAGAGTTAGGGCTTAAGTCATGTTATTGTTTTTACTGATCTTGTGGTTCATTTTATTTTTTGTTACACTATTTTTAAAAAGTTTATCTTGTAGTACACTTACTAACACTAACATTTATTTTAGTAGTACTTTCTGTTAAGGTAGTACAAACTTACAATGTGAATAAAAATATTACCATATAATGATTTTTGTTCGGAAAGACATAAAAGTAAAGGAAAAATCATTTATTAAGAATGAATCACTTCATTCAAATCGAGGCATGGGATGAAAAAATGCTTGGCCAGTTAAAATAATAGTTTGCTTCAGTGGCCCAGACAGTTCTCTATTCTATTATATATATGAATCAAGTACGATTTTTTTGTGGCGAATTGAAAGCAAATATTATTTTCATTCACATTATCAGCATAAGAATGTCCACTGCATTGATATAAATATATAACACACATATGTATTACATAGTCTATATATATATAATATATAATTATAATCCATGTTTGTCACCATGAAATAAAAGCATCTTCAGGTAAAATACATCATATAACAATTAATTTTATGCACACCAGCAAGCCAGGCTCGCTCGCCATGGTGTGCTGAAGCATACCATTAGTATTAAAACTAAGGAAGTTATCTCTACTCCAGGGAAGCTGAGGTAAGTTTGTAATTCCACATTTGTGGGCTAAAATTACAAAAATAACTCGGGCCTTTTGTGTTTTTGCAGTTCAGAGCAGCTTGTTCAAAAGGTACTGGTAATTGGGGTAGACAGAATGGCTAAAGTTTGATACTACAGAATTTACCATTACTTATAGGTAGTCTGACATAGACCGACCCTTTACTTAACCCAGACACTGAGAAAGGGTTTGGGGACAATCATGCACCCTGTTCTAGAGCCAAGATTTTGTGATATGCTTAGTTAATATTTTTTGTCGTCTCATAGGCAGTCGTCGGTGAAATGAGTAGGAATCTAGCATGCGTTCCTGAATTATCAAAGGGTTGGTGATTGCTGCGCCAGAGCATAATACTCTGTGGTTGTGCTCAGGTCAGCTCATTAAGCAAATCGTGAGCGCCGTAACAGTAATTAGATAACTACTACCACATTCCTCTAGAACAGCCAAGAGTCATGATTGTCCCCAGATCAGTGTAAATAGCTTAATCTTGTCACATTGAAACAAGTGCTAATGTTTAAAGTAGCTAAAGTTTAATATGTGCAACTGCTGTGTTCCCCTTAGCAGAGACAATTCCATTGTAGAATTGATCCTTGCATTGAAGTGTAGTCTAAAAGTTTAATTCAATTGAGCAGTTGGACAGCAAAATGACTCATTATAATAGGTTAGTACACAAGCTAGTTGTGAACCAGTATAATAATAAAGTGTTATCGTATAATAAAGTTTTTGATATATTATTATATGCTACATTTTGGTACTTGCTTTTTAACAGCAAGTGTTGATTAGCTTGATAAGATGAGCAGTTTGTTCATCTTTTATAGTAACTTTGTTTTGCAGTATTAGAAATAGTTGAATTCAAACCTAACATATATCCACCTGGGAGTAGATTCATATCGGTACATGATATTGGAGAACTGCTAAGAGATTTCACAAACACTGAAGATGTATTGGCTTGTAAAACTAATAGGAGTCCTTGTTGTCGTACTCCACCTAACCGATTTGGTAACTGGATTTATAACAATATTACAATTGGAAATCGTGCACAAAGTGGATTGGAATACTTTCGTAGTAGAGATGACAATCAAAGGTTTTATCTGAGTCTTAGAAACAATAGTGTAAACAATCCTTTGACCGGTAATTTCTGTTGCATTATTCCAGATTTCATTGACACACAAACTGAGTGTTTAAATATAGGTAAGTACTGGTAGAAATAACTATTTTAAAAAATTTAATCAAAATGGTCATATAATAATCACAAAGATGGGAAGGTAAACTTTGATGGGTTAACATTATACCAAGTCGTCAGTAGCAAACACTTTACTAAAGAATAGGGCCAACTATAATTGCGAACTTGTTTGTGCTAGAGCTTAGCAATGTAATAATAAAAATAACAAAACAAAAAATGATGTATTTCTCTAGCTTTAGAAAAATTAAAATCACTACTCTTGAGATTATAATAAGTTTTATTCAAATGTATGACAATTTATTAATTAATCTTGTCCTAAAAATAAATGTGACAGAGCTATGTTAAATATTCATCATAATAAAAAGACTTTGATATTACATAAAACAATTAATTAATTGATCTATAATACATAATCGAAGACAAGGTACTTATGAAGAGCTCTCTAATAAATTACATTTTGAAGATGAAGTGTGGCGTCATCAAATTGATATAACCTTATTGAATTTCTTAGTTGAAGTTTGGAATATTTAAGTTGAAGTTTGTCATTTGAATATGCTAGGCATATTCAACTTGCACTACTACATATAAACATATTAATCGTTTGTGATTACTTGGCAATCCAAATAATGGCTCATGTCACTAGTTAATGTATATATTAATAGAAAATACATTTATAATTCTCATGTTTTTGATACTGTAATTAATATGATTTTTCCCAATTATTAAAATTATGCACATTTTTCATGTTAACTTTAGTGCCAACCAAACTTGATGTGGTAATAATTTCTACAGCCAGCACCAGAAATAACAGATACTTGCTAAAATGTGAGGCATTAGTAAGTACTGGAGAAAGTATCACTTATATAGCATGGTATAAAAGTGGTCAATTATTAGCATATTCTACAAAGGATAAATCTCTCACATATAATCTTGGAACTATAGTAGCAGAAAATAATGGAAACTATACTTGCAGAGTGGAAGTGGGAAACTTTGTGAAAATTCGCACCCTAATATTGGAAAATTCTATTAGTAAGTTTACTGCATGACTGACACAAATTATCCTGATCAACTTGATTGGAATAGTAGTTATTTGGCTAATGAATAAAATAGCTTCCATATTGAACCTGTTTACAAATACAATAGTCATTCTAATATGTGAATTCATTAGCCAACAGAACTACTATTCTGTATAGTCAATAATATTAATTTATTAATGTGTGTAAATAATTGTCTTAGTTGTGGTATATTTAAACTTTGAACTCGTGATTCATTGAACACTTAATCAATATATGTTAGCCGGTTCATTTATTGATCAATTGTTTGTGTGTCATTGGCGCAAACTGCCTTTATCGATTTCAATTGTGTATCACCTTTCAGTTGTCAATAACATTTTATAAAAGACAAGACATTGGCACAGTTGAAATACACATTAGTGAAGCATTTTGAATTGACAACGATCGTTATTGCTGACAAATACTATTTTCACCGCCACAATCACGCTGAGGAGAATGCATAGCTGAGTTTATGTAGCTGAGCTAAGGCAACTCTCTGTCAAGTGTGATTTTGGGGAGTACTTGGAGCAAGCACTTCAGATAAGTTAGTGTGTGGCTTATGTAACCGAACTATACAGGTAGAGCTGCTGATCGGTCTCTGATAACTTTACCTCCGTCTCAAGTTCAGTACCCACAAATTTGTTCTTACTCCCTTTGTGTCGTGATCTCTTCTTATCCCTTGCTTGTTTTCCTGTCAAGTTCCCTTGTCCATTTGAGTGACATACTTCAGCCAGATGACCCTTCCTTTGGCAGATGGAACTGGTAGCATCCTCGAACCTGTATTGATGAGCCAGGTGGTTATTCCTTCAACACCTGTACCTGCTGAAGCCTCCTTCCTTGACCACGTTGAGGGTTGCCAGAGTGTTGGGATTTTGCTGATGCATATTCTTGCTAGCGGCTTCCATGCCTTCAGTAATCTCCTCTGCCCATTGCAATGTAGATCTCTTTTAAGTGATGGTGATTTACCGCTTACCGCTCATCAATTATTGCTTCTTTGTATCCAAAAAGTTGCATTTTAATAATAAAGGAGATGACTAAATTATCAAGTTTACTTAAGCTAATTAACACAAATGTCACATAGAATTTTTTTATTAGACTACTCTCATTGAACTCTTCACTGACTTAAATTTATATCTATTTTTTCTATTATCTGACAGGTGTCTAACAATTCCATGAAGAGTTACTATAATAGTATCAGTGTAATGTGTTATTAAATTGCATGACACTTTGAATGTTTGTAATCCCCTAATAATTTACGTTTTCGTATTCAGTCCCCCTTGTGTAGACAAAAACCCATGAAAATAAAAGATAGTGATACTCTTTAGCTATCAAGGTGATAATTCTTAGTTACAAACTTAACTGAGTATTTGAAAAAAGGTAGCCTACTACAGTCACAATGGACTCTAATTCTTGACATACACTTAAAATATTTAATTACTACTTTTTTTTTTTTTAATGAATAAAAATATTTTATTAATTAATCATTAAATGATATGTCAGTTTCAGTTACATCAGTTGCTATTTCTCCTGTGAACCCATCTGTCACCGCTGGCACTGAAGTTTCCCTTAAGTGTACGGCTACAGTTTCTGGCAGTTTTATACCAACTTTCACTTGGACTAAACCAGGATCATTGTCAAGTGGCAATCTGACAGCCAAAGCGATACAACCCACCATAGATAACATTTTATATTTAGGGAAAGTCAGTCAAAGTGATGTTGGGATTTACACATGCACAATTTCCATTTCTGACTCAAGTCTAAGCACATATGTAATGCTTACAGTAACAAGTAAGCTGTGATAATTAATTCTGAATATTGTTTGGATAGTTCTGACCAGTCGCTATCATTGTTATTTGTGTTGTCAAGGCTTACAATAGTAGTGGATCTAGGTAGCTAAAAGCAATTCCAGCCTATATGTAAAACAATAGATAACTTAAAAATAACAAAAAAATACAAGGTAGCTAATTATTCTATTTAGTATACAGTATTAAAAATAAGCTGGATAAGACAAACTGAACTCAATAGTTTCAGTAGTAAATTTCAGCTAGCATGTTTTGTCATGAATTTTATAGATGACACAGACTACCTTAATTTGGTAGTCCCTATCATCTAACACTTCAATTTCTACAGGCTTTGAAATGTTAATTATTTTAATCACATACAATGAATAGAAAGCCTACAAAACGTACTCCAAAAAGAAAAGTGTAATTTGTCAATGACCAGACGTTTAGAAAAGTCCATAGTCATGCTTTTATACGCATTGTATTTCTTTATTAGTGACATATTATGTAATTTACAATATCCCTATAGAAGACAACCAGAAAACTCCATTTCAACTTGTTCATGAAAACTTTAGTGTTGGAAATATTACTAATACAACCTTAATTTGTCTGCTGTTAGTCACAACAATTATCTGTTTTGCAATACTAAAATGTAACCGTCTTAGGTAAGCCATCACAAAATGCTGTTATTTGATACATCATAAAATTTGCATTAATTCAATTTGGTTAATATGTTCTCAACTATAAAGCAATGAATTTGTTTATTTTCACAGAAATTGTTCAAACGCTATAAAAAAATCAACAACAAACACCACCAATAGTGAATATGAAGAAATTGGTAGAAAAAACATGGTTCTCAATCACTTCAATACAAATGACAGTGTTAAAGATATTTCAACTAGCAATTGTGCAGCCTACAGTGATATAAATATGACTAGAAATAACCAATAAAACGTGAAGTAGTTACATGTACTTCACTTTCAAAGAATTGTGAATACTCAAATTAGATCACTTTATTTCTTGTTTAATGTTTAAAGCAAACTTTTTTATTTTGCAAATTTTATTATGGTGTATATTTTATATGTTTATTTAGTCTTTTTTTTAACAGTATTCTCATTCAAGTTATAATGGATTCATTCATGTTTGCATAATTCAGAATATTTTAATGAATAAATGTTTAGATAACAGTAATTATATATGAATTTATTTTAATGCACATGCTAATGACATTGAGCAATCTTTTGAGTGTTTGTATTCTAGATAATTATTATTATGGTGAATAATAAAATGAATAATCTTATGTGCTGAGGGGTAACATAACATTTATGATTTTTTATTTCTAAAGTTGTTTATCAATACTTTATTACAGTTAGCTATTATGTACATGACAATGTACACAGTCAAAATAATGATAAGCATCATAAGAGTTTTAGAAATTATTATGACGTCTCTTTTGAAACTATTATGATTACATATGAATATCTCAAAGGTACATGCAACCATTATCTTAGTAGACCAACTACAAACTATTACTAAATCAAGGAGGTTGTCTTCTTTGAGGTAGCTATAATGTGGCCTTACAAAGTGCAAAGTTTCAGTTTGAGAAGCAATCTTTGTTTCTCAATTATTTTTTTGTTAACGTAATTGTATGAGCTACATGACTAGAGCAGAACTTTTAAGTAGAGAGTTAGCTGTTGTAATGATCCAGCAAGATTCTGACTCTCATGTATTTTCTAGAATTAGAAGTAAGCAAGCTATATTTTTCATCTTGGCATTAAAGCTTTGGGACCATCGGGAATATACACATGTAACATTCCTGATCAGAGTGAACAAAATCAAAAATTATATTTTGGAACATATAATAATGGAGAAGGTATATATACATAATTATATTGCTTTCATTTTTGCCAGATTTTTTCTTTAAATTTTAAGAGTACATAAGACTTGTATATAGTCGTGCCAGGCATGCATGATTATAGTAATATTATTCATTTATTAAAAAATGACTGAACTACAATACAGGCTTTATTTTAGCAATGTTGTAACAATATGCTTACTAACCTATGTAAAATAATATTAAACTAACATTACCTTTAATTCTATATTTCATTAGGTTATTCTTGCACTGAGTAAATTATAGGACAATGTCTAATCAAACAATTGTATTTTTGGTAGCAATAACGACACCTTTTGTAGGCAAAGAGTAAAAAAGAATGATTGATGTTGCAATCAATTTTGTAATCACAAAAATTGTGCATTAAGTATCATTATTGTATCTCAAAGTATGTGTACTTATGTTGTTGTTATTGTTTTTACCTCAACATTATAATCTTACTTGGAGTAGCTTATTACTTTATAGTGCAGCAAATGTTGAAACACTTTATCTTTTGTTGATTGAAGATGAAAAGTCTACGTTAGGGAATCAAGACTTTTATAAGCTTTCAACGTTTCACCAGTATACTTACTAGTCTATTCAATGAGGTACCAAAATATATCTGGATACTACTTCAGGCCATATTTATCCCAAGGATCTTCAATAAACCCTTCCTTTTAGCTGAGGTAAGGGTCTTCAGGCTTCCAGTTTAGATAACTTTCCCTGTACCGCATTTAAGCTTCGTCCAACGAGAAATAATAAGCAGAAAAGCCAGGTGAAGACACAATTAGCCTAAAATACGCCGCGCGCCACTCTAAGTTTTGCCACTCAAAATGGCGACGTAGCAACTGTTGCTAAGTCAACGTCACTTTACGTCAGTTCCTGCATAACCTCTACTAACAAATACGGAGCCACTTTCTTACCTCAACTTTCCATACTGGCATTTTCTGTAGTCTCCAATATCGCATTCTGACTATCTGAGTTACCAGTGGCTTTTGACAACAAGTACTCACAGCTAACTATAGACGGCCGAGTGTTTGAAAATACATCTGGTAAAGAGTCTCAATACCATAGTTACCTTTGGCCGTAAGATTTTGCAGCTAGAAAAAACAAGAAATTCTAAAGAATTACTGCACAGCGTTGTGTCTTACGTGGCATTTAGAAGCAACGTAGTATATAGGGGTAAAAAATTAAAAATTTCTTGAATGATACAGGATCGCTAAACCCAAAGATTCTGTTTAGTGGAGGCGTGGGAAGAAGTAGACCACGAAGCAGATACACGCGAAAGTCAAAGTACAAAAGACTTACGCATGTCCACATATAAATGCAAACAAACAAATACCCCCCCTGCGCCAATGAATAAAGTGAGTGCAAATCTGTCGCTGGGGGAGGGGGGGGGCGGGGTTGCGTAATAACAGACTTAGGAAAAATAAACAACTGTGCTAACAAATTACCTACCTCCGCAGCTATGCCGCTTGCTACCTCTGTGTATCTTGTAGTAGTTTTTATTTAGGCTGTAGAAGGACAAGGTATGTAACTTCAACCATATAGCAATAGATATTGGATGAACTTAACTTGATACTGTAAACATTTTAGTTTTAGATTCAGTTGCCGTGTAGTTAGTCTGAGTATCACATCGTGACTAGGGCCAGCCAGATTATGCTTGAAAATTTTAGAATTATTCTTTATTTTATTGCAATAAAAGACGTTATTATTTCAAAAGAAAAAAATAATTTTTTATCGGTGTCTTATTCTTCCAATTAAGAATAAGTGAAATAGTGAAGACTGCAGTAGCTATATAAATTTGGTAGTTATGAAAGAGTTGTCTGTCTTACTGCTATAGTGAATTACTCAATATAGAGTATTCACTAATTTCTAGTTACTCTCAGTGAAAACCTTGAACATCCCAGTAAAAATGTTCAATAAATGGAGAACATGCTCTACTACAGCTGAAAAAACGTTCAAGAAACCGTTTAGCATAATTCACCTGATGACTTGCCCACTCTGAGCCTGAGCTGAAACTTTTTTTCATTTTTGGAAGTACAATAACCAAGTGACCGACACAAACCCAGCTGCTTTAATTAAGTAATGAAATCTACTTTATAACCACATTTCTAAATCCTTATGCCCTTGTTGTATAAGAAAAAGAGAAGGAAAAAAGCACTATTGATTTTCTTTATAATTAAGGATTACATAAACAGAATATTCTCATTTCCCCTTTATTATTCTCCTAAATACCCTTATAATTCTAGAATTATTCCACTATGCTATTTCATGTCTATTATTTCAGAAAATATGCTAGCATAATCTGGCAGGACCTAATTGTGGCATTAAAATTAAAAGATAAAAAGACTAAAATTTAGTGAGAGATAAATTATTGGTAAAGAAAGTCACTGAAACTGATAAGACACAGCAAGAACTTTTAAGATTCTAAAAGCCAATATGAGTGTAAAAACTAAAACTAATTATAAAAGACTATAATTTGTAGAAAACTGCAATAGACTGCCATAAAGATTCTAACCCTCTATTATATTTACAGTTTATTAGAGATTATTTGAACGTTCATAAGTTACTACAGCAAACTGTAATGTATTTTATAGAACTGCTTTAAGGGACTAAGACAATCAAATGCCCAATAGAGGCTATTAAGACTGGACAGTAGGAGTGTATATATGTGGAAGAAATTATTAGAAAAATTACAAAATACTGAAATGAATGACACATTGCAAGAATAAGTATAATAATCTATATAATAAAACTATTACTGGCCATTAAGGCCAATGAGTGACTGAAAGACAAAACAAGTGACATTGATTTAACTGACAAAAGAACTTTCCAGAATAAGGGGATTGTTGAACTTCTCATTTAACTGATAATATAAGCTGTTCCAGTCCATAATGTCTCAATGATTGCTTAATCTGATGTCTACATTAGCTCTAGCCCTGTAAAAATCTTCCGCACAGTGGTCCATTGTGGTGCTGGAGATAGGAAAGGAACCCTGAGCTACTTGGTATTATATGTTTGAACGATTTTCAGATAGAAAAGTCACTCAATATTTTAATTTAATCACCCATGGGCCTAACACATGGTGAGGCAGATAGACGGATCGCATCACCCAGATTTAAACAAAATCATACCACTATGAATCTTGTGCCCTCATTTTCACATTGTGTCATCAAAAAATAATGAGTTAGATGTATTCTCGCTCTTTTAAAGGCTATTTTTAAACAATAATTAATTTTAAAAAAAGCCTGTGAAAGAGAGAGTATACATCTAATAAGTAAAATACTGCTGAGAAAGAAATTATGAAGCGATGAATTTGTGTAGTAAAAAATCAACGAATAAAAAGAATCTTTGAAAAAAGAGAATTTTGTTGGTCTGTTGAGATTGAGACTGTAGCATTACCCTTTACAGTATAAATATAGAATTGGAGTGCCTGTTTGCAGGCTGGTTGTTGTGGCTCAGTGGCAGAGCGCTCGTGCATAAAGCAAGAGGTCCTGGGTTCGATTCCTATCGGAGCAAATATTTTTAATTCTGTATTGTTTTAAAAAAACCTGTAAAAAAAGAGAATACATCTAATTATTTAAAGACGGCTAAGAAAGAAATTATGAAACTAATTAGAGTGTAAGTTTAAACTATTTAGGCCTCACCCATGATAATTTTACGTCTAGGCCTCTGTCACTGTGCTGAAGAAACCGAAAACACTAATAGACTTCGTAGATTTCCAAGAAAATAATTGTATGTAACATAGTTGTGAGCCAAATAATAATATTTTTATGAAAAATATAAAAAATACATTAATGTGTTATTTCACTTGTCTGACACTAAAGTTTGTTTTCTTGATAGTGTTTTTTAATTGATCAGTATTTTCGTGATTCCATGTTCGGTTATACGGTTTGAAAGTAAAATTAAATAACTTTCACATAAATACATTAAGTATGAAAATACTTCACCTTTTGTGAGTAATTTGAGATTTTAGTCAATAACTGAAAACTCTACAATTATTGTCTCCATACTATAGCACTTGAAAAATACGTTTTACAAATAAAATCATTTAAAAGCATTCACTTTGATTTGTTGTTGTTGTTTTTATCTAAAAGTTCATTCTGATTATTACTTAGGTTTATCATTCAGCATTGGATCCAGAATGCTCAATGAAGAAGATACTGTTCATATAGCAGATATTGGAGAAATTACTTCTGATCGTTCTAATCCTGGAAATGCTTTAGTTTGCAACACTGCTAATGTAAACATGCATTGCTGTAGAGGTGGAGATTGGTCAACCCATTGGAAATTGGTTTTTCTCTAATGGGAGTCGTGTTCCTTATTTAAGTGATATCTCATCACCAATGGATACACTTTACACTGTTGTTTATACTCATCAAGTTCGTCTGATTAGAGAAGGTTCTCCTAATGTACCACTGGGAAACTATACATGCAGAGTACCAACTGATAATGATATGGAAGTTAGTGGAATCATTACGTTAACAAATGGTAAGGCTTACGGTATGACTGTCTATAATAAACATTAAAGAGTCATTCCCTCCAAATGTCATTGTTTTTTTTTTTTCATTGATTAGAAATCGAATACAATATGCATACTCAGACATTTCATATATCATAGTGCAAATTACAATATAAAAATGAGAAATATCTATATTAGAATTGAATTTGTATATTATAATACTAGTATTTAAACATATGAAAATTACCTCAACATATTAGTATAAACTACACATAAAAAGAAAACATATACAAAGATTTTTATTAGCAAGTATGTTATGATGTGTTGTAATTGTGCTATAGAAAAATTAGGGCCATACTTCCTTATTGTGTCCCACTTCACCTGTTACACTTAGGTTAAACATACTAAAAGTTGTCTAATAAGTTAATAAAGATTTTAAACAGTAAAAGTTACAGGATTTAGGGTTGCCATAACTATTATTGGATCTAAGAAAGTGATTTAGTTATTCTCAGCTGAAATAAAGAGGACTTCTAGAAGTCAAAACGTCAGGTTAAGTTTTAATTAGCATAATATAGGCTATCAGAACAAGAAATTTGCTATTATAAGCTCTGATTTGTACAAAAATGGTCTCTATTAAATAAGTAAAAGGCGGTTTGTTAATGGTATCATTGAAAGAGGAAGCAATTTTGGATTAAGAGTAATCACAAGGAACTAATGATGTTTCTTGTTTCCTTACTTTTAAGAGAAATAACTTCCCTCTACTGATATAAGTACAATTTCTGTGATAGTGATTGTGAAATTTCATTATCATGATGTGTTGTCATCATAGTCACTTATTAATGAAACATAAAATTGGGACGTTTGTTGTGACAAGTGTGAACAAAACAGGCCACAAGGTTTAGATAATGTGTAGATCTTCCCTAGTGCTAGTAAATGTGGAGCCTCAAAAACCATGCATGTTATCATATCAACAAATTAATAGTCAGAATTATGTGTTATAGCAATTATTTCCAAAATTGTATGATACTACTCATACAAATTCAATTATTAGATTGACACAGCTTAATTAAATACACTTGTACTTGTTACAATTGCTCACTAAACATAAGCAGTTTTAAAAGTGTTTATATCCCTTAGTGAGATTACTAATTCAAGAAACAACAATCAGAAAATAGAAATTATTCACACTTATATCTAGTAAATATCGCTCTAGTGAAACGATTTTGTTTCATTCATATAATATCTTATTTTACCTAATAACTACAGAATTTCAATTCCCATATGTAAATATCATCTTAAGTGATTCTGTGTGTTCCATTTATTGTTCAATAAAATCCCTGAAGCTTCTACGGTTACATCTGTCACAATTACTCGTGCTCCTGACAATCCATCCATTACTGCTGGTTCAACAGCTTCCCTTACTTGTGTGGCAACTCTGTCAGGTGGTGTATCCCCAAGTTATACATGGACAACTACTGGATCTGGTTCAAGTGGACTTTTAGCTGGTAGAGAAAATCTAGCTGTAATCTCAGGAAAAGTCCGAGAATCTGATGCTGGAACTTACACTTGTCAGGCTTCAGTCACAGGATCTAGTCGAAGCACTTCTGTTATGCTCACAGTTATAAGTATGTTGCCAAGCAATAACATTTCAATGAATATATTACTTTAAACTAAACTATGGACCTTCAATTTCTGTCTCTGTCACTCCAAGTAGGACACCAGTTGTTCTCCGAAGATACACACTGACTTGTACTATTAATGCACCAGCTACTCTGGAATTGATGCCAATATCATATCAATGGAAAAAGAATGGAAATGTTATTGATAATAATAATAATGCAGATTTTGTTTTTAGTCAGTTGGCATCAACTGAAGATAGTGCTGTGTACAGCTGTCAAGTTATGGCCTCGTCAGAATATTTGACTGGCACTGTAGATGTATGGCATAGTGTATTCATAATATACTGCATCAGGTGTAGAGGTACCAGCACTATTAGTGGCTGTCAGTCTAAACTGATATCTAATGTTTTCTTATAGACCAGTAATAGTTGTAGTAGTTGTAGTGGTAGTTACACTACCTGAAGGAGCTGCTGTGCATCCTGAGACTCTGCTATAACTGACAGTATAAGTATTAACATAATCTGTGGAGGATGACATCCATGTCAGTGTTATTTGTGTACTTTGAACAGCAGAACGCACAAAGTTAATTGGAGTAGAAGGAACAGCATCTATGTGATTGCATATTTTATTATGTGTACATAAATTTTACAGATATTAGTCAATCAATTTAAAAGTTATTTAGTAGGAATGTGCTTTTTAATATGTAACTTACATGTAACTGAAATTGTGTGAGGTGAACTAGATCAGCCTGTAAGAATGACTGTTATTACTATTAAGTCAGTAATCAGTCCTTCTATTATTGTTGTAGTACCTTCAGAAGCTCCACCCCAACTAATGCTACAGCATCATGGTCCCTCTACTTTCACAGCTACATGGGAACGTGAATCTTGTCTCTCACGAAATGGACCAGATAGACATTATTCAGTTAGATACTATGAGACAGGATCTATCTCAATATTACAAACATCAAATGTAGATATTAATAGCAGAACATTCACTGCCAACTCACTAACTCCTGCCACATCCTATATATTTGAAGTGGCATTCACTAACTCTATCGGAAATGGCCCTTTTTCTACTTTGACAATAACAACTTTAGAATATAACAGTAATTCATTGTTAAGATATTATATCTGAACATGTAGAAAACATGAACTAAAAGTACTATTTAGCAATACTGCTATGGTCAGATTATATTACCTTGTCCTTAATAGACTATATGAATTTATAATCGATTATATTCTCTTGTATTATCTGATTATTCTGTACAGACGTTAGTCCTTCTATGCCCACAAATTTCAGGAATTCTTCAGTTTCAAGTACAGAAGTAGTATTAACATGGGCATCGCCTTCTCCAGTTGTTGTAAATATGTATACTATCAGCTATAGAAGAGTTAGAGGTTGTACTGAAGCTACTTCAGGCACTGACAGTACATCAATGACTACTATAACTATATCAGGCTTGGAAGAGAATATAATATTTGGAATTAGCAGTTTGTCGACTTATTACAACAGAATTATTTGGGTATTGCCAGCTTCCCATGGATCCACCACTTGGATTGTCCTGATTTCTGAAACAAGTTGTAAGATCTGTATAGCAAGTTAGTAGGTTGTTATCTAGACCAATATCTGATAAATTCACCAGACTGTTTGTAGGATATGCCACACCTTTGAGATATGCATGATCTAATAATTTAATAGTTTATAAGAAAAAAAAATCAACAGCAACGATAAATAATATATAGAAACATTGAAAATATACTTACATGGTAAACCCAGTGTGGTAACAGTCAAGGTAGAAATAGGACCGGATCCTATTGTATTAATGTATGCCACATCAATAGTGTAGGAAGTCACTGGATCGAGTGTGTTGGTAGTATACATAGTATTACTGAAATCCAAATCAACCAATTGCAATATTTGAACAGATCCTGTCTCATAATATCTAACTGTATAATATCTGTCTGGTCCATTACGTGAGATACAAGATTCTCTATTCCATGTCACTGTGAAACTTGTGGCATTAAATGAATCTAACATTAACTGTGGAGCTTCCCTTGGAGCTAATACATACAAGTATGACTAAATAGTAAGAATGAACAGTAAGGATCTTACCAGCAGATAGAGTAGTAATAGTATGTATTGCAGGTGAAGATGTACCCACATTATTTGTTGCTGTTAGGGTGAATTCATATATTATTTTCTAGAAGTAGAAGTAAACAAGCAGTAATTCTCCATCGTGACATAAATGCTTTGGGACCTTCTGGAATATACACATGTAACATTCCTCATCAGAATAGACAAGATCAAAAATTATATTTTGGAATATATAATGATGGAGAAGGTATGCATAGCTAATTACTTTCAATTTTACCTCAGACATTTTTCTTGAAACTTCAAGTATATGTAAGACAGATATATGTTTGTGTTAATTTAAGCTTGCATGGTTATAGTGTTATTAATTTAATGAATAATGACTGAGGTACAATACAGGCTATGTTTTAGCAAAGCTTTAAAAATAGGCTGACTAACCCATGTAAAATAATATAAAATTAGTCTAACATTACTTTAATCCTATTATTCAATACTGTGTCATTAGATTATTCTTGCACTGAGCAAATTATATGGTGATGACTAATCAAACAATTGCATTTTTGCTAGCTTGAAAAGTACTGCATTGAAGTCCTATAGAAGCACTACACCAAATTATTGACTACTGATAAAGCAAATTATGTTAACCTAAGGTTTTAAGTGAAAATTACACCTTTTGTAGGCGAAAATTACTAAAGAAATACTATTTAATAAAAATGGCTGATCTTGTAATCAATTTATAATCACAAAAAATCATGCATTCAGTTATCATTAATGTCTCTCAAAGTATGTGTACTGATGTTCTTGTAGTTGTTTATTATCCTTAAAATCATAGTTGCTTGGAGTAGTTAGAAATATGCATCCATAGCATAATATCAATTGAAAATTGTGTCCAGGTCACTTAAAACAACGACATAATAATGACTGATAAAAGATCAGCAGTAAACAGTCAACAAATATAATTCACGTAAATCTTTCTAAGAGTTCTCAAAAGTAATACATAACGCTTCATTTAATGAGTCCGCGATATATATATAATTCAGCGAAGCTGATTCTCTAATGAGTTCGCGAGACATTACAAGTAGTCAAATACTTTTGACTTTATATGTGTGGCAACAATACAGACTTTCTATTATAGCTACTCTTAAGGTAATGATTACAAGGCCTTTATTTAGAATGCTAAAGCCACCTACTCTAATTGTTCTTTTAAAAATTTTCTTGAAATTAGTAATATATGATTATTGTTATTATAATTTAAAAGCATTGCAAACCTGAGTTAATGATTGTTGATTCTACGAGACTTTTAAATTACTTTAATTATCATTATATGTTTATAGGATCCCTCTTAATACAGTCTATATCATACAACACTACAACTGGTGTTGTGACTTGTGTATCTACTGGAGGTCCTGTCACTGATCTAACTTGGAATAGAAGTGGAGGATCTTACTCACAGAGTAAAATAATTGTGGATACTGTCAGTGCCACTTATCACAACTTCCTATACATATCGAGTAATACATTATCAGATTACACTGGGGCGTTCACCTGCAATGTTAGTAATAGCAGAGGAATTGCATCATCGATATCCAATGATTACAAATGTGAGCTGAAAACTAGTCATTCTTAGTATGTGATAGCATATTTGCTTAAATATCAGCTATAGGTCTCACTGGAAGGAGGAATATATATGTAATTGGATCCACTGCAAGAGTCACTTGTTTTAGTAATCTTACTGTAGTGTCTATGAGGTGGATAAGTACATCAAATACAATTTCATTTTCAACTTCACAAATAAACAACAATGAATTAACTCTAACTTTTCTTGATCCAATTACTGCAGATACTCATGGTACAATGGTTACATGTAATGTGATCACTTTACTACCTAGTGGACTAACTCTAGCTAACAGTGCAGTTTTTACTATAAGACTATATGAAGATTGTAAGTTGATTATTATAACATACACATAAGCTTATGAAGTATATCTTATAGTTACAGTGGCTTAGTTTGTATTTTTTTTTGTTTTTGTTCTAATATCTGGCCCAGTAACAGAGTTTGCTCTATCCTACAGTGATACTAGAGTACAGATATCTTGGATGCCTCCAGACATGCCTAATGGATTGATTACTGGCTATTATTTGAGACTGTTGGACCTACAATACTTTACTACAATATTGCTAAAAAATGAATCAGCTAATGATGAGACTTCTTATTCTCAATCTGGATTAAGTAAGCCAATGGACACGAGATACTTGAAAATTAAGTATTTTTTGTTATTATATAGATCCTGGAGTTCCCTACAATATTAGTATATCGCCAATTAACAGCAGAGGTCTTGGATTGCCAACCAGTATGATATTCTTCACATAAGAATTAAGTAAGTTGTTTTCAAATAAAACTGTGTACTCTATTGTATGTTGCATTTTTAGAGCCACTTCTTTCTCCAACCATTACAAGCCTCAAACGAACATCATCAACAACTGTTACTGTATCCTGGGGAGCCTTATCTTTAAAAGAAGCACGGGGCTTTGTACTGAATTATACAATATATTATCAAGCTTCAATGATTGTAAATGAGCCGCAAACTACCACAATGTCTATAACTGTGGATCGTAACACAACTACTACCACAATAAATAATTTAGATGAACGTTTGTCGTACTCAGTTCAATTATCAGCAAATAATCTAGCAGGACTTGGAGTACTCAGCATGCCCCTATCTGTATCATCAAGTATGTTTTTTTAAGTTCAAATTTTTTTATTTAATATAACAGTGTTGTAACAATTCATCATAGAATATTGAGCTAGAGGCATTATCTGGACACCCACTTTGAACCCTTGTATTATTCGTACCAAGATGCTTTTCACCAATTATATATGGATGTAACATTCCCTAAACAAAATAACAAATCTGAACAAAATATGATAAAACAATAGCAAGCTAGAGTCCTAATTGATGACTTCAATTTCCAATTTTATATCTTAAATTCTTCCAATTAGATACAGCTGAGATGCTAAATTCCCTCCATTCTTTATCTCTTCTTACTACAACTATTCCTGCATTTAGCCTCTTATATTTTTCTAATTTACTTCAGAGGAAATTATGTCTAATTAATAGTTAAATTAGCTATCATCACAACAAAAGTTATATGCATATAAATGTGCAAGCTGAGATGTCAAGGCAGTGAGTAAAACTTGAATAAATGCACCTATTCAAATTAGCGTCATTATAGCCAAACCAGCAGATACAAATAGTAGAATAATTAATATAACAAGAGTTTGTTGTTGCTGTTTATTTCATTTCAAATTATTATCTTTTGGGAAGTATTTTAAATTTTTAACTTTAATACAGCCATATGTACAAATACTGAAGATTAATGAGTTCACTATTCATGACAGAGACATCATACAAATGCAAACAAAGCCAAAGTGAACATGTAATAATAATATTCAATTATTATGAAATTTTAATTGACAACTAGACAGTGTAATTAATCTAATTAGTGATTAATTGTCTGCCTGACTCACCTGCTGCAAAAATTTAGTAAGAAGTATGTAGCTTAAGTAAGCAATATATAGTGTCACAGAAAGTATTAAATGAAAATATGAGGAATTAATACAATAAATATTATATCCAGATTGAGATATATTGCAAAAGTTTGTAAATACAATATCTTTTTTTCATAATTTGTTATAATACTAAATTGCATTTACAATGTGTGTGTAAATTTTAAAAATTGCGATTGAGTTGGGATTGAGAATATAGAATTTGTGTATTATTTTATAGATACTGCCACAATACAGCCAGACAATTCTTTGAACATAAATGTTACAGTTGTGGTGATTTCTGTACTAGTTTGTCTTGTCTTCATCACTGGAATAATATCAGCTACAATAATTTTGGTATACAAAATGAGAGGATGGCGGTAAGACATAACTTTCATATTCTTATGTATTATATTGTCACACAAATGCATTTTTAACTTTTGAAAGTTTGGTATATATAGTATCGTATGCAAGATAAATACGACCATGTATTGTATAGCAGTTTAACTATGTAATTATGTATTGTACTAACATTTAACCAGAATTTAGTTTGATTTTCTCTATTCTAGAAAAACTAGTACCACTAAAGCAGCCACTGACCTTACAGACAGAGAATATGAAGTAATTGATGATAGTAAAAATAAGAGTTCAATCAAGAACAATAACTCAAATCTCAGTGAAGACATCAATTTGAGTCACTGTGTTGCTTATGGTGAAATCAAGACAGCTGAACTAAGTCATGAATCCCCAAATACTTTTGAGAGCAATGTTTACGAAAAAGTACAATGAAATAAAAAGAATTGTCAGCACAAAGCAATGTTACGTTTTTGTCATGCTTCATTTATTGTTTCAAATTATACAATGTTCCTTACAATATTGTCTTACAAATTGGTTGAAGTTTTTTTTTAAGTGATTCTATTATAGATTTGGTGTTGGCTAATCCTACACTGGTTTGATTTATCTCGAGATTGGACACAGAATTGTGCACTTAGCTTATATATTTCATGAGATTATTGCAATATTTGATAATCATTTTTAGGGTGCTTCAATTAGATTAGCTATCTTCACACAAATGCTGATATAACTTAGCTTAAGTTAATTCAGAAAATTGTGCATATATATAATCTTTCTCTCTCTACCTACATCCCTCATTCTCTCTCTCTCTTTCCCTCTTTCTTTTCCTCTCTCTCTATCAATATATAACTAAACCTAGGGTTTGAGAAATTATTGATAATAATTATCTAATCCTGGAATGAAGTTCGAGCAACACAGTTATTTAATAGTGGGATTAAATTGTTTTTTTTTGTTTGTTTGAAATTAGGTATTAATTCTAACAAATTATGATAGTGAAACTAAATCACAAAGAATTGAAGAGTTTATTATCTGCAAATTAATTCACAATTGCCACACGACCATTTTTCTTCAGATTTATAAATGGGTTTGTAGTGGTTGCTACACACTTGCTATATGAAACCACTTTTCACAGTGTAAACAATGAATCATCTGTTCAATTTCTGGCATGCAACAAGTGCAGTACAAATAATATATTATAATATGCTAAACATTTCACTCTTAGCCTAGTTTCAACCTTTTCAATTAAGCGGAAATGGTGCAAGTTCCATATTTTGTACATGGGTAGTGCTCACAATAGAATTAAATTGCTTGCTTGCTAAATTAGTTATTGTGTACATAACGTTTCTGATAGAGTGAATACAGCAATAGCATATAATGAATACAATCAATTTTTTTGTATTTTTTGTAGTAAGATGAAATTGATGCATTACAATATAAATTCTCTTAGGAACATAATTGCAGTAATTCTTGATCTCTTTACATAAAATGCTGCTCTCTTAAGATCCACACACACAATATTAAACATAAACTTTGCTCATGTCACCATAGTAATACTTCATCAGCTTATCCACTTAAGACAAAATTCCTAAACGACATCTTGGAGAGGATAATACACTCTACCATTTCCAATATAATTATGGTCTTTGATCAATTATTTAAAAAAAATGAAAATTTTAACTATTTCAATGTTAGGTATTTAAACTCCTTTAATAAACTTAGCCATAATCAGTAACTACCCTAGAGAAAGACTTGTAACAAGCAAAAAACTTCCTGAATAGCGGACGGTTGGCCACAACCATTATAATTATTCCAAGAGGGAAGAAGGCAAATGGATTCTTCTCTAATCACTGTTATTAATGAAGTTTTTTATTGTGTGTCACACTAAGACAAAACGTTTGCAATAGACTATATCTCAATAGCTGCTCTAATCGGGATGTTCATATGTAAGGGATAGTGAATTAGCTAAACACTAATGAGTCAATGAGGAGAAAACTGGAAATGTGATAATGAGATGACTCAGACAATAATTGTGTAGATGTCAAGGCCATCCTTGGAACCTAGCTATTTGAGATATTATTGTTGGCAGCTATGAGCTATCTCCAAACAAACTCGGTATGCAAAAGTCATATCACTAAAGCTAGCTGTAATCATGTAAAAATAATTCAACTATGTTTTATATGAATCTGTAAACAACAATTAAAGTATTACCATCCAGCACTAAAGACATAGTGTCTATCATCTTATTATCTGGCCTCTAAAAAATAAAGGACATTCCCAGATTATGGACAATTCAAAGCGGAAGTTAGAGACCAGTGAACCACATAACAAAGTTATAATCTAATGACTACCACATTCCAACAATACATCATGCGCATTAGGAAGGAGAGTTTTCAACTGGGTTTGACTGAACCCTCCTCTGGAAGGTCTAACTCCTCACAGGAGTAAAATGTAGAAAATGTGGGAAGGGTATGACTTTTGTATTTGATAGTTGTATAAACAAAATAAAAATGAACTAGGAGCAGGTGTGTGCAGTATCAATGTCAAAGCAGACACCTTTGGTGTCTTTTCAAGCCTTCTTTAGCCTGTAATAGGTGTTTTCTTTTTGTTTATTTCATTCATTAATAAAAAAATTTGTAGTCTTAATAATTATGACTACATTCATCATTAGAATAGCTATCTGTGTCTTTCAGTAAAAATTTCAATAAATCAGATTCATTTGTTCTTGATTTAATTAACTGACTTATTCACTCGTTTCATTATTACGTACAAAAAAATATTTTTTAATTATTTTTAAGCAATTCATTCTTCCTCATTTTAGCAGTTCATTCATCTAAGTTCTGAATGGCCACAATTACTGCGCATGAATGAATGTAATCTTGTTAAGAATAAAACATTTTCTAAATAATATAGAGTTCAACTGTACTGAAATCTGTTGCCTCACATACCACATCCTGAACTCCAGGTAAAAGAGAATCGTGGTATAGCTTTTGACCTTTATTAATTCTCCAAAATTGTGAGCTTTCCAGTTCAAATTTCTGCCTAGGCGCTGCATATACCACCTTAGTCTCGCGTAGACCCTTTACCAATCGCTATGAAGTCGTTAACAAAAAGGAGTCGCTAAAATCATCTTTTAACAGTTACAATATCGAATTCATAATGCATACATACTACGTGGAAACCTTACCGCTATCTATTACATACTACGCAGCATACACAACTTGCTCTCATCATATTATAGCTAGCGACTAGTGAAGTTGGGCGGACCCCTACTGACTCCACCCGAGCCCCGCCCAATTTAAAGGTACCTAGCTTCGGGGAGGTGAACTGTCGTGATCGAACTCCCCACCTCGGCAACTATGGGTCTTGCTGCCTTTGTGTATTTCGCTGCAGTCTTCATTGTTGTGGTTGACGGACAAGGTACGTGTTATAGTCCACTAGAAAGCTAGTTATAGCTAGCAGATGAATAAGTTAAAAGCCTTACAGTGTCTGTGCCATGTTGTGCTGCTCTCGTGTAGCTATAGCTGAGTACAAAATGGTTTATACTTCGTCAAAGACTTAAAATTTTTGAGAGAATCAGTTAACTGACCATTTCTGCTAGCAGCATGGGGAATCACCACTCTATAACGTATAGATTTTGACTAAGAGCAAATCAGTAACTGATGTTTATGTCTTGCAATGCAATAGTTTACAATTTAATCAAGAAAAGATAAGGACATTGCTCAGCCATCCCGATACAAATTATTGCAGTATTTATATGCATGCATCCAATAAAAATATAAAAGTATAATTTATTCAAAGGTCAACAATATTACAACTAGTGGTGGGCTTGAGCACAAATGGCGAGCGAGCCTTAAACTACACTATTGTTAAATGATTGATTTTAACAACTAACACTCAAGCTACTAAAATAAAGTCGAGATTTTAAATTAAGTATATGCGGTAAAGCGGATTCAATGCCATAGTAACCGCTCTCCGCAACTGTTTGAATTGAAAAAGAAGCAACAAATCAAGTCACGTTATTTAAATTTTTCTTTGTGATATTCTTAATACATAGTAGCTGTAATGCACAATACTTTCACACAACTGAACATACCTACGCAAGACTTACCTTCGTAATTCGTCTGACAATGAATTTTCAAGTAAATGCTGTTGAGTAGGGCTTCTGTGACAAATAGCGTATTAACTTACCACCTGTTCAGGATCACTACTGATATACTAGTGCAGTTCTAATCGATTACCTATAGAAACAATCTAGACTAAAGCAAAAATTATTACAGGAACTGTTTTAACACACACAGAAGAACCCAGGGTTTGTTTGTTTTTATTGATACACTGAAATTAAAGGTCATTAATGTATGTTTATAGTGATAATTGATTCCCCAGAATGTTTTTATAATTAAGCAATACTAATAATGTCATCCATGCGTATTCAGATATGAATATGAAGACTACTTGGGTAGCATAAAAATGATATGAATATTTTTTTGTATCTTTTCTGTAAAGTCATTCTAGCAAGACTTGACAAAATTATTTACTATTCAGCAATAAAGAGTATTATTAGTCTGTATTGAGCTTCAGAAAGTATTCCTGTAACAATTTTTTTTTTTTAATTGTAAAACCATTCTTGCTAGCATCCTGATGTTCTTTCACTCTCTCTGTTTAAGCCTTCTAGTTGTTTCATTTATAATTTACTACAGCTGTAGGGTGCATATGCTATACACTATGGATGACTCGGTGCTAATGGATATAGTATCTTTGTTATTTGTAAGATGTGACCTAAACCCGACTTAAATGCTGTTTTTATGTCATAAGGCTCTACACACTCTCTGAATATTTTCACTCAATCCTGCCATGTATGGAATAGTAAGAATCATATCTTTCTCTTGTTCAGTATCTGTGTGATCTCTAGAAGGTAACTCTTTAAAGCCTGCCCTAATTGGTGAGATGTCGCAGCCGTTACTTTGAATTACTTTGTTTAGACGTTTCTCTTCTTCCTTCAAGTTGTCACTCATATTAGTTAGGCTCCGAGCTCTCTGATACAACCATCTCAATATTCCTTCTTATATTGAATATGATGATGAGACTTAAGTGAAGGTATCTATCTGTGTGTGTAGGTTTTCTGCACACCGCGGAAGTAAGCATGCAATCACTCTGTCTCTCTTCAATAAGCAATCCAGAAAACGTGGCTTACTGTCTTCCTCTGATACCATGTTGAATTTTATAGAAGATTATACAATTGTACAACAAATGTTTTTCAGTTTCTTTCTTAATTATGCATGAAAGAGATATGTAGATGACACCATTTGAATAGTTAAAATAAAGGAACTGAAAAACATTTGTTGGACCATTTAAACTCTGTCAGACCTCTATCAAATTCAGCATGGAATCAGAGGAAGATAGCTACCAAAGTGTACAATTTACTCTTTTTGTTGCTGAATTCTGAGCTTCAGAAAGTATTCCAGTAGCCATTATTAAAAAATGTAAAAAAAAATACACCAGTGCACTCGTTTAAATTTTTTTATTACAAGAAAACGAATATACATAGTGGAATGTTATATTAGATAATTGACTTCTTAATATGGCCCAATGCCAAGAATTCTCAGCTCCGACTGTCAAAGGGTTGAAACTCATCATTATAAATGTACATATAACTTAGATAAATTCTATTAACACTTCAAATTTTCATGCATCAAGTTTCGAAATAACTTGTGTTCAGAAACTTTCCTGTTCCAGTCTCACCTACATTATCCCTATCATTCTTTAACTTCACACTTTCAATGCAGTACTGAAGTACACTAATGTGTATAACACAAATTCATTGTGCTATACTATTAGCATTAACTTGTGTTATTTACTTTAGGTGTGGCAATAGTGGACTTCAAACCCAATATATATCCAAGTGGCAGTAGAGTGATCTCTGTGGAAGATATTGGAGAACTACAAACTGATTTCAGTAATACTAATGAAGTAGTGGCATGTAGGACAAACAAGAGACCTTGTTGTAGTTCACTACAAAATAGGTTTGGTGACTGGACATATAACAGTGGAACAATAATTGGAAATCGTGCTAATAGTGGAATAGATTATTTCAGAAGTAGAGATGACAATCAAATGATTTATCTCAGTCGCAGAAGTTCTGCCACTAATCCACCTACTGGAGAATTCTGCTGTGTAATACCAGATTCTATGAATGTCATGCAAACAATGTGCATTGACTTAGTTATGTAACTACTTTTCTTATAAGTTACTACTGGTTGTATTGTGCATTGAATTTCTGACAATACTACTTAATAAGTGCATGTACCTAACATTATCAAATAATATTTTGTCTATTCTCAGCAAGCAAAGTGAAATTTAGATTAATATTAGCTTGATTTTACACAGAGTTAGACAGAAAGCTTAAGAGAATAAGCAAATGAACTAGTATATGCAATTGCAGTGTTGGTGTGTTGAAAGAATGCTTCATTATTATTAAGTTGTATCAGTTGCTAATAGCAAAAATTTGCCATTGCTATGATATCAAATGAAATCATTTTGTGCAAGTTCTCATTAAAATATCAAAATGTTTACTCTTATTTCGCCAAAGCTCTTATGCTATTATATTAACTTTTAGGGAAAATTAATAGCTATTAGTATTAGAATATTTTTACAAGGGAAGTATCTGTTGTTGTACGACTTAGTTCTTGATTATTTTTAAACCAGATAATCCTTGATAAAGTTTCTCCTGCTGTTACTGATGGTGTGCATGTGAAGGAGTACATTTCACTCATGGCAGCAGTTCCAGATGTAGTTATGGCAATATTGAGAGTAGTAGATACTAAATACCAGTACACATAATGTATCAACAAAGAGCATTAGTTTTTCTGCATATACTAGTTCATCTTTGACTACTGGAGATAGTGGAGATTACACCTGCAGAGTGGATGTGGGTAGTTTCAGCAAAATTCTCATGGAGTCCTTGGAAGTTTCTACAGGTAAGTTATATATTGTGGATGTATCCCCTTAACAACTGCAATTAATATTAATACATTACATCTCAACAACAATTGAATAATGACTAATACACAATAATAATATTATTGTGAAGGGAAGTGGAGTGCACTACTTCAGTAAATACTGATCCCAATTTTCCTTCACTAGAGTCCTTGTGAATTTTGCTTATCAAATTCGTGCTTCATGACATGTGTAAATAGAAACAATCAAAAGGTCATAGACAATAGTGTGGATGTTTCAATGTGCTAATAAAAGTAAAGCTATTATCAAGTTCTGACCCTTCATAAAAACTAGATTGAAGCCTCAAATGCCATTCTTGTTAACATACAAGTGTTGTGCTTGAGCACAAAATGGCGAGCGAGTCTTGCACAAGTTATTCAAACAATGAAGTAAAACATTTCAATAACATCATTCAGTCCATTTCTAAAGTAAGTACATAACCTAGCTGTTGTGACCATTCTATATTTTAGCTAACAAATAAAAAACTAGTTTCTTACCTCAATTTCCTCAGTCCTGGTATCATCTGTAGTCTCTAATATATATCATTCTGAATACCTGAATTGCTAGTAGCTTTTGATTACTAGACCTAAGTACATCCCGTGACATTCAGATTTATATGAATTTAAAGGCATAAACAATTCAATTTCCTTGGATGATACCGGATCGCAAACGCAAAGATTCAGTTTAGTGGAGGTGGTATGGAAAAGATTAGCTACAAAGCAAACACAAAAGTGTTAGAGTCAAAGTACAAAATGACATGCATACGTCCAAATATATAATAAACAGACTAGAATCACCGATTTTCAATTATGTTACCCCTGATAGCGTCTTGCTCGCTTCGCTCACTCGCCAATCAACAAGTGATCAATCACATGGTATAGAATTATATGTTATAAGAAAACCACCTTGTAAGAATAAGTTTGCTCCTTTGCATTTCTAAATGTTACTATAATATTACTCCATAGACAATTCAATTATTATATTGGACATACATCAATCATGTAGTGTTCTAATATCTCCATTCCACAATTCTCTAATAGTGGCCATTGTATAATAGATCATGAGCAATTTAATGTAATACACTGTATACTTTCAATGACTCTGTCATTCTCGGCAGAAATATTTACAATAATAGCAAATTTTCTCGTTTTAACAGCCAATAATATTGTTAATTAAAACTTAAAGTAAGGACAATTATCAAGTTAAGTTTTAATTAACAGTATTATTGGCTGTTAAAATGAGAAAATTCTCTATTAATACTCTGTATACATAGCAATAAACTAAATCCTAATTGAATCAACTTGTACTGATTACAATTTCTCCCTCAACTACAAAATGTTTTGAAACCAGAAGTTTTGAACACTTTTTATCTTTTAGTGAGATAACTGATTCCAGAAACGTAACTAATAGCGAACTGAAGTTTTTCAAATATTTGTCTAGTATGTGGTTCTTGATAGAAGATCAATTTGTTTTCATAGAATATCTTTTTTACCTAATATAACTACAGTATTCCCATATGTACATATTATAATAAAATCAATCTGTGTGTTGTATTTTCTTTCCGTTTATTGTTCAATAATATCCGTAAAGCTCCCATGGTTATGTCTGTCACAATTACTCCTGACAATCCATCCATTCCTGCTGGTTCAATGGCTTCACTTACTTGTGAAGCGACTGTGTCTGGTGGTGTGTCCCCAAGTTATACATGGACAACTACTGGATCAGGATCAAGTGGACTTCTATCTGGTAGAGAAAATCAAGCTGTAATCTCGGGTAGAGTCAGAGAATCTGATGCTGGAACTTACACTTGTCAGGCTTCTGTCACAGGATCTAGTCAAAGCACTTCTGTTATGCTCACAGTTACAAGTATGTTGCCAAGCAATAACATTTCAAGGAATATTATTAATTTAAACTAAACTATAGGACCTTCAATTTCTGTCTCTATCACTCACAGTGGGACACCAGTTGTTCTCCGAAGCTACACACTTACTTGTACAATTAATGCACCAGCTACTCTGGAATTAATGTCAATATCATATCAATGGAGAAAAAATAGAAATATCATTGATAATACTAATAATGCAGATTTTGTTTTTAGTCAGTTGGCATCAACTGAAGATAATGCTATGTACAGTTGTCAAGTCATGGCCTCATCAGACTATTTGACTGGCACTGTAGATGTAACTAGTTCACCTCACACAATTTCAGTTACATGTAAGTTACACATTAAAAGTACCTTCCTACTAATATCCTTTTAAAGTTGTAAATGTCCTAAATAATTATATTACATAGAAGTCCGTCCTTCTACTCCAACTAACTTTGTGCATTCTTCTGTTCAAAGTACACAAATAACACTGACATGGAGGTCATCCTCCACAGATTATGTTAATACTTATACTGTCAGTTATACCAGAGTCTCAG
>WLWI01000485.1_pt1 | contig 37362 bp, 30 predicted proteins | sample 6701501 | NCBI WGS metagenome assembly WLWI01 (sample SAMN12718690, study PRJNA515312) | sponge metagenome | isolation source: marine sponge | host: Mycale hentscheli | place: New Zealand: South Island, Marlborough, Capsize Point | collected 2014-11-01 | reverse complement strand
TGGCAGGCCAACGACGAAGAGGATTTGCTGGGCTACAATGTGTATCGGTCGAGTCGCTCGGATCAGGGCTATGTGCGGTTGGAGGGCAGCGAGGACGTGCCCTATACCACGGGACAGACCGGTTTCGTGGACGAAGGGTTGTCGGCGGATGGGTTGTTTTTCTACCGAGTTAGTGCGGTGACGGGGCAGGGCGAGAGCGAAGCCTCGGTCTTTGTCAGTGCTCGTGTATTGGCCGATGAGATCGCTCCGGCTGTGCCTCAGAATCTGTCGGCGGTGGCCGACGAGTCGGACTTTGGCCGGGTGACGGTGCGGTGGAGCGGGTCGATCCGCGACAGCGACGGAGGCGAGTTGACGGGTCTGGCTGGGTATGTGGTGTTCCGCTCGGAAGAGACGGGCGATTCGTTTGTCGAAGTGAGCCGGGTGACGGGCATCGAATACGTCGATACAGCGCTGAGTCCATCCAAGACCTACGTCTACACGGTGCAGGCTTTTGACCCGTCGGGCAACGAGAGCGGCCGGGCCGCTCCAGTGCAGGTCAAGACGCAGGGCCCCGATCAGGCGGCTCCGGAAGTGCCCCAGAATTTATCGGCGGTGGCCGACGAGTCGGACTTTGGCCGGGCGGTGGTGCGGTGGAGTGCGCCGGTGCGCGACAGCGACGGAGGCGAGTTGACGGGTCTGGCTGGGTATGTGGTGTTCCGCTCGGAGGGGGCGACGTCCTCGTTTGCGCCGGTGGATACGCTGGCGGCCGGGGTCCAGAGCTATGTCGATGGGGGGCTGCGGGCGCTGACGGGGTATGCTTACACAGTGCTGGCCTTTGATGCGGCGGGCAACGAGAGTCGACAGGCCACCAGTGTGCAGGTGCAGACCCGAGGTATTGCCGTGCCGAGCGGGGTGGCTTCGGTGGGTCGGATCGGTCAGATCGATCTGAGCTGGCAGGCCAACGACGAAGAGGATTTGCTGGGCTACAATGTGTATCGGTCGAGTCGCTCGGATCAGGGCTATGTGCGGTTGGAGGGCAGCGAGGACGTGCCCTATACCACGGGACAGACCGGTTTCGCGGACGAGGGGTTGTCGGCGGATGGCTTGTTTTTCTACCGAGTCAGCGCGGTGACGGGGCAGGGCGAGAGCGAAGCCTCGGTCTTTGTCAGTGCTCGTGTATTGGCCGATGAGATCGCTCCGGCCGCGCCCGAAAATCTGGTCGCTATTGCTGATGGCGGAGCCGCCGAAATAGGACTGACTTGGAGTCGCCCTCAGGCCGACCGCAGCGGCGGGGAACTGACGGGGCTCGAATCCTATATTATCACCCGTTCCAAGGACAATGCCTCGTCCCTGGTTGCGATTGATACTGTAGAGGCCACTCAGACTCAGTTTGTCGATCGCGACTTGGAAGCGGCAACCGCCTATTTCTACGCTGTCATCGCGGTCGATGGATTTGATAATGCCAGCTCTCGGTCCCTTACTGCGTCCGCTGTTACAGCTGGAATCGCCGTGCCCAAAGGCGTTGTTGTGCAAGGTCGGATTAGCAAAATTGAAGTGACCTGGGACGCCAGCGCCGAAGAAGATCTGTTGGGCTATAACGTGTATCGGTCGATCCGGTCTGATCAGGGGTACGAGCGTATAGAGGGCAGTGAGGGGACATCCTATACGACGGGGCAGACCAGTTACGTCGATCCCAATCTTATAGGTGGCGACATTCTCTTTTATCGGATTACGGCAGTCACTGGTGCAGGGGAGAGCGCATCGTCCGCCTTTGGCGGGGCCACGGTCCAGATAGATACGCAGCCCCCGGCGGCGCCTACCTTTATCGAGGGTGAACCGGTCGAGGGAGTGCTTGAGGACCTCGAGATTACCTGGTTGCCGCCCAAGGTCGATGCCAATGGCGGCGAACTGACGGGTGTGAACGAATACACTATTTATCGGTCCGCTTTCGCCGATGGTCCGTTTGAAGAGATCGCTGTAGTTACAGAGGCCAGTTTTATCGACACCGGCTTAGTGGCGCAGACTACGTATTATTACCAGGTAAATGCTTTGGACCGAGATCGGAATATAGGTCCGCGTTCGGCAACGGCTGCTTTGGAGACTGGAGGAGTGGGTATTCCCCAGAATGTGCGGCTCACCGCCTCGACTTCTTCCCTCTCCGATTCTACCATCGTGACTATTCGCTGGGAACATTCGGCGGGCGCAGGTATCGTGCGCTACCATGTTGAACGCACCACCATAGCCGACAGCAATAATGACGACGATTACGTCGCCATTACACCCACTGCAGTCCTTACGATTAGAAGGGACAATACTGTCGTCCCGGGCCGAACCTATTACTACCGGGTCAGGGCGGAAGATTTTGAAAATCGTTTTAGCGATTGGACTGAACCTTTGGGTGTTGAAGTGATTTTTTAAACCTTCTTTATCCGTAGAGATGGTGAAGGGGAACGGCTTGCAGGCGAGCCGTTCCCCTTCTTTATTGGTCGTTTTAAATTGGACTATTTTCTATCTTAAATGGCCAAAATATAGTTAAGATCTGGAGTTAAGTATCTGGGGAGTACAACGACAACGAGAGAGGATGAACAATTCAGATCCACACCGCCGCCGGCGATTTGATGCAGGGGAAATGCTGCGGGAAGTCCGGGATATGGTGCGCCGCGAAACCAGATTGGAACCGGGGCACGGCATGGTCGTAGCTGTTTCCGGAGGCGTGGATTCCATGGTGTTGCTCGATTTGCTGTACCGTTTGCAAGGTGAGTTGAGAATGGGCCTGCACGTGGCCCATCTCGATCATCAGCTGCGCATCGAATCGGCTGCAGACGGGGAATTTGTCGCCCACAGTGCCCGGGAGCGCGGCTTGCCTTACACCGTGGAAAGCCGGGATGTGGCCGACTGCGCTCGGGCCAACGGTTGGTCGCTAGAAGATGCGGGAAGACGGTTGCGCTACCAGTTTTTCGAACAAGTGGCCGTCGCCTCGGGGAGTGTGCTAATCGCTCTGGGACATCATGCCGACGATCAGGCCGAAACCGTTCTCTGGCGTTTGTTGCGGGGCAGCGGGACGACGGGTTTGAGCGCTATGGAACCGGTACGGCAGGATCGCTATATACGCCCATTGCTCACCTTTGAACGTGCTGCTATAGAGCGCTACGCGACCGAGAGCAAGGTGGGATTCCGTCAGGATGAGTCAAATGCCGACACGCGTTTTGTTCGCAATCGCGTCCGGGCGGGGTTGATTCCCTATTTGAAGAGATCCTACAACCCCAATATAATCCAGGTGCTCAATCGTACTGCCAATGTCCTGAGGGAGGAAGATCGTCTTTTGGAAGAATTGGCGCAAACTGCTTTAGAGGCTGTGGTTTGCGCCCGTTCTGTCGGCAAGTTTGTACTTGATGCGGGGTTAATTCTGGATTATCATATAGCATTGCAAAGACGAGTTGCAAAGTTGGTGCTCCAGGGCCTTTCCGCATGCGAAGGGCCTTTTGATTTTGCCCATGTAGAAGCCTTGCTGCAAATTTGGCGGCAACCTGATTCGGGTTTGCGCCAATTGGCGGGCGATATATGGGCTCAGCGAGCGGGTGGGCGTATATTATTGCGGCGAGGTAGGAGTAAGGCGGTAGCAGGGTTACTGCGAGTGCCAGGCCAGACTTTTATTCCCGAGCGTCAACTGGTCTTAAATTGTCGGTTGTTGGCGGGAGAGAATCCCGATCAGGTGAAGGCATCCCTCGGCGGGCAGAAGGCGGCCTTCGATGCCGATTCGTTCAGTGGCGAGCTAGCTTTTCGCAGTCTGCGACCGGGCGATCGTTTTCGCCCCCTGGGGATGGGGGGACACGAGAAAAAATTGAGTGATTTTCTCGTTGACAGCAAAGTGCCTCGAATTAGTAGGGACGAGATTTTGCTGGTCACTTGTAACAAGGAAATCGTCTGGGTAGTGGGGATGCGCCCGAGCCATGCGTTTCGGTTGCGCTCCGATTCTTCTTCACTACTCCTCATTGATTGCACAACAGAGTCGGGGTTCGATTAGGCCTGCCTCGACATACGAACAATCAAGCGAACAGAGGTACAGTTGGCACTAACCAGTTTTCAGCCCGATGACGAGGAACAACGGAATTTGAAGCCGGAGGACAAAAACCGGTCGCGATGGAAACCTTCGCGCACCCAGACCTTTTGGATTTTGTTCATCGTATTATTAATTCTGGCCGCCAAATTTCTCGGCAGCATGCCTTCTGATGCCGATGTAATCACCTACAGGCAATATCGAACTTATCTGACCAACGGCGAAATAATCAACGCCGAGATCGTCGGCGAAGACGAATTTCACGGAACTTTGGCCAACGGCAGGAAGATCGTTGTCAACCTGGGGCCTATTGACGGGGATACCAAGACCGAATGGTTGCAATTAGGACTCGATTTCGAATTTACCGATGAGCCCTTTCCCTGGTACACCATGTTGTTCAATTTCTTGCCCTGGTTGCTTTTTATCGGCATCTGGCTATTCATGATGCGCCAGATGCAAGGTGGTTCCAAGGGATTGTTCTCTTTTGGCAAAAGCCGTGCCAAGCCTCTGTTGGAAGATAGGGAGAAGACTACCTTCGAGGATGTGGCCGGAGCTGATGAAGCCAAGCAGGAACTGGTCGAAATTATCGAATTCCTCAAAGATCCGCGCAAATTCCAACGCCTGGGTGGCCGCATTCCCAAAGGCGTACTCATGATCGGTTCGCCCGGTACGGGGAAAACGCATTTGGCCCGGGCCGTGGCCGGAGAAGCCGGCGTGTCTTTTTTCACTATCAGTGGTTCGGATTTTGTCGAGATGTTCGTTGGCGTAGGGGCTTCCCGGGTACGCGACCTGTTCGAACAGGGCAAAGCCAACGCGCCCTGTATTATATTTATCGATGAAATAGACGCAGTGGGCCGGCACCGCGGCGCCGGTATTGGTGGCGGGCACGACGAGCGCGAGCAGACGCTCAACCAGTTGTTGGTAGAGATGGATGGTTTTGAGTCGAACGACGGAGTTATCCTCATTGCCGCCACCAATCGCCCTGACGTATTGGATCCGGCCTTGTTGCGACCGGGGCGCTTCGACCGCAGAGTGGTGGTCGATCTGCCCGATATGAGGGGGCGTGAGGGCATTCTCAAAGTGCATACACGCAACGTTCCACTCGAAGAAGAGGTCGATCTCAGGCGCCTTGCCCAGGGCAGCCCAGGGTTATCGGGGGCCGACTTGCGCAACCTGGTCAACGAAGCGGCGCTATTGGCTTCTCGGCACGATCGGGATCGGGTGACCATGGCCGATTTCGAGGAGGCCAAGGACAAGGTCATGATGGGAGCCGAACGCAAAAGCTTGGTAATGACCGACGAGGACAAGAAGTTGGCGGCGTATCATGAAGCCGGCCACGCCCTGGTCGCCAAGCTGTCGCCCCATGGACCGCCAATCAATAAAGTGGTTATCGTGCCGCGTGGCCAAAGCATGGGGATGGTCTCTTTTCTCGCCGAAGAACGCCATTCGATTACTGAGAGCAAATTACAGGCGCACTTGGCTACCGGTCTGGGAGGGTGTTGCGCGGAGATGCTGATTTTTGGCGAGCGTACGACCGGTGCCCAGGCCGATTACAAGCAGGTGACGACTTTGGCTCGCTCAATGGTTTGCGATTGGGGCATGAACAAGAATCTGGGGCCGCTATCTTTTGGCGGCGACGACGACGAAGTCTTCCTGGGTAAGGGATTGGCCCGCACTCGGAGTTTTAGCGAGCAGACGGCTCTGGCCATTGATCAGGAAATCCGCGATCTGGTCTTGCAGGCCGAACGCAAAGCGACGGAATTATTGCAGCAAAACGAAGACAAAATGCACGCCTTGGCCCAGGCGCTGCTGGTGCATGAAAGTCTGGACGATAGTCAGGTCGATCAGATATTTGCTGGCGAGACCCTGAATTCCGCTCGGGCGCCGGAGCGAGCAGATGGGGAATGAAATGGGTTTGGGGGGACCGGAGCATCGATTTCTCGGGACGGACCCAGATTATGGGTATTCTCAATGTCACGCCTGATTCTTTTTACGATGGAGGGCGCTACGCCGATAGCCAAAGCGCTGTTGCCAAGGGATGGGCCCTGGAGGAGGAAGGGGCGGATATAATCGATATTGGCGGCGAATCCTCCCGACCACCTATGTACGGGAAAGCGGAGCAACTGACTTGGGAAGAAGAATGCCGTCGGGTCGTCCCCATTATTGAAGGGGTGCGCCGCCGCAGTCAGATTCCCATTTCGATTGATACCACCAAAGCCGCAGTGGCCCGCCGGGCCCTGGAGGCGGGGGCGGATATTATAAACGATATCAGCGCTCTGGCCGCCGATGATGCTATGGGCGAAGTGGCTGTTCGGCATGGGGCGTCGGTTATTCTGATGCATCGACGGGGCACGTCTGACACGATGCAATGCGATACCCATTACGACAATCTGGTCGACGAAATTTCGTGCCACTTGGAAGAGCGCATTGGCCATGCCTGCAATTGCGGTATAGAACCGGGCCGTATTGCTGTTGACCCGGGGCTAGGTTTTGGCAAATCTGTGGCTGGTAACCTGTGTCTTATTAATCAGTTAGAGGCTTTTGTTGGGCTGGGTTTTCCGGTCCTGGTGGGCGCTTCGCGCAAATCGTTTATCTGGAAATCGACTGGGACCGATGTTGAAAACGCTCTTGAAGGGAGCTTGGCCGCCGCTGTATTATGCGTGATCAAAGGGTGTCATATGTTGCGAGTCCACGATGTGGCGGCCACCGTACGGGCGGTGCGTCTGGCCGAAGCCGTGTTAGGTGGGGGTGCTGGCAATAGCCAATAACGGAGTCGATCCATCCGGCGGTCGACAAGGTAGAAAAGACTTTTGATAGAAGACAGTCTCACGCTTTTTCACTTATTCGGATTCATCCCCATAACGGTCGTATCGATTCTCGATATTATCATCGTCTCCTTTGTCTGTCATCGTTTGTTGGTCTTTATCCAGGGGACGAGGGCCGGACCGATGTTATTGGGGCTGTTGATCGTCGCCATGGCTATTTCGGCGAGTAATTCCCTCACTTTGCTGAAGATGAACGCCCTGGCCCTGGTCCTGGAACAGTTACAGTCGATTTTATTGATTTTGTTAGTGATCGTTTTCCAGCCTGAATTGCGGCGGGTCCTGGTGGTTCTGGGACAAAATCCGGTTTTGCGCTGGTTTTACAGAACGGAATCGACCCAAGTGATCGACGAAATTGTCGCCGGCGTCATGCAATTGGCCGAACTCGGCTATGGCGCCCTGATTGTCCTGGTGCGTCAGGTGCCCTTAGGGGCTATAGTCGATACAGGGGTACGGGTCAACGGACAGGTTTCGGCCGACTTGCTGACGACTATTTTTACACCGCGGAGTTCACTGCACGACCAGGCAGTGGTTATCCAGGACGAGACGCTCCTGGCGGCGCGTTGCACTTTGCCGCTGGCCGAGGATATAGAGGATCAGCGCTTGGGGACTCGCCATCGGGCGGCTTTGGGCTTGACCCAGGAGACCGATGCTGTCACCGTTGTCGTTTCCGAGGAGAACAGGACTATATCGTTGGCCATCGGGGGAGCCTTGGTGCGCGGCTTGACGCGGGCGGAATTGCGGCAACGCCTGGTCGAATTGATGAGCCCGAGGCAAGAGAGTCTGCCGGTTACGAAAGCCGCCAATGATGTATGAAACGAGCTCTTGACAGTTGGCGAAGAGTTCGTATATTTTTTAATCAATAATTATTAATTTATAGAAATATTTATTGATATGAAAAGCAAACAAGCTCGACATAGCAGGATTAGGGAATTGCTCCTGGAAGAAGTGGTTGAGACCCACGAGATGTTGGCAGAAATTCTCAAAAGCCGCAATATCGATGTGAGTCAATCGACCCTCTCCAAGGACTTGCGGGAATTGGGGGTTGTCCGCATGCCTCGACCCGACGGCGGCTTTCGCTATAATTTGCCCGAGGTCGGAGCTACATTGCGCGATCAGCATATTCTCGAGCGGGAGTTGCGCGATTATGTCACCACCGCTGAGCAGGCACAGAATATAGTTGTAGTAAAAACGCTGTCGGGGCATGCCCAGAGCGTATGCGAATCCATCGATCGAATTGGCTGGAGTGAAATTGTCGGTACTATCGCCGGCGAAAATACCATTTTTATTGTCGCCGGCGATGCCTTGCAGGCCGAGAGCGTAGTAGAACGCATTGGCGCCATTAGCGGCGATAGTGTCTGAGGAATTATGCAAGGATTGCAAGAATACATCGACAAGGCCGCCGTTCTCATAGAAGCCCTGCCCTATATCCAGTCCTTTCGTGGCAAGATCGTAGTGGTTAAGTACGGTGGTAGCACAATGGACGGGGCGGCGGCGGATACTGTCCTCAAAGACCTGGTATTTATGGAGTTGGTCGGGATGAAGCCGGTCATTGTCCATGGGGGCGGGCCGGCCATCACCCGCCGGCTTGCGGAACGCGGCGTCGAGAGTCGTCGGGTCAACGGCTTGAGAGTGACCGATGCGGCTTCCATGAAAGTGGTTGAGGAAACCCTTTTTGGCGAAGTCAACGCCGCTATCGTCGAGGAGATTAACGATCTGGGCGGGCAGGCCGTAGCCGTATCGGCCAAAGAGGCAGGCATTATGCACGTGCGTAAACACCTGGCGCAAACCCCCCAAGGATCGGTGGACCTGGGTTTTGTCGGCCAGGTCGAACATATCGATCCCGAGCCTTTGCAGCGCCTCATAGCAAAGGGCGGCTTGCCGGTGATTGCACCTATCGGTCTAGGACCCGAGGACGCTAGCTATAATGTCAACGCCGATACCGCCGCTGGCGAGATAGCCGCCGCCTTACAGGCCGAAAAGCTGGTTTTCCTGACCGATGTGAAAGGGATTCTCGCCGACCCGTCCCAAGAGGGTTCCCTCTTATCCACCGTGCACGTGAACGATATCGACGATTTGATTAGCGATGGAACTATCAGCGGCGGCATGGTGCCCAAAGTCGGCGCCTGCGTCAAATCTGTCAAATCCGGCGTGCACAAAACCCATATTATCGACGGACGCATTCCCCATTCGATGCTCCTGGAATTTTTCACCGACGAAGGTATAGGTACCCAAATCGTCCAATAGGACGGAGGTAAAGACCATGCGGACAGCGGATATAATCGCCGAAGAAAATCAATATATCGTCCAGACCTATGGCCGGCCTGAATTTGTTCTCGAACGAGGCAATGGAGTCTATCTGTTCGACACCGATGGCAACCGCTACCTCGATTTTGTTAGCGGCTTGGCGGTAAACGCCTTCGGCTACGGAGATTACGATATCCTCAAAGCTATTGAGCAGCAGGCCGCTCAGCTCATGCATTGCTCAAATTTGTACCATACTATTCCTTCGACCAAGCTGGCCGTGCAACTGGTGGAGAATTCCTTTGCCGACCGCGCTTTTTTCTGTAATAGCGGTACAGAAGCCTGGGAAGCGACTTTGAAGTTTTGCCGCAAGTGGGGCAATACCACCTTCGACAAGCCCAAGAATGGCTTGATCGCCATGAATAATTCCTTTCATGGGCGCACTTACGGGTCCATTTCCACCACCGGCCAACCCAAATATCACCAGGGCTTTGAGCCGATGTTGCCGGGGGTCGATTTCGCCGAATTCAATAATCTGGCTTCGGTCGAGGCCCTAGTCACCGACCAGACCTGCGCGATTTTGTTGGAACCCCTGCAGGCCGAGGGCGGTATCCACGTCGCCGAGCAAGGTTTCCTCGAAGGGCTGCGGGCTTTGTGCGACGAGCGCGAGATATTGCTGGTTTTCGATGAGATTCAGACTGGGATGGGCCGCACGGGATCGCTGTGGGCCTATGAGCAATACGGTGTCGAGCCCGATATCATGACTCTGGCCAAGGCCCTGGGAGGGGGGTTGCCCATTGGCGTGACTCTAGTGCGCCAGAAAGTCGCCGATGCCATTGCCGCCGGCGACCACGCCGCCACTTTTGGCGCTAACCCGGTGGTCTGCGCCGCGGCCTTGACCGTATTTGCCAAGCTCAACGAAGCCGGTTTTGTCGACGGTATCAGGGAAAAGGGTGAATACCTGCATGCCCGTCTGGCCAAATTGCAGGAACGCTGGCCCGACCATATCAGTCAAATCCGCGGTCGGGGACTTATTGCCGGGGCCGTGACCAGCCGGCCGGCCGCCGATTATCTGGTTCCTTTCCGGCAGCGCGATATCCTCGTGGTCACCGCCGGGGCCGACGTTCTGCGCTTTTTGCCGCCGCTCATCGTCGGCAAGGAACATCTCGACGAAGCCATCGATGTCTTCGATGAGATCCTGCGGCAGGGATTGGATTGACCTTGACCAGCAAACCGTGGGGCGGGCGCTTTGGCGAAGCCACAGATGCTCTGATGGAACGTTTTAACGCCTCGATTGGCTTCGATTGCAAATTGCTTGCCGTCGATATCGCCGGTAGCATCGCCTATGCTCGAGCTTTGCAGCGGGCCCAGGTGTTGACCCAGGAGGAGACCGAGCAGTTGGTCGCGGGTTTGCGCCAGGTCGAGGGCGAATTGGCCGCCGAGATCGAGACTCTCGACCCGGCCCTGGAAGATATTCATATGGCGGTGGAGAGCCGGCTGACCCAGCTTATCGGCCCTTTGGGTGGCAAGCTGCATACGGGCCGCAGCCGCAACGACCAGGTAAGTCTGGACGAGCGGCTCTATCTGAAGGTGGCGATCGCCGGACTTGAAGCCGATATTCGCAAAATGCAGGGTGTCTTGGTCGATTTGGCCCAGGAGCATATCGACGTCATCTTGCCCGGGTATACACATTTGCAGCAAGCCCAGCCGATCCTTTTCAGTCATTATGCGCTGGCCCTGTTTTGGATGCTGGAACGCGATCGGGGGCGTTTGCGGGACGTCTGGAAAAGGGCCGATTATCTGCCTTTGGGGGCCGGGGCCCTGGCCGGCAGTACGGTGGCTTTAGATCGCGATTTTCTTGCCTGTGAACTAGGTTTTAGTCGCGTTGCTCCCAATAGCTTAGACGCGGTGAGCGACCGAGATTTTCTTCTCGAATGCCTGTCGGCCCTGGCTATTTTAATGATGCACTTGAGTCGGTTTTGTGAAGATCTCATTATCTGGTCTTCGGCTGAATTTGGCTTTGTCGAATTGGGCGATGCCTTTTCCACCGGGTCCAGTATGATGCCCCAAAAGAAAAACCCCGACTCGCTGGAATTGATCCGGGGCAAAACCGGTCGGGTATACGGCGGTCTGATCGGTTTATTGACGACCATGAAGGGCATTCCTCTGACTTACGCCAAGGATATGCAGGAAGATAAAGAGCCACTATTTGATGGGCTCGAGACGGTAGAGACTTGCCTAGCGGTTTTCACCGGCGTCTGGAGCAGTATGGAATTGCGTCCTGAGCGCATGGCCGGGGCCATTGATGAGGGGACCTTGGCCACGGATATAGCCGAGTATCTGGTGCGGCGTGGGCTCCCCTTTCGCGAGGCGCACCACGTAGTCGGCCGATTGGTGGGACAGATGCTGGCGGCAGGGCGCGGTCTGGGCAGCTTGACCTTGGATGAATTGCAGAGCTGTTCGGATTTATTCGCCGCCGATGTGTTGCCCTGGCTCGATGCGCGTCATTCCCTGCAATTGCGCAATATCGTCGGCGGCACCGGGCCACATGCGGTAACCGAGCAACTGGCCCAGGCCCGCCTCCAACTCAACGAAGAGTAAATCTCCCAGGATTGGCATGGGCAAAGACACGGATATTCAGGTACGGGGAGCCACCCTGTATTTTTTACCGGTTGAGACCAGGGTGCCGCTTAAGTTCGGTCCCGAAACTCTGACCCACGTCACCTGTGCTCGGGTGCAATTTCAGGTCGATGATCGTCGCGGGGGACGCCACGGCGGTTGGGGCGAGACGCCGCTGAGCGTGCAGTGGGTCTGGCCCGGAACCCTGGCCTATGAGGAGCGCCACCGGGCTCTGATGGATTTTTGCCGTCGCCTGGTGGAAGCCTGGACCGATTTTGCGGTCTGGGGCCATCCCATGGAAATTGGCCACGCCTTTCAGGAGCAGGTCTTGCCGGATTTGCTCAGGGCTTTCAATCAGGAACGCGCCGCGCCCATGCCCTGGTTGGCGGCTCTGGTATGCTGCTCGGCCTTTGATCTGGCGTTGCACGATGCCTATGGGCAGGCCCATCAGACGCCTGTATTCCAGACCTATAACAATCAGTTCATGAATGCCGATCTGGCATATTTTATCCAACCGGCCGCCGGCAGCGACACGGCTTTCAATGGCCGTTTTCCCAGCGATTTCCTGGTTCAGCCGGCCCCAAAGCGGTTGCCGGCTTGGCACTTGGTAGGGGGTATGGATCTGCTGCATGCCGACGAACTGGACGGGTCTGAGCCCGAGGATGGTTATCCCGTCTTGCTGGGCGATTGGATCGACAGCGATGGGCTCACCTGTCTCAAAGTGAAATTGCGTGGCAACGATTCCGTCTGGGATTATCAGCGCTTGGTGCAAGTGGGGCAAATGGGGCTGGATAAGGGGGTTTTATGGCTCAGCGCCGATTTCAATTGCACCGTCACCGACCCCAAGTATGTCAACCAGATACTCGACCGCCTGCTGCTGGAATACCCCAAACTGTACGGCATGATCCTCTATGTCGAGCAACCCTTTCCCTACGATCTGGAAAAGCATTGTATCGATGTGCGCAGCGTGGCGGCCCGCAAGCCGCTATTTATGGACGAGAGCGCGCACGATTGGCGCTTGGTCGAATTGGGTCGTTCTCTGGGGTGGACGGGCGTTGCCCTAAAGACCTGCAAGACTCAGACCGGAGCTCTATTGAGCCTGTGCTGGGCCAGGGCGCACGGTATGACTTTGATGGTGCAGGATCTCACCAACCCGATGCTGGCGCAGCTGCCTCATCTGGCTTTGGCCGGGCACGCTGGGACCATTATGGGGGTGGAGACCAATAGTATGCAATTCTATCCCGAGGCGTCACAGGCCGAAGCTTGTGTCCACCCCGGGGCCTATCGCAGACGCGGGGGGGAAGTCGATCTCAGCACTATCGCCGGTCCGGGGTTTGGCTATAGACTGGAGCGTATTGAACGGGATTTACCCGCACCGGCCGGCCAGGCGGGTAGTCTGTAAATGGGTCCGGCGGTTTTTCTCTATTAAGAACGGAATCGATTATGGCGCCGCGTCTCAGTGTGAAAGAAGTAAATTTCCGTATGCGCAATGTGCGCACTCGGATGCCGTTTAAATACGGCGTGGCGACCTTGACTTCGGTGCCCATATTGCATCTGCTGGTGCGGGTTGAGTTAGAGAATGGGGCCCTCATCCAAGGGGTTAGCGCCGATATTTTGCCCCCCAAGTGGTTTGACAAAGATCCGGCCAAGGACTACGCCGAAAACGTCGCCGATCTGGTGTATATGGCGCGGGCGGCGGCCAAGGCCTATACAGAGGCGTCACAGAAACCCGGTAGCGTATTCGATATTTGGCAACAGGGCTACGCCAATACCCTGGCCGCCGGCGATGAGCGGGGCCTCAATCACCTGACGGCCAGCCACGGCAGCACGCTGATGGAGCGGGCTCTGATCGACGCCTTGGGCGCGGGGCTGCAGGCGCCTTATTTTGCTCTCCTCAAAGACAATGCCTTAGGAATTGATCTGGGGCAGTTGCACGGCGAATTGACGGGTGTGGAGCCGGCTCAAGTAATTGCCCCTCAGCCTCTGAGTCAGGTGCACCTGCGCCACACCGTAGGCCTGGCCGATCCCATCGGTCGGGCAGATATCGCTCCCGATGACCGCCTCAACGATGGCTTGCCTCAGTCGCTGGAGGAATACGCCGAAGGGGGCATTACCTATTTCAAGATAAAGGTCAACGGCGATCTCGAGGCCGATTTAGAACGCCTGCGCGCCATTGCCGCTCTGTTAGACAAGCAGCCCGACTCGTATCATTCGACGTTGGACGGCAACGAACAGTACGGCGATATGGACAGCTTCCTCGAATTGGTGGGACGCGTTGAGTCGGATGACCGATTGCAGCGTTTTTGGCAGAGCGTACTCTATATTGAACAGCCCCTGGAGCGCAGCGCTGCCCTCGATCCGGGGCTGGAGAGCGGCATCCGCGCCGCGGCGGCGAGGCGCCCCATGCTGATAGACGAATCTGACGGCGACCTGGATACGTTTAAAGCAGCAGCGGCGCTGGGCTATAAGGGCGTATCGTCCAAAAACTGCAAAGGTTTGATCAAGGCCTTGGCCAACCAGGCGTTGGGGCAGTATTGGCAGCGGCGCGGGGAGGGTGATTATTTCCTCAGCGGCGAGGATTTGATGAATTTACCGGTGGTACCGCTGCACCAGGATCTGACTCACGTGGCGGCGTTGGGCATTGATCATGTCGAGCGCAATGGCCATCACTATGTGCGCGGGCATCTGGCTTCTGGCGAGCGGGCCGAATGCGGCCAGCATTTCGCCGGTTTGTATCAACCGTTGGGCGATTCACTGATTCTCAATACGGCTGGCGGACGCCTCGATTTAACTTCGTTGCAAGGCCCGGGGCTGGGCGGGAGTGGACCGGTGAACGGTGAAGCGATGATCCCGCTGGAAGATTGGCGGTTTGACTCATTGGCTTGATTTGCTGGTTTATTCCACGAAAAGTCCTCGCTACCCGGGGTGGGTTCGGTTGGCTATACGCGATAGATCCGCTGTCCTGCTCCGTTTCCGGAACTGCTGAAAAATCGTCTGTCTGTCGGGCAAGAGCCCGTCAGGCAACGGGCAAATGGGGAGAATACGCCATGAACTTCGAGCAAACGTTCAAAGGCCTATACGAGAAAGTCGTCGCTGTACCCACCACCATTTGGCGGGCGCCCGGCGAGTTGGATTTGGACGCCAATGTCGATAATGCGGCCTACCTGTTCAAACATGGAATCGGCGCCGCCATCTATGCCGGTGGGGTGGGGGAGCACGATTTGTTGTCGATCGAACAACAACGGGATCTGCTGGCCGCTGTGGGGCAGGTGGCCGCCGGGGCGGCCCGCCCTGTATGTATGGGGACCGGTTTGGGACGCACCGTGGAACGAGTGCAGGCGCTGGCGCCCCATCTGGCGGCCAACAGCGTGCAGTGGGCCATGTTGATGCCGCCTGCCATAGACGACGAGGAGGGACAATACGACTACTACAGTCGGGTCATGGCCGTGCTCCAGGACCACGGGGTCTGGCCGGTGCTCTATCCGCGCCCCGAGCGGCCGATGTCGGTCGGTTTGATGGAACGCCTCTTCGCGGCGGGACGGATTCCCGCCGTCAAGCTGGCCAATAATGGTATGCTGCTGGCCTATGCCGAAATGGTCGGTCGGTTGGGGCACGACCAATGCGCCTGGCTCTGCGGCACGGCGGGCTGGTGGCTGCCGGCCTATGCCGCCGTGGGGGCAGCCCGTGGGATGTCCTCGGGTATTGTCAACGCCTTTCCCGGCCCGCCCCAGGCCTTGCTGGCCGCTGTCTTGGCGGGGAGGTTTAAACCCGATGCCGATTACTGGACGCTGGTGCGTATCGAACAGATTCGCCAGCGCGATAAGGCCTATTTGGCCCTGGTGATTAAATACCTCCAGGAGTTAGTCGGGCTACAGGGGGGCATGAATGGAGACGGGGCCCAGTTGCCCGATGCGGTTAAAGAGGAAGTGACCGGTCTGATACGCCAGGCCGCTTGGTTATAGGAGCGTCGGATGCATATTGATTGGCAGACACAAGGCGGCGAGTCGGTGGCGCGGTTGCAGAGCATGTTGCGCTTTGATACTACCAACCCACCGGGCAATGAGCGCGCCCTGGTGGAGCACCTGGCCGCAGAGCTGGCCAGTGAGGGGCTGCAGGCGCAGATACTCGAATCGGCGCCCCAGCGTGCCAATCTAGTCGTGCGGCTGGAAGGGGACGGGTCCGAGCGGCCGTTGTTGTTGCTGTCTCATCTCGATGTGGTGCCGGCCGAACCGGCGCAGTGGAGTCATCCCCCTTTTGCCGGGGAAGTGGCCGACGGGCTGGTATGGGGGCGCGGCGCGGTCGATTCAAAATTGACCACGACGGTGGGCATACAGGTACTCTTGCTGTGCAAGCGTCTGGGGTTGCCCCTCAAACGCGATTTGGTGCTGGTGGCGGCGGCCGACGAAGAATTGGGCGGCGTGCACGGCGTCCAGTGGCTGGCCGAAAACCATCCAGATGTTTTCGACGCCGAATACGGTATTAATGAAGCTGGTGGGTTTGCCCTGTTGGTCGACGGGCGGCCGGTCTATACCTGCCAGGTGGGGGAAAAGGGCGGGGCCGAACTCGATATAATAACTCACGGCCAACCCGGCCATAGCTCAGTGCCGCACGACGATAATGCCGTATTCCATCTAGCCCAGGCCCTGGCGCGCATGGCCGGGCAGAAAATGCCGCATCGGCTTACCCCCAGCGTGCGGGCTTTTTTCGAGGAAACCGCCCGGGTGCAGCAGCGGGAACAAGTCGCCCAGGATTTGTTGGCCCTGCTCGACCCCGAGCGGCAGGTCGAAGCCCTGGCTCGCCTGCCGTTGGGCCAGCCGACGCGGCTGATGTTCGACGCCATGCTGCGCAGTACCTGTGCTCCAACCGTGTTACAGGCCGGTATCAAGCGCAACGTCATCCCTTCGGCGGCAACAGCCCAGTTGAGTGGACGTCCTTTGCCAGGGGTCGACGCCGAAACTTTTGTCGAGGAAGTGCGTTCTCTGGTGGGGGACGAGGTCGAATTAAATCTGGGCACTTTCCGTCCTGGCGTCGAATTCAAGCACCAGACACCCTTATTCGATGCCATTGCTGCGTCCATGGGGCAATGGGATCCGCAAGGGGCTGTGGTGCCCTATATGGTAACGGGGGGGACGGATGCGCGTTTTCTGCGCGACCGCGACATACAGATTTATGGTTTTATTCCCATGCGCTACGAAGAGGGCATGGATTTCTTCGATCTGTGCCATGGGCACGACGAGCGCGTATCGGTAGCTAATGTGCACTTCGCCGTTCAGGTTCTCCACGACGTGGTCTGTCGCCTGAACGGCTTGGTCTAGGATTCAAAGGCGATCCGGAGAGAGTAGTCATGGAAGCACTAATAGCCTATCTGAAAGACCATCCCCTCGTCGCTCTGCTGTTGTTGGGGTTGACGGTGGTGCTGTTGGGCAGCCTGGTCAAAAAATTGCTGAAATTGGCGCTGATCTTGGGCCTGGTTTTACTGATTGGTCTGTATTTTACCAATGAAGAAGCCAGAGAGGAATGGCGGGCCGAAGGCGGCGAGTGGTTGAAAAAAGCCGAAGAGGCCGCCCGAGAATACGGTGGTGAAGCTCTGGAAAAGGGCAAGGAAGCTATCGAGGAACATCTGACTGAAAATCAGGAGCAGGTAGACGAAGGACTCAGTCAGGGCAAGGAGGTGGTGGCCGAGAAGGTCGAGGCCGGCACCGAGGCCGTCGAGGAGTTGGCCGGCCAAGGCCAATAGCCATGCGCTGGTATCGCCAGGGAGCGCTGTGGGGCGGTCTGGCCCTGTTGTTTTTGCTGGCCTGCGGCCCTAAGGCCGTTAAATCGCCGCGTTGGATTCTCGACCAACCCGCCCATTATCCCCCCGAACAATTCCTTATTGGCGTCGGTTCGGCGCCGACCGACGGCGGTTTGGCCGATGCTTTAGAGGCGGCCGCCATAAGCGCCCGGGCCGAGATCGCCCAGACGATTGAAGTGCGTATTGAGCACGTCGAGGAATTGGACGAACAATCCAGCTCGGTGCGCCGTTCGCGTCAGGGCAAGATTTGGACTCTGGAGGTAGAGCGTTCGAATCTATCGTCATTTACCCGGGTCTCTACCGACGAGCAGATTATCCGGGGCATCGAAGTCAAGGAGAAATACCACGACCGCAAACGGCGCGTGCTCTATGTGCTGGCGGTATTGAGCAAAGCCGAAACGGGGGAACGGCTAACACGGGAACTGGCCAAGCTCGACGAACAGGTGGAGGCGGCGGTGGAGCAAGCGCGCCGTCACCGAGTCGGGGGCGATTGGCTGGCGGCCGTGCGTCTGTACCGCGAGGGGCTCAATTTGAGTTTGCAGAGCACGGTGTTGAAGAACCGCCTCGGAGTGGTGGCGCCTCGGCTATATCGACTTTACCTGTCCACTTATACTAGCGACCAACTGGCCCTTGAACTGGACCAGTTATTCCACCGCCTCTATTTCCGTGTCGACGTCGAGGCTGATAACCTGGTGCGCGATACTATGCACGAGGCGCTGGTGGACGCCGGCTTCAATGTCCGCGCTCAGGCAGGGGGAACCGGATCGGGTTTGACATTGTGGGGAGACGTGACGCAGAAATGGGATACGTCTCCCCGATTAGAACCCAGTCCGGGCGATGAATTGCAGGTGTGTCGACTGTATCTGGGCATCAAGATTGTCGACGATCACAGCGGTGCCATTATTGGACAGGTCAATTTGCTGGCCAACAGCAATGCTAGCAACCGTCAACAGGCCCAGGAGCGGACAGTGCGGTTATTGCGCCAGCGAATTTTAGACGAGTTGCCCCAAGAGGTCTACCAGGCCTTGAGTATTGAAAAGTAGAGAGCAATTTTTCAGGCTACCCCGGCCTGTCGCAGTTGGACGACAAAATCTTCCTCCGTCATAATTTCCACTCCCAAGCTTTCGGCTCTGGTCCGTTTGGAGCCGGCCTGTTCGCCGGCCACTACTATATCAGTTTTCTTGCTGACCGCTGAGGTGATGCGGCCGCCCAAATTTTCGACGAGGGTGGCGGCCTGTTCGCGGCTATAGTTGCTGAGGGTGCCGGTGAGGACCACGGTCTTCGCGGCGAAATAGGAATCGGCAGTGTGTGTCCCCCCGTCTGTTTGCTCTACCTGGGCCAGTTGCAAGCCGGCTTGGGCCAGTTTTTCCACCAAGACCAGATTGGCCTGGGCGGAAAAATAATCGTCGACGCTTTTGGCGATGGCCGGGCCTATTTCGGGGATGGCTTCCAAGGCTTCCGTCCCGGCTTGTTGTAGGGTTTGGGTCGAAGGATAGTGCCGTGCCAGAGTGCGAGCCACGGTAGAGCCTACGTGGCGCAGGCCCAGGGCGAAGAGAACCCGGTCAAAGAGACGTTTTTTACTAGCCTCCAGGCTGGTGAGCAGGTTGTGGGCCAGACCGGGGCCAATGCGCTCCAATTCGACCAGGCGGTCGCTTTCCAGGTGGTAGAGATCGCCTACATCCTGCACCAGGCCCGATTCGACCAGTTGCTCGACAATAGCTGGGCCCAAACCATCTACATCCATGGCGTTGCGCGAGGCAAAGTGCTCGATGCGGCGTTTGAGTTGGGCCGGACAGGCGGGGTTGTCGCAGCGGACGGCGGCCTCGTCGGGATCGCGCACTACCGGCGTTTGGCAAGAGGGACAGGTATCGGGGAATTGGAAAGGGACCGAATCGGCCGGGCGATGGTCGAGGACGACCGAGATAATTTTGGGAATGACATCGCCGCCTTTTTCCAGGATGACGGTATCACCCGGGCGGACATCCTTGCGGCGAATCTCATCTTCATTGTGTAGCGAGGCCCGTTGCACGGTGGAGCCGGCCAGGGCCACCGGATCGAGTAGAGCCACTGGAGTTAGGACGCCGGTGCGGCCCAGCTGCAGGTCGATTTGGCGCAAAAGGGTACGGGCCTGTCGGGCCTTGAATTTGAAGGCCATGGCCGAACGCGGACTTTTGGCTGTTGCGCCCAGGCGTTGTTGTTGGTCGAGGTTATCGACTTTTATGACGACGCCGTCTATTTCGTAGCCTAGGGAATCGCGTCGGTGGTCGTATTCGCCGTAAAAGGCCAGTAGCGCGTCTATATCGGGGCAGAGGGCGGTATGGGGGTTGACCGGTAGTCCCCATTCGCGCAATAAGGCAAGGTGCTGGCTGTGGGTGGTGGCACCGGCCTGGGGCGCGTGCAGCCAGTAGGCGAAAAAACGCAATTTGCGCTGTGCTACCAGGCGCGGATCCTGCAGTTTGAGTGACCCGGCCGTGGCGTTGCGCGGATTGGCGAACAGCGGTTCTTCGGCGGCGGCACGCTGCTGATTGAGGGCGGCGAAGTCGCCGTCGCCCAAGTAGACTTCGCCGCGAACCTCGCAATTGACGCCCGGTTGGCGCAGGCGCAGAGGGATGGCCGAGATGGTGCGGACATTGGCGGTGATTTCGTCGCCTTGGACGCCATCGCCCCTGGTTGCCGCCCGTGTCAAGAGGCTGTCTTCGTAGCGCAGACTGAGGGCGACGCCGTCTATTTTCAGTTCGGCCATATAGGCAATGGCCTCATCGGGCAAACTGGTGCGGACGCGCTGGTCGAAGGCCTCTATATCCTCCCGCGAATAGCTATTGTCCAGACTCATCATCGGCAGGGCGTGTTCTACCGTGGCGAATTGGCTGGTGGGATCGCCGCCTACGCGCAAGGTGGGCGAGTCGGCCTGGACCAGTTCTGGATGGGCCTGCTCCAATTCCTGTAATTCGGCCAGTAGCTGGTCGAATTCTTGGTCGGATATCGATGGTTCGTCGAGGGAGAAATAGCGATAACTATGCTCGTTGAGTTCGGTCACGAGTCGGGCTATACGGCGGGCGGCTTGGGAGGGCATACAAATACCTCAAAACTGAATCGGAAGGGGGGCCAAAAGGGATCAAAAATAGAGAATAGGCCGCTGGGCGAACCCTGTCAATTGGGCCCGACGGCGCAAATGTCTGCTGACAGTTCGGCTTTCATGCTTTATATTTTTTCTGCTATAGAGTGATGTTTTGCCGATCGATTGCGGCCTTTCAACTGTCTTTTGCAGCGAGAGGAATAGCGTGCCTTCGAAAGAAATTCTGGCGGCCTATTTCGAATTGACCAAACCCCGTATCACTACACTGGTATTGTGCACCGCGGCGCTGGGCTTTTTTCTCGGCGGTCGGGGGATCCACGCCTGGGGATTGTTCTTTTTTGCCATGGCGGGTACGGGGCTGGTGGTGGCCGGCTCGTCGGTCCTCAACCACTATCTCGAACGCCACGTTGACCGCCGCATGCGGCGCACCTGCAAGCGGCCATTGCCCTCTGGGCTTATCCGGCCTTCTGCGGCGATGTCCTTCGGCTTTTGTCTGGTGTTGGCCGGGGTGTTTTTGTTGGTCCTCAAGGTCGATCTGCTGACCGCCTTTTTGGGGTTGCTGTCTTCCTTCCTCTACGTCGTGGTCTATACGCCAATGAAGCGGCTGACCTGGCTCAATACGTCGCTGGGCGCCATTCCGGGGGCTCTGCCTCCAGTGGGGGGCTGGACGGCGGCCACCGGTGAGCTCGAGCTAGGGGCTTGGGCCCTGTTTGCTATTCTCTTCGCCTGGCAGCATCCCCATTTTTATGCCATTGCCTGGATTTTTCGCGACGACTACCGGCGCGGCGGATTCAAGATGTTACCAGTGGTCGAGCCGGACGGGACCAAGACATGCCGGCATATTATCGCTTTTTCTCTGCTGCTTATACCTATCTCGCTATTGCCTGCATTGTTGGGCATTTCCGGTTGGCTGTATTCGGGTGGGGCCGTGATCCTCGGATTGGGGATGCTGGCGATGGCCGTGGTGCTGACCATGTCTAAGAGCAATTTGAACGCGCGCCGGTTATTAAAAGCGTCGGTGGTTTATTTACCGCTGTTGCTGGGCTTGAGTGTGGTCGATCTCGGGTTTATGTAAGAGGCAGCATACTAATTTGAAATACTGATATCCTTTCAGTGCATTTCCCTGAGAGAGTGAAATAGGAGGGTCTCAGCCTTTCTAGTGGGAGACAAATCAGTTGTCGGGCGTCGCTTACCAAGCGGCGTCTTTTTTTATGCGTCGCTCCAAACGACGGATATCTGTCGGCCTTGGGGTAGTACTTGTAGGCTCTTGGTTCAGGCCAAAAGTTCCAGGGCCTGGCGGTATTCCTGCGGGGTATTGAGATTGGCCAGCAGGCGCTGGTGGGGGTCAAAACGGCGCCATTCATCCGGGGCCAGGACACGGATATCGATCTGGTCGTGAAAGGAAGGCATGGCCCGTTCGCCGCGTTCTAGGGCTGCGGCCACTGCGTCCTGGCAATTGCGGGTATAGACGGCGCACAGATGTTGCAGTGCCTGGGGGCTTCGCGGCACCAGGGCATGGTGGTCGCCCCGTCGATCCAGGAGGAAGCGCAGGAAGTGAGTGGTGACGAAAGGCAGGTCGCAAGCCAGTAGCAGGACTGTGGGGAACTGGGCCCGGGTAAGGGCGGTATAAAGTCCGGCCAAGGGGCCTTGGCCCGGTTGTTGGTCGGGGCGTACTGGCAGGGCCAGGTGGGCGAAACGCTCGGGGCGGTCGCCAATGAGGAAGAGTTCATCGGCCAGAGGGCGGGCCGCCTCGATGACTCGCTCGATAAGGGTAGCCGAGCCCAAAGGTAAAAGCGCTTTGTCACGCCCCATGCGGCGGCTGTAGCCACCCGCCAGAATGGCGACGGAGACGTGTTGGCCTGGTTGGTTCACTCTTCCAAGGAGGGCAGGTCGTTGATGAGGGCGGCGGTATAGCCGGCCCCAAAGCCGTTGTCGATATTGACCGTCACCACGCCCGAGGCGCGGGTATTGAGCATGGCCAGAAGGGCGGCCACGCCGTTAAAGCTGGCGCCGTAACCGACGCTGGTGGGCACGGCTATGACGGGGGCTTGGACGAGGCCGCCGACGACACTGGCCAGGGCCCCTTCCATACCGGCCACCACCACTACCACCCGAGCTGTGCGCAGTTGTTCGTGGTAGGCGAGCAGGCGGTGAATGCCGGCCACGCCGACGTCGAAAATTGTTTCGACATGGGCCCCCATAGAACGGGCCGTGGTCACGGCTTCGTGGGCAACAGGCAGATCGGAGGTACCGGCTGAGACCAGGGTGATTTTCCCCTTGGGCGGCGGAATTTCGCTATTGGGGGGGCGGATCAGGACGGTCCGCCCCAGCCCGTCGCATTCTGCCTGGGGAAAGCGCTCCTGCAGGCTCTGTTGCGCAGCTTCATCGGCCCGGGTGGCCAGCAATAGGGAATTGTTGGCGACAATGCGCTCGGCAATGGCGACGATTTGTTCGTTGGTCTTGCCCTGGCAGAAGATGACTTCTGGATAGCCGGTGCGTAGGGCCCGGTGGTGGTCGACGTGGGCGAAACCGAGATTTTCAAAAGGAAGGTCGGCCAAGCGTTTGAGGGCCCCGTCGGGGCTAAGCCCGCCGTCGGCGACTTGTTGCAATAACTGGTGTATGCTCTGACGATCCATAGTGGTTGTTTTAGCCGTCTTGAGGGGGATTGGCTGGGGCGTCCTGGATGTATACTGTGATTTCTACCCGAGTCGTATCGCTGCCATCGGTCGCCGAGGCCTGCAATAGATATTCCCCCGGCGTTTCGGAGTCAAACTGAACTTCGCCCTCGCCCAGGCCTCTCAGGGAGAGGGGGGCGCCCTCCAGTTGCTCCCAGGAGTACTCCAACTGGTCGCCGTCCGGATCGCTACCAACCACGTTCAGAGTGACTTCGGGGCAGCAGGAGACAGTGGTATCAGCAGGGGCCGACAACAGGGGGATACACTGTACCACAGTGACGGTAAAGGGGTCGCTGACTGTAATCTGACTGGCCTGGGATAGTCTTTCGCAGGCTAGGCTATCCTGGAGGGCAGGGACAAGTCCGCACTGGCGGTCTAGGATGAGCACCGACAGGGGAAATTCAATGGCCCTGCAAGTCTGTCCTTGCAGGGTTACAGAGGTCAACAAGGAAGGGTCGAAGGAATCGAGCGATAGCGGCGCCGTCCAGGTTGTCCTAGAAACGTTCGATTCGGTGAAGGTGCCACCGGCCAGCGAGTCCCGCCAAACATAGGAGAGCAGGTCGTCGTCCTCGTCGCTGGCTCTGACTGCCACCTCCACCCGCCCGCCCCGGGCTACTTGCGTGGTATCTATGATGGCCGCTTCGAGGACCGGGGATTCATTGGGCAGGTCCTGTTGCGCTAGGCTGCAGGCACCCACCCCGACAAGGGCCAACAGGCCGCGCAGGTGCACGTATTAGTCTCTTTGTTCGTCGAGGAGCAATTCGAGGATGCGTTCCAGGTCGCCGTCGCCGTAAAATTCGATCTCGACGCGACCTTTTTTCTCGTTGCGGCGGATATTTACCGCAGTGCCGTAGCGGTGCTGTAGCTTTTCCTGGAAGGAGACGATATGGGGATCGGTCGCCTCTGAACTGCGGGCCCGACGCGGCCTGTCGCGCCCCGAGCGGATGGCGTTGACGGCCCGCTCCACTTCCCTGGCCGTCATCTTGTTATCGATGCAGCGTTTGGCCAATTCCAATTGGACTTCTTCGTTGTCCAGGCCCAACAGGGCACGGGCGTGGCCGGCCTGTAGCTCTCTCTTTTTCAAATACCCCTGAATTTCCTGCGGCAATTCGAGCAGGCGCACCAGGTTGGTTACAGTGGTGCGTTTTTTTCCCACTTTCTGGGCCACCTGCTCGTGAGTCAAGAAGCAGGTGTGGAGCAAGGCGTGGTAGCCTTCGGCCTCTTCAATGGCGTTGAGGTCCTCGCGCTGAATATTCTCGATCAGCGACAGCTCCATCAATTCCTGCTGCGACTCGATCTCGTAGACCACAGCGGGAATGGTATCGTAACCGGCTAATTTGCTGGCACGCCAGCGCCGTTCACCGGCAATGAGCTGGTAGTTCTGCCCTATCCGGTTTACCGAAATGGGCTGAATGACGCCTTTTTCCTTAATTGAGCGCGATAACTCGTCCAGTTGCTCTGGACTGAATTCGGTGCGGGCCTGGTACGGATTGGCTTCGATATCGTCGACGTTGAGGTTGACGATCTGGCGATTTCCGTCGCTGGCGGCGCTGGTTTCGGGGTACTCCGGGATCAGGGCGTTGATGCCTTTGCCCAGAGCCGGCTTTTTAGCCATGGTTGATGACTTCTCCTGCAAGGCTCATATAGTTTTGCGCCCCGGGTGATACGATATCGTAGAGCACAATCGGCTGGCCGAAACCCGGTGCTTCGGCCAGCCGAATATTGCGCGTGATGGCGGTCTTGTAGACTTTGTTGCCGAAATAGGATTTGACGTCTGCGGCCACCTGGCGCGACAGGTTGAGGCGGCCGTCAAACATGGTGAGCAGAACCCCGGCAATTTGCAGACGGGGATTGAGAACGCTCTGGATGCGGCGGATGGTATTGAGCAATTTGCCCAGCCCTTCGAGGGCGTAATATTCGCACTGGATGGGGATCAGGACCGAATCGGCCGTGGTCAGCGCGTTTATCGTTAGCAGACCCAAGGAAGGCGGGCAATCGATGATGATATAGGAGTAATTGTCGCGCAATTCGGCCAGTAGGCCTTCCAATTTGCGTTCGCGGGCGATTTCGTTTACCAGCTCGACTTCGGCCCCAGTCAGGTTGATATGGGAAGGCATCAGCGAGAGATAGGAAATATCCGTCTGCTGAATGACTTCGCCAGCCGACTTATGTCCCAGCAGGGCGTGGTAGATATGGTTGCCCTCGATATCGTTGGCTGGCACGCCACAGCCGCTGGTCGCGTTGGCCTGGGGATCCATATCGATCAGCAAGGTCGGCTGTTCGGCTACGGCCAGGCAGGCGGCCAAATTGACGGCGGTAGTGGTCTTGCCGACGCCGCCTTTCTGGTTGGCTATGGCGATTATCTTACCCATGGCGCCCTCAGCTCTCGGCGTTGAGGGCGGCCTGGGCCGCCGCCAGGCGGGCGATAGGTATCCGGTACGGCGAGCAGGAGACGTAGTCCAGGCCGGTGCGGTGGCAGAATTCGACCGAGGTGGGGTCGCCGCCGTGTTCGCCGCAAATGCCCACCTTTAGGGTCTTGCGCGTCGAGCGGCCTCGTTCGGTCCCCAATTGTACCAATTGGCCCGTGCCCTCCTGGTCGAGGCTTTGGAAGGGATCGGCCTCGAGGATTCCCTGATCGACGTATTCGGGCAGGAATTTACCCGAGTCGTCGCGGCTGTAGCCAAAGGTCAGCTGGGTCAGGTCGTTGGTGCCAAAGCTAAAGAATTCGGCTTCTTCGGCGATCTGGTCGGCGATGAGAGCGGCGCGCGGAATTTCGATCATTGTGCCCACCATATATTCAATACCGGCTTTGTCGGCGGTATCGGCGGCGATGCGATCGACCATTGCCTTCAGATCGGTGAACTCGCGCACCGTGCCGACCAGCGGAATCATGATCTCGGGCAGCGGTTTGATCTTCTTTTTGCGCACGTTGATGGCCGCCGCGAAAATGGCCTCGACCTGCATTTCGTAGATTTCGGGGTAGGTGACCCCGAGACGACAGCCGCGGTGTCCCAGCATGGGGTTGAATTCGTGCAACGAAGCGATCTTATCCTTGATGACCTTGAGCGAGACGCCCATCTCTTTGGCCATTTCTTTTTGCTGGGCCGTCTCGTGGGGCAAAAATTCGTGCAGCGGCGGATCGAGCAGGCGGATGGTCACGGGCAGGCCGTTCATCGCCTTGAAAATACCTTCGAAATCCTTGCGCTGGATGGGTTTTAGTTTGGCCAGGGCCTTGCGTCTACCAGCCTCGTCGTCGGCCAGGATCATTTCTCGCACGGCGACGATGCGGTCGCCTTCAAAAAACATATGTTCGGTGCGGCACAGGCCGATGCCCTCGGCGCCGAAATTGCGCGCCACGTCGGAATCGTGCGGCGTATCGGCGTTGGTGCGCACGGCCAGGGTGCGCTTGCCGTCGGCCCAGTTCATCAGGGTTTTGAAGTCGCGCGAGAACTTAGCCTCTTTGGTGGGGACCTGGCCCAGCATGACCTCACCAGTGGAGCCGTCGATGGAGATCCAGTCGCCTTTTTTGACCGTATTGCCAGCGGTTTTGAAGGTCTCACGGCGATAGTCGATGACGATGCTTTCGCAGCCGGCTACGCAGCATTTGCCCATGCCGCGGGCGACTACGGCCGCGTGCGAGGTCATGCCGCCGCGCGCTGTGAGAATGCCCTGGGCCGCGTGCATGCCGCCGATATCCTCGGGCGAAGTTTCCAGACGTACCAGGATGACCGCTTGGCCTTCAGCAGCCAGCTCTTCGGCCTCGTCGGCCTGAAAGACCACGGTGCCGGTGGCGGCTCCGGGCGAGGCGGGCAATCCTTGGGCAATGACTTCCTTGGTGGCCGCATCGTCGAATGTGGGGTGGAGGAGTTGGTCGAGATCGCCAGGCGAAACCTGCTGCAGGGCCTCTTCCTGTGAGATCAACCCCTCTTTGGCCATATCGACGGCAATTTTAATGGCGGCGGCGGCGGTGCGTTTACCTGAGCGGGTCTGGAGCATCCATAATTTGCTCTTCTGGATGGTGAACTCCACATCCTGCATATCTCGGTAGTGCGTTTCCAGTTGGGTGCAGACTTCCTGGAATTGCTTGTAGGCGGCGGGCAAGCGGCGGCGCAATTGGGATACAGGTTGGGGGGTGCGGGTGCCGGCCACCACGTCTTCGCCTTGGGCGTTGATGAGGAATTCGCCGTAGAGCTTGTTCTGGCCGGTCGAGGGATTGCGCGTGAAGGCGACGCCGGTGGCGCAATCGTCGCCCATATTGCCATAGACCATCGATTGCACATTGACGGCGGTGCCCCAATCGTGGGGAATGCCCTCAATCTCGCGGTAGCGGATAGCCCGCTGGCCCTGCCAGGAGCCAAAGACCGCGCCAATGGAACCCCAGAGTTGCTCTTCTGGGTCTTCGGGGAAATCGCGTTTGAGCCGCTTTTTAATTTCGGCTTTGAATTCGGCGACTAGATCTTTGAGATCTTCGGCGGCCAAATCGCTGTCCAATTCGACCTTGCGGGCGTGTTTTTTGGCTTCGAGCAGGGCCTCGAAAGGATCGATCTCCACGCCCTCGGGGCGGAGGCCCATGACCACGTCGCCATACATTTGCACAAAGCGCCGGTATACATCGTAGCAGAAGCGGGCATCACCCGATTTTTCTATCAAACCTTCGACGATTTCGTCGTTAAGGCCCAGGTTGAGAACGGTCTCCATCATGCCTGGCATGGAGACGCGGGCGCCTGAGCGCACCGACAACAACAGCGGATTGGACGGATCGCCAAAGCGGGCACCCATGGCCTTTTCGACTTCGGCAATGCCCTTTTTGACCTGGCTTTTGAGTTGGCGGGGATACTGGCGGGCATGATCGTAATAATAGGTGCAGACTTCAGTTGATATAGTAAAACCTGCTGGTACAGGCAGGTCCAGGCGGGCCATTTCAGCCAGATTAGCGCCTTTGCCTCCCAATAGATTGCGCTGGGATTGGTCCCCTTCGGAATTGGCGGTACCGAATAGATAGACATATTTCTTGGCCATAACTTCTTGTTTTTCCTTTATTTAGAGAATAAATCAGCTAGCGCAAAAGGTGCCGGTTTGTCATTTCGGCAGCTATTGCGCTTGGCCTAAAGGCTAGATAATTTACGGAAATATTGAAGAAATAAAAACTAGGGCGCATACCCGATCGGGCCACCAGTCGAACTGCGAGGGGCTTTATTGAGGCCTTGTCGGGGCTGAAATATACCCAAAAGAAAAGGTGAGTGCAAGTCCAGGAGGTCGTCTCAAAGTCTGCTTAGGTACTCTGTATTTGTCCTCTTTCGCCTCGATAAAAGGCCGTTTTCCAGGCTGTCTTTTCAGTCCCAGACTTTTTCCCAGTTGCGACTGCTTACAGAGCGGTAAATGGCCAGGGAAGTCCGCAGTTCGGCAAGCGACTCTTCGGGGCCGGCGGCAAGGGGCTTGCCATCGAGGATGGCGGCGCAAAAATCGGCTAATTCGGGCCCGAACGACTGAGCGTAGCCCAGTGGCGGGGCAATTAATCGGCCTTGGCGGTGGTCGGCGTCATAGAGGTGCAGGCCGCCTTCAAAGCCGTTGTCGATGACCAATTCACCTTCCGTGCCGGTAATGCGCCACCAAGGGTCCGGTGCCATGATCGTATCCAGCATCATAGCGTCGAAAACGGCGACTTTGCCCGACTGAAAGCGCAACAGAGCGCGCATCAGCGACTCGCCTTCCATTTGTTCTAGTGGATGATCGACGACAGCGACCACTTCGTCGATTTCGCCCATCCACATGCGCAATGGGCGCATCCAGTGTGAACCCCCGTCAATGGTGATGCCGCCGCCGGTGCGTTGCTGCTGGTAGCGCCAGGGCTTTTTTTCCTTGAACCAGTATTCGTCGAATTCGATGACAAAAGCGGCCCGGGCGGTGATAATATCGCCGATGGCCCCTTCCCTGATTAGGCGTTGGGCCTCGACGACCTCGGGCCAATACTGGGCATTTTCGGCCACCATGAAGATGTTGCCCGATTGCGCGGCCGCCTGCAGCAAGCGATCACAAGCGTCTAGGGTGGGGGCCATGGGTTTTTCTAGTAAAACGTGTTTGCCGGCAGCAAAGGCCTGCTTGGCTGTGATTTCGTGCAAATCGTGTGGCAACATGATATCGACGGCGTCGAATTGGCCCTGTGCCAGGGCCAATTCCAGCGACGTAAAGGGCTGGGCGCCGGTTTCTTCGGCATAAGCCTGGGCTTTGGCTGGGTCGAGGTCGACAGCGGCGGTAATTTCGATTCGTGGGGCGTGTTCTTTGAGGCCGTCTAAGTGATAGCGGGCAATCGCACCGCAGCCGACCAAGGCCATTTTAAGGGTTTGGCTCATATTCATCCTCCGCAGGCGCCACCGGATGGGAAGGGCCCAGGGTCAGGGAACCGGCATGGCTTTCGGGCCGGCGCGGGATTTTGACTACAGCAATACGCAATATTGGTATACATGGGCGGAGAGGGAGTGCCCAGCGCAAAAAGGTAAAAAGTACGATCAAAGGCGCAAAAGGGTCAACAATATAGTTTGACTATTAATGAAGGATGGGGCATAAAGGGGCAACAGTAATGAAAGATGGGACATAATTGGGGCGTGAATAAATAGGTTTGCTTTGAAAGTGTCAATAAGTTCATCCTTGTCGCTAAGGGCATTGAGCAGGGAAACCATGACCATATTTAGATCTGTCGCTCTGATCGGTTTATTGTGGGTAGGAGCCGTTTGGGGGGGGCAGACCAAGGGGCCATAGAAGGATCGGTCACCGAATTGGGCGGTGGCCGCTTGTCCGGAGCCAATATAGCCATCAAGGGCCCGGCCTTGCCTGCTGGCGGGGGGACCACCGCCGGCAAGGATGGTCAGTACCGTATCGACGGGGTGCCCGCCGGTTCCTATATGGTGACCGTTTCCTTTATCGGCTACATTTAATGTGGGCCTAGGTGAGCGCAGCCTGCGCAAAGCTTCGGTCCGGCACGCCGGAGTGGTGGGGGACCGCTTGGGCTATAAAATTTCGGCTCAGTACTATACCGGGACGGACTGGAAATACAATGACCCCGAAGAAACGCAAGCGCGCGATTTTGATATTGAACACCAGAGCGCCGAGGTGCGTCTGGACTATCGGGCGACGGGCGATCTGACCGCCATTGCGGCGTTGGGTTACAATCTTAACGACAGCATTGAACTCACCGGCCTGGGAGCCGGCCAGGCCGAGAATTGGGCCTATAGTTACGCCCAATTGCGCCTGCTGTACCAGGATTGGTTCTTCCAGTTTTTCCGCAATTGGAGCGATGCCGGCGATTCGTTCCTGCTGCGTTCGGGCAATCCCATCGTCGATAAGTCTTCGGTCATATGGTCCAGCTGCAACATTCGGCCGAGTTGGGACCGCGACAGCGTTTCATCTACGGGGCCGATGCCATGTGGACCCGGCCTGATACCGGGGGGACCATTACTGGCAATAACGAAGAAGACGACGATATAAATGAATACGGCGCCTACGTACAAAGCGAAACGGCTCTTAGTGATAAACTGGATCTGGTGCTGGCGCTGCGCTACGACGACCACAACCGCCTCGAAGATCCCGAAATTTCGCCGCGCGCTGCGCTGGTGTATAAGCCGCAGCAGACGCAGACGATGCGGTTGACCTACAACCGGGCCTTCAGTACGCCGACGACAAATAATCTGTACCTCGATCTGGTATCTAGTGCCGATCCCTTTGGTCTGGGGGCCAATTTCGCGCCCGTGCTGGGCTTTAACCCCGCCATTGCCGTGCGCGCCCAGGGGACATATCGCGACGGTTTTGACGAAGGTTTCACCTTTCCCCGAGATGCGGGCGGGCGGCCCATGTTCCGCTCGCCTTTTGCGCCTGTAGCCGGGCTGTCGTCCGACCAGTACCTGCCTTTGGACGATCCGCAATTCACCAATGTCATGTGGGGTATTGGCCGCTCTGCGGCGCTGGCCCAGTTCGTTCCCGCCTTTGAGCAGATCGCCGCCGGTTCCATCGCCCAGTTGCTGGTGGCCAACGGTATGGACGCCGGCGATGCTCAGGTAGTGGCCGGGGAGCAGGCCCAGGCCTTGGCCCAGGCCCTGCCGGGCGTTATTCCGGCGCAATTGCCGGGGCTGCAAAATGTCATCGCGCGCCTCAATCTGGAGACCTCGGGATTTGACCCGGTGGCCGACACCTTTGACGTGCCGCGCTCTGTTTCCACGATCACCCAGACCATTGAATTGGGCTACAAAGGGGTACTGGGCGGCAAATTGGTCGTGGCCGTCGACGCCTATCAGACCAAGACTGAGGATTTTGGTGGTCCGCTGGCGGTGGAGACGCCCAATGTCTTTCTCGAGCCGCAAAGTCTGGCCGCCTCTCTGGGCCAGGGCATAGGGGAAGCCCTGGCCGATCCGGCCAACGAAGCTATAGCCCAGGCCTTGGGTGCTTTGGATCAGACGACCATTCCGGGCGTGGTGGAGGGCAATGGCAACGGCAGTCCGGTCGACGAACTGGTCGGTATTCTGGTCGGCGGGGCGGCGCGCATTCCCTTTGGCACGGTATCGCCCGAGCAGGCCTACGATCCCAACGCGGTCTTGTTGACCTACCGCAATTTTGGCGATGTCACCATCAACGGGTTGGATCTGAGTCTGGCTTACTATCCGGACGACAACTGGACCTTAACGGGCAATTATTCCTTTGTCGACGACAATTTCTTCTCCAATTTGGGCGGCATCGCCGACGTCGCTCTCAACGCACCCAAGCATAAGGTCAAGGTAGGGGCAGCCTATAACTTCACCGATCTGGGCCTGGAACTGGGCGGTCGGGTGCGCTATAGCGATTCTTTCCAACTCAACTCGGGCGTCTACGTAGGCGAAGTCGAATCCTATAACGTGGTCGATTTGAACCTGGCCTACCGCTTGCCCACCGAACAGGATCTGGTGTTGCGGCTGGATGTGGCCAATGTCCTGGATAACAGCCACCGAGAATTCGTTGGGGCACCGGAAATTGGCCGAGTTGTCTATGGCCAGATAGGGATCCATTTTTAGCCATTAGCGGCTGTATTATACGCAGAACAGCAAAAGGGGGACGGCTCGCAAGCCGTCCCCCTTTTGTGTTGAATTGCAATGGAGTTTTGTTCAGGTGATCTTGTTGCCCCGGGCCATGACGACCTTGCCGGTGCGGATCATTTCGCGCAGGTCGAATTTGCTCAACAGGCGTTCAAGTGTATCCACTTTTTCGGTGGGGCCGGTGACTTCAACGGTTATGGTCTCTTCGGAAATATCGACGGTTTTGCCGCGGAAGACCTCGAGAATCTGCAGGACCTCAGTGCGTTCGTCGACCGTGCAACCGACTTTGAACAGGGCCAGCTCGCGGGTGACGGCCATATCGTCGGTATGGTCGTAGGCCCGGATTACGTCGACGAGTTTGTTGAGCTGCAGGATAATCTGTTGTAGGGCTTCCCGCGGGCCCGAGCTGGTGATAGTCATGCGCGAGGAGCCGTCGATATGGGCCGGCGAGACCACTAGCGATTCAATATTATAAGCCCGGCGGGCAAAGACCTGGCTAATGCGCACCAACACGCCCGGCTGGTCGTTGACCAGTAGGCCTATGGTCGCTTTTTTGGTCGGGGCCGAATTGGTCATCTGGGGCGCGTCGACGGCAGCTTGGCGGGCGTCGAGGTTGGCCGTTTGGCCGTTGGTGAGATTGGTCATTAGGTGCTCCCTCTGGGGGCGGCTAGTTTTTTCTTGGGGGCTTCGACGAGCATATCTTCGAGAGCGGCCCCGGCTGGAATCATGGGAAAGACATTATCCTCTTTTTCGCATTCGGCGTGCACCAGGCAGGGGCCTTCGTTCCATTCCAGGGCCTGGGTGAGAATCTTGTCGATATCAGCTGTGCGGCGCAGGTGGAAACCCTTGGCGCCGAAGGCCTCGGCCAGCTTGACGAAGTCGGGATTGCCCTCTAGGTCGACACCGGAAAGACGGTTGTCAAAAAATAAGTTCTGCCACTGCCGCACCATCCCCAAGTAGCGGTTGTCCATGACGAGGATCTTGATGGGCAACTTGTGCAGGGCAGCGGTGGCCAATTCGCACATGGTCATTTGAAAACCACCGTCCCCGGCAATAGCCACAACCAGATCATCGGGGCGGCCAAATTGGGCCCCGACGGCGGCGGGAAAGCCAAAGCCCATGGTGCCGGCCCCACCCGAGGAGAGCCACTGGCGGTGGTAGCGGGTCTTGTAAAATTGCGCTGCCCACATCTGGTGTTGCCCCACATCGGTGGAGACAATGGCCTTGCCATCGGTCAGGTGATACAGACGGTCGAAGACGGCCTGCATTTTTAGACCGCCTTTCTTGCCGTATTTGAGGGGGAATTTACGTTTCCATTCGTTGACTTGGGTCAGCCAGTCGGTGGTGTCGATGGGGCCGACCAGGTTGATCAGTTCCTCCAGGACTTCGCGGGCATCGCCTTCGAGAAAGACGTCGGGCATGATCACTTTGCCGTGTTCGGCTGGGTCGATATCGACGTGGATTTTTTTGGCGTTGGTGCAGAACTCTGACAGTTTGCCGGTAATGCGGTCGTCCCAGCGTCCGCCCACCGACATGATCAGATCGCAGTTCATCACCGCTTTATTGGCGTAGGCGGTGCCGTGCATGCCGAGCATGCCAACGGCCAGATCGTGCTCTTCGGGGAAACTGCCCTTGCCCAACAGAGTATTGGTCACAGCCATACCGGTTTTTTCGGCGAAGGCCGTGGCCGCTTCGTGCGCCCCCGAGGCGATGCAGCCGCCGCCCAGATAGAGGACGGGGCGCTTGCTGGCCATTAGCAGCCGGGCTGCTTCTTCGAGGAGGGCGGGATCGACTTTGGGGTGCAACTGATAGCCGGGCAAGTAGACCTTTTCCGGGAAATCGGTGGTACACTCGGGAAAAGGCGCCCCTTGGGTGACATCTTTGGGCAGGTCGATCAGCACCGGGCCCTGGCGTCCAGTGGTGGCAATGTGAAAAGCCTCCATCATAACCCGGGGGATATCGTTGGGATCCTTGACCAGGTATGAATGCTTGACCACGGGCATGGAAATACCGAAGACATCGGCTTCCTGAAACGCGTCTTTGCCCAGCATATCGGTGACGGTCTGGCCGGTGAGAACAATCATCGGCGAGGAATCCATCTGGGCGGTGAGCAGGCCGGTGATGGTATTGGTGGCCCCCGGCCCCGAGGTCACTAGGGCGACGCCGGGTTTGCCCGTGGCGCGGGCGTAGCCGTCGGCCATATGGGTGGCCCCCTGCTCGTGGCGGGTAAGGACGAATTTGAGTTTTTGCGAATTCAGCAATGCGTCGAAAATGGGCATTGCCGCCCCACCCGGATGGCCGAAGACGTATTCAACGCCTTGCCGGTCGAGGGCTTCGATAACTTTATCGGCGCCGCGCATGCTATTATCTCCTGAAAAGTTCGACAAAAAATAAGTTATGTATATTACAAAGTAGAAGTATAGAGCTGTAGTTTTATAAACGCAAGGAGAAAATTAAAAAATATACCAACTTCACATGAAAAATAGAATGTTTTAAAAGTTAAAAATGAAAACGAGGACCATTTAAAGGAAAAATGGCCCTCGTTTTCATTGGGCAAAGACAAAACCGACCAAAGTATGCTTCATTTGTCGATTTAAATCTCTATATGCAGAGTAAGGGGGATTACCCCCGCCAGACCCCGTCCAAAAAGCGAATCCAATTGCCCGAGAAAATCCCCTCGATATCCGCTTCTGAATACCCTCGTTCAACGAAAATGGGATAGAGCTTCTGCAAATCGGCGATGGTATTCAAATCGCGTGGGGCCTGCTCGGTGCCAAAGCCGCCGTCCAGGTCGGTGCCAATGCCGCAGTGCCGTGCGGTGCCCAGCAATTGGCAGATATGATCGATATGATCGGCCACGGTCGACAGGGTGGCGGCAGTCTGCTGGTCGTAAGGGGGGACCGACCGCTGCCAGCCCGGATCGAGCATCCAGGCGTCGAGGGCGGCGCCAATGACGCCGTTGCGTTCAGCAATGGAATGGATCATCTCGTCGGTGAGTTGGCGCTGGCCCGGGGTCAGGGCTCGGCAATTGTGGTGCGAGGCGCAAATTGGCCCGTCGTAGATTTCGAGCAGTTCCCAGTGGGCCTGATCGGTTAAATGGGTCATATCAACGACAATACCCGCCGCCCGCAGCGCATCGAGCAATGGTTTGGCCGGGGGCAGCAAGCCGCCTTCGGTGCCGGTGCCGTTGGAATAGGTACTGGTGCCGTAGTGCGAAATGCTGACCATGCGCAGGCCCAGTTCGTACCATTCGGCGACTTGGTCGGGGCTGAGAATAGGGTCGGCGCTTTCCATGCTCAAAATAAGGCCAATGGGCGTGTCGGCGGCCGGGTTTTGCCAGGCGGCGGCCATGGTGGCCAGTTCGTCGGCGGTGCGGATAAAGCGGATAATCCCCTCCCGCTCTAGGGCCTGGTAATAGGCTAGGTGGCCGCGACCGACGCCGTGGCACTGGGCTTGGGTGTACATGCCGGTGCGAGTCCAGCGGTCGTTGGGATCGGTTCGCGACATGACCGTGCCGCAGACCAGACCGATGCGGCCGCGGCGCAATTCGGGCAATGTCGTGGTGCAGGAGCCAAAACTTTCGATGATCTCCACCGGGTCGTGGGTGCGCACGGTGGCGGCGGGCTGGGTTAGATCGCGGTTGATTTGCAGGGCGGAAAAGGCCAGGTCGAGATGGCTGTCGAAGATAAGCGGGCTGCTTGGGTTCATTGGTCTGTGCTCCAGGCCTGGCGAAAAAAGCGCAGTAGGTTGCCGTGGGCGATAGCGTCAATCTGGTCGTGGGTATAGCCCCGGTTGTCGAGAATTCCGAGGAATTTTTGCAGATCGTCAATGGTATCGTAATCGACCGGAGATAGTTCGCGGCCAAAGCCGCCGTCCAGATCAGAACCAATGGCGACATGGTCGATGGAACCGGTGAGTTGGCAGATATGGTCGATATGGTCGGCGGCCGCGCTCATGGGGCGCTGTGCCGTGGTGGGATAGGTGGTCGGATCGTCGAAATCGACGTTGGGGTTGAGCATGTACTCGGCGAAAACCATGCCGATGACGCCGCCGCGCTGGGCGATGGCGGTGATCATCTCGTCGCTGAGATGGCGCTGGCCGGGGACCAGGGCGCGGCACATGCAGTGGCTGGCGTGTACCGGACCGTCCCAATAGTCTAGCAATTGCCAAAAGGTCAAATCGGCGGCGTGGGTCAAGTCCAGGGCGATATTGGTCTGCCGCAGAGCGTCGAGCAGGGGATACGCATTGGCGTAAAGCCCGCCCCGGGTGCCGGTGCCGTGTCCCCAGGTATTGGCGCCGAAATGGGTCAGCCCCACCGAGCGCAGGCCAGCCTCCCACCAGTCCTGCACTTGGTCGGGCCCCAGAATGGGATCGGCGCTTTCCATCGACAGGATAAGGCCCACCGGGGTTTGCGGGGTGGGATTTTTCCAGGCATCTAGGCAGGCATCCAGATCGGCGGGCTTATGGATAAAGGTGATCTCGCCCTGGGCTTCGAGGGCTTTATAATAATGTAAGTGGGCCTGCCCCATAGCGTGGGCTGCATTCTGGGTGCGGACGCCGTCGTTGAGGGTGGAGATGGGCATTTGCACCCGCGACATAATGGTCGAGATCACCAGGCCGATATGGCCTTGGCGCAATTGGGGCAGGGCCACGGTGGCCACACCCCGTCCCAAAGATTGAGGCCGACGCCTATCGCGCAGGGAATCGGGGTGGGCTTTGCCGGGGGGCGGGGCCGGATCTTCCCGCTGCCGCAGGGTCTGCACCGATTGGGTCAAGTCGCGGCGATGAAAGAGGGCGTTGAAAGCCAGGTCGAGATGGCCGTCTACGATTAATACAGGTTGGCTGGACATGAAGGTCTCCGCGGCTAGGGAAATCAGGCGACCAGGTAGCGCTCTACGGTCGATTCGTCAACGGTTAGGCGTTTCCAGAAAAATAAGCACTCCGCATCAAGTCGGCGTGGGTTCCATGTGGACAAACCACTTGGGTAAGGCCGGACACCGGACCCATCGCCGTTCCAACGCCGCCATAGCTTTGTGGGTT
>WLWI01000484.1_pt1 | contig 37562 bp, 23 predicted proteins | sample 6701501 | NCBI WGS metagenome assembly WLWI01 (sample SAMN12718690, study PRJNA515312) | sponge metagenome | isolation source: marine sponge | host: Mycale hentscheli | place: New Zealand: South Island, Marlborough, Capsize Point | collected 2014-11-01 | reverse complement strand
TTGCATATGTGCAATGCTTACATTGATACCTGATTATGTGAAAGTATAGTCTCTAAATAAACAACTATGAACGCTCAATTATTTCCTTTATGATATTGCATAGTTTGTTTTTATGAAATCAGAGTGTATGCTGCGTTTACAATCAGATTTCATTAGGTGCACAACATCAATTTCCAGCTCAGATACTCCATCATATGTATTCCAGATACTCCATCATATGTATTCCACAATGTGTCAATGGTAGCTATACACTGCTGAAGAATGATGTTTTACTAAAGTGATAATAAATCAGGTCTGGAGCACTTTATAGTAAACTATCAGTAAACTTCTGGTTTACCATGCTTGTGTTCTGGGTACACCATATACAGTTCGTTTACACAGTGTAAATTGTCAGTAAACCCTCAGTATAATATATACCAGTAAATTGACAATCATCGAGCAGTGCATATTTCAATTCAATGACATGCATATCTGGTGACCACATTGGCTATTAGTAATATGAAACTGTTTCAACTACTATCATCTACATCATAAACATTTAATCATAGAAAGGGCTTGCTTGAGAGAATTGTTTTGTTCCTCCCGTATGGAGAGCTAAGTGAAACTGATACTAAAAAGAACAGGGCTGTTATTATTTAACTATGTTATGCTATCGTTCTAAACTAAACATTTTGTTTATGCAATTCCATGAACTTGGACTGAAACTGTGCAATAACAGGATATTTTGAGAAATTACTGTCAACTTTCTAACCAATCAAGTAGCTTGCAATGGCTCTTGGTGGTAAGATGTCATAATGGCCTCTGTATGGTAACTATGGGGCCACAGTTTGAATGTATATTGAGTATTTAAGGGCCTAACAGGGCTAGAGCAAAGGCTAGGGCTAGGGCTTTAATTTGTACAATTGTACAGTAGATTAAATCAACAGTACAGACTTTTGTGCTCATAATCTTAGCATTATGAAAAACCATTGTGGTACAACCACACCACTTGTCATAGAGATACTACACTAATTACTTAATAAAACAGTTCTGAGAATGGACAAATATGCATTCATGTATCCAACACCTAATTAGCAAAACCATTCATCAATTTTCATTTGTAACTTGATCACTTGTACACACTTCTAGTTACATCATTTTCCTCTGTAGTTCTATCTTGCTTATGTGAATTAACTTCCTGATCCATCGAGTTACTGGGTGCATTAGCCTGACTAGCTAGCTCTGGATGATGTATATAGCTTAGCCTTAACTGCTAGTAAGGAACCTAACTCTGGTGACAGCCTACCTGAACATCTCCTTCCCACCACAACCATTAATAGAGTTATTCTTTGCTACCTATATTGGGAGGTCTGATCAAAACTAAAATGTCTAGCTATTAACTAAAGATAAAGTTTGGTGCCCCAAATGGTTTGATCTAAAATAATTTAGGGGATATTAGTTGCTGAGTCATAGTTAATAATCATATATCACTAGCTATCTATTGCTTGACATGGTGGCTGAACTACTTAAGCATGGTACTAGCTTCTTTATTTTTTATTTTTTTATTTTTACCATATAGCCACTATGTTGAATAATTTGCTAAATAAACTTAGCTACATGGACAAAAAAAATCCCAGTGAGAATTGTTGTTGAACGTGAATGGAAAAGGAGTTACTTTCATATCTAATCAAGAGGCATCTATTGTATTTGCACTTGTTGATGAATCCTACAAAACAATAGAAGTGTTTGGGTTTAGCAAGAGTCAAATATCAGAATATATCAGCAATTATCCCTTCCTTTCATCTAGCGCCGATATATGTCACCCTGAGAAACTTCAACGGTTTCTTTCTTCTCACCCTGGAGTACTGGACTTGTGCTATCTTCCTGTCAACTGTGCTATTATATGTTATATATACAACTTTGAGCCAGACTATCTCCCAGACACACAGACTCGAATCTATGAACTGTTTACAATATCTATTATTCTTCGTCAACTTTTAGGCAAACATAAATATGTACAACTTCAGTCTCTTGAAGACCTGGACGGTCAGGCCTAGAACAAAATGATGAGGCACACTCTCTTGGGCTAGTTACTACAGATATTACAGCTGGACTAGTCAGTGGGTATTTAAAAAGCTATTCCTTTCTTCACCTGATATTACAGGAGTTTTTAGCAGCTTACCACTTGTCTAATCTAAGCCACAAGGAGCACATATCCTTAATCAAGAAATATGGAGGGGCCATTCACATGAGGACCACTAGACTGGAATTTGCAACACCTTTATCTGGGTAGTAATAACATTGGTGATGAAGGAGCTATGGCTGTAGCTAGAGGACTCAAAGGTAACCTCACACTGATGTCAATTGATTTATCGCAGAATGCTATTAGCAATGCAGGTGTTGAAGCTCTATCACTAGTACTACAAGGAAATACTCTAAATCTTGATTTGTCTTCTTGCAATAGACTTGACTATCTCAGGGAAGATAGTATCATTGACTCCACTGTATTCAGAAGAGATCTCATTCTGCCAGACACCAATTCATCACAATACTGTAATTTGAAGACTTTAAGTCTGTCACGCAACCATTGTGAAAGAGACCCATTAGCAATAATTTCACATTTTAAATCACTCTCCTACTTGAATTTGTCTGGAAATACACTTGGTATATCGAAAGTAATGTCTATTGTAGATTATGTGGCCCATTCCAACAATTGTAAAGATCTGAAGTAGCTAGGGCTAATGGGTATTGTTTTAGATTTTTCATTGCCAACGATTGTGGATTTTCCTGAAGATGTTTTCACTTTTATTAAAGGATTAACTGTAAATCTGTCACAGAATAACATTGATCAGGACATGGCCGTCTCTTTACTAAAAACTATGGAAAATTATGATTGAGTCTGGGGAGTTATTCTGAAAAGTGACTGCATCAGTGGTGAGGACTATACAATATATTGTGCAGCAGTTGAATATAATATTTGTTCCACTCAGGACCCAGCTAGGTGTGTAGCAGAAAAGGTATGCAAAAGACCTACCACATCAAAAGAGTGCTAATGTTTCTGTTAATTCAAACATCTTCAGCAACAGCGAAATGCATTTTTACCATTTTATAAACGGTTACTGATGAGTCACAAAGGTTTACACTGGAAGATTGTCTCCCATAATGATTTAATGCAATGGTAATGACTCAATCACTCATTTTATTATGCCTAAACTTGTATGCAATAATACACTATAGGACATTTACTTGTAATTAGAATAATTTGAGAATTTTATGGAATAATATGCAATTTATTTTGGAATTAATGGATTAAAAAAAGAAAAGAATAATTCAAAATGTTTAGGCAAAGTCTGGCAGGCCCTTGCTGTAAGATACGAGGAATGGTTTTTGGTAACACATAAGCTACTTACCCACATCTTATTGTATTAATCTGTAATTACCTTTATGTTTGTTACAATGGCAGTTTGTCTGCCACCCTTGACAGCATTGACAATGTCTTATATTTTGCCTTCCCAATTCTAGTATTATACTTGTACAAAATGCTTAGTAGTAGAGCATTTATTTTTAATGAAGGCCAGCAAACTAAAGAGCATTTGTATTATAATTAATAGCTAACATTTTATACCACATCCATTTACTGGGTTAGCTATTGCAACTAAGGAATGGCTGGCTGGATTATTACATAGCTACTTCAGTAACAGAAGTTATCCACATGTACGTGCATCCGGCTCAATTTTCTGTGCCTTCCTTATCTGGACAAGACAAACTAGCTAATCTACTCTTATTTTGTTTATCGTTGCTGATTCATCTGTTGTGACTATAGTTAGTAAAATTAATAGTACATTATTATTGTTATGTGTAGCTAGTTACTTCTTATTGTTCTAAACAAATGCAATCAAGTGATGGTTATCACTTCAATTGACTCTCTTTCAAGTATTACAATAATGAACGTATTCCATCTTCAAATTTGGTTGGCATGTTAATTCATATGCGCTTCCCACAGAATCAATCTAGTCTTAAAGCTAAATTTTCAGTACTTCTTCATTTTTAAAATAAAGTTACATAGAATAGTTTAAATTTTGTAGGTTAATTTCTGGATATTTGCAGTTTAAATTTTTAGAGAAAACTGTGTGATACGGCACAATCACAATAATTTATATCTTTCTTACCCAAATGAAAACACTATCACATCAATATTTCTACTCAATGTGTTTAATAGTAAATCAGTCATTATATATTATATAGTCAATGTGATGACAAATCTTTTTTTTTTTTTTGTTAAACTGTCAAACAAAGTTTACTGTTTTAGCTATCAAGTTTGAATAAACAATTGAAACATAGAGCAGAATTGATTGTTGCCTGAGAAATTTTTCTTTTATATACTTCAGGTAAATTTAGATACCTTAAACTTGTATTTTGCATGAATTTTGTACACGAAAGGCAAAATTAGCAAAAAGGAAAAATATGTAATCAATTTACACGTGAAACTCATTACAATAAGGAAACTCAGTTTGATATTTAGTGAAGAAGTTATCAGAGAGTCAAGGGTTATAAGAAGTACTTTTATGAACAATAACAAAAACTTAGCATTGATGTAAAGCACTAGGCTAAAACTGAAATTTCCTGCATGACCCACATTGTAGTAGATGTACCAATCCTACACCTATCCTACGTAGGATAGAGCCACATTTCATAACTGTATGAAATTTGGTTCTATCATGTAGTATAGGTATAGGTGTATGATTGGTACATTTACTACAGTGTGCGACATGCAGGAAATTGGTTTTCGCCTAGTGAAGTACCTTCACCTTTCCCAAAGAGGTAACAGAGTGTGAGTTCAAACAAATAACCAAGACTAATCCTGTTTTATGAGAAAAGGCCTTGAATTTGCATCCCAGCAAATGTCAGGTACCCCAATTACAGCTGGGTGAACATGTGGGATGGTGGGAGGCAGAGAATGAAAAGCCAGAGGGAAACTTGCCAGAGTGGGACTTGAACGGAGGACCTCAGGCCCTGAGTCAAGGACACAACCACTATACCATACACACACACACACACACACACACACACACACCTTAACCTTGACTTTCATTGCCAATAAAATGGTTATGTGGCCCTTCCAATGTAAAGGAAGGGTTCTGAGGGTGAGTCACATCGTATGATAGTGTGGGACCTGGTCTGTATTTATGTACTGCTAGGCCGCTTCTGTTCCTGAACCATCGGTCACATTCCTTGCATTGTACTGAACCTTTCTGTAGATGAATTGGTATCCTCCTTACACTTTTGCCTCTTTAAATCTGCCTGCCTACTAAAACTTCTATTGCACACACTACATGTCACACTAGATGACTGAGTTGAATATTCCTCTTCTGTCTCACTGGAGCAATGGCAATTGTGAACTGCCAAACCCCCTCTACTCCTAAACCATTGTAAACCAATAGGACTCTGTGCTGAACCTTGCTGATCTTCTACTGGCTTATTTTGCTCTTCGACGCATTTATGCCTTGCTTTATCTGCTTTTCTGCAAAACCATTTCTTACAGATTCCACACTGCACTGTTCTTGATCCACGTTGCTTCCTAGAGTCTATCTGTAGCAGGTACTGATGGCTCTTCTGTATTGGCACTTAACCATTCCCTCCTGCTCAGTGCCTCCTCATACCATCTCTCCACTGGGACTGTCACAGCTTGCAGGCCCTTCTTCACAGCATCTCTCCACCTCCTCTTGGGACCACAAGCTGGACGGGACTTGGGTAGCCAGCTAAACAGTGTCACCTTAGGCATTTGGTAGTCTGGCATTCTAGCCACGTATCCCAGCCATGTAAGCCTTCTCTTATGTAGTTCGGTCTCTATGGTCTCACTGTCTCCCCATCGCTGTCTGATTTCTTCAGCTGAGGTAATGATTGGCAATGCCTAGTACAGTTCTAATACACATGTGGTGGAGGGATTCCAACTTCTTCACATGACATGTGAGTGGGACCAAACATTCCCCTCCATATAGCAACACTAAGAGTACACAAGCATGACATACTATTCTTTTGGTGGTGGTGGTAAGAATCTTGTCTGAGAAAACTGCACTCCTCAGTACACCAAACGCTTTAGGTGCATTGGCAAATCACTTATCAATCTATGTATCTATTTTTCCACTCTCACAGATGATGGAGCTGAGGTACTGAAAGTCTTCCGCGTTCTCAATAGTGCCACCCTCCATTTCAATACCTTGTCAGTCTGCTTCTGAAACATTGCAACCTGCGACCATAAACTTCGTCTTTTGGATGCTCACTGTGAGAGCAAAATCCCTTGCCGTAGATTGGTAAGTTTTGGAAGCTTCCTCTGCAGCATTGCATGTTGTCATGAGCAGGGCAACATCATCAGCAAACTGTCACTCTCTGTAGCATGTATGGTTGGCTTTACTAGGGTTTCTCTTGTGAAGTGTGTAATCCAGCTTGTACAACAAGCAAGTCCCTATTCCATCAACAGCTTTCACCTTCTCTAACCATCACTCTGCCACCACACACATACATACAAATTGAACAGTGATGGGGTCATAGTGCATCCTTGTCTCAGTCCATTTCTCACTTGAAGGTCATCCAGCATCTCATCACAAATCCTGACTTTGGCCTTCATCCCTTCATGAAATGACTTGACTATTTGTATGAGCTGCTCAGGCACACCCAATCTCTTCAAGGCCATCCAGAGTGCCTCTCCAGGCACAGAGTCATAGGCCTTCTTCAGATCTACAAACACCACAAACTGTTTATCAATATGTTCTACTGCCTTCTCCACTAACTGCCTCACCACAAAGTTCATATCAGCAGTGCATCCTTGTCCTTTGCGGAACCCACACTGTGAGTCCGGTAGCGTTCTCTCTGCAAGGCCTTGAAGTCTTCCCTGATTGATCCTGGTAGCTACCTTGCCTACCACATCTAGAAGAGCTATGCCACACCAGTTATCACAACTTTTCAGATGGCCTTTCTTAGGAATTGGTACAGTGATAGCATCAGCTCACTCTTTGGGAACAGTCCTTTCCTGCCATACAGAGGACAAAATGTCCAAGACCATGTCAACAAAATGGGGAATTGTGTCGCCATGCTTTCATCATTTCTGCCGAGGTGCTAGATTTACCAGGTGATTTATCATTTTTCACGTTGGCGAGGGCTCTTTTTACTTCGAGTTTCCCAGGTGGTCGTCCCAAGTTGTCATCACAGGGTCTCTGTCTTACTTTACTCAGTTCTGTCTCATCAAATTGGAAGTGTCTCCGCCATCTCCCCTCTGTTCCGCCACTGTAACACAAGTATTACCCTCTTCATCCTCTATGCATACAACCCTGGCAACTCTTCAGCCCATCCATCTACTCTAGCTGCAAATCCCTAATACACTTCCAGACTTCCTTCCCCACCAAATCTTGTGCACTCAGCATCTTTAGCCTTTGTCACAAACCATTCGTTCTTGACCTTTATTGCACTTCTTGCTTCTCTCTGGCTATCCTGAACTGTGTCAAGTCTTGCCTGTCATTGCTGGAGAGCCACCTGGTTATAAGCTTTATCCGAGTCTGAATGAAAGGCAAGATGGTGTCTTCAGACTCTAGGAACCAATCAGGGTGTTTCCTTTATGTTAGTTCTACCTAATAGCACTTCTGCACTGTCTACCAAGGCTGTTCTCATCACTTTCCACTTCTTTTTGACTCCTCCTTCCTCTGTATCCCTGTTCTATTCAACACAGCTGCAACATACTTCTCCTGCTGTGAGCTTCCATCATCTTTTTTTTTTCCATACCACTATCACACCTTAAACCAGCAACATTGCACCACTTCACTGAACATCTCCTATTCAGTTTGGGTGGTTTCCAATTCACCTCATTTTAGCACACAGCAAATGGAGTGGTTAGTGTTGCATTTGGCTCCTCTCTTCACAGCAGCATCCAATCACATCTATTTGTCCCTTTCCCTCATCACAATAATAATCCATACAGAACCATCTCTTTGACATGTGATGCTGCCATGTTGATAGATGGATATCTTTTTTTCTGGAACCAATGTATTGCATGCAGTGGCTTGATTGGGATTGAGGATGCCGGCCAAGAAGCTCTTTGCCAGTATCATTAGCTACTCTGTATCCATGAGGACCTCATTCTCTTTTCCATGTCTTTAGACTCTCTATGTCCTAAACATGCATTAAAGTCTCTAACAAGAGTATACAGATGATTGTCAAGTATGGTGTTCAGTACTCTAGTGAGGTGTTCATAAAACTGTCTCCTCTTACTTCTATGTGCTAGATGTCGAGTACCCTGGGAGTATAGCACGGCGTACAGATCTGACATGCACAGAGTGATGTTATCGAGTCCGTACTCATTGTAAATACAAAACAAACTCACAGTTGGCTTTAGGCAGTGGATTCCACAAGGGGAATCATAACTCAAACACTCCCCCCCCCCCCAACCCCAACCAACCCACCAACACACACCACCACACCACCACAAAAAAAAACAAAACACCGCTGTGGTTGGGGGGGGGGTGCCCCAAAAGGGAACAAAAAAACAAACCCCCCCCCCCCCCCCCCCCCACACACACACACACACACACACAAACATTTTTGTATTTTTGTTCAATGGTCGAAAAAGTTGACTATTTCCATCAAGAAAGCGCAAATTTGCGATAGAAGTCATGAGAATACAAAACTATAAGTTGTAATACACAGATATAGCTATCTATTATCTAATAATCTCAGCAATCTAAAAAAAGCTATGTCTTTATTTTTTAAAAAGTTGTGTGTCAAATAAAAATAAAAACAGTAATGAGCTGCTATGACTACTCAACAATGGTGAGTTGATTATTTCTTCAGCTGCTGCATTGTTAGTAGTTATAGCAAATGGTTAATTTATCTCCAGAGATATGAATATGTCTACAAGTATGGGACAAGAATGACTAGCCACCTAATTGGTAATTCATTCATTGGCTATAAATTTCCTTACCGGTCAAAAAATATGTTGGCCACCTGTTAGCTACAGTCAGGCTAGCAAACTCGTGATCGTATGAATTTCTTTACACTGGGCTATAAATTTATGGGCCACTTGTTACCAGATCCGCCATAGTGAACTGTGCACGTTAATGGCCAGACCTTACGAGCCGAGTCCGTGCTACGCCCCTTACTGTTCCGTTGTCAATGGGGAGCTGTGCATGTGGGGAGGCAAACTAATCGCTACTAATTACGTGAAAATTTACAATCCTTTCCTAGAATCTTGGCGAAAGTTACCAACCAGAGGTTCGAAGCCTTCAGGCCTTTATGGGGGAGCTTCCGCTCAACGTGGTCACTATCTCTATGTTTACGGTGGTATTGAAGCTAGTGGTTCCTTGAATGGGAATCTTCACAGGCTTGACTTGCTTGACACGGAGCTTTCTCCTTCTTGGACGCGTGTAGCAGCTCATAGTGAAGATGGACCAATGAAAAAGGCCAAAAGTGGAATGATAATGTATGACAACTCGCTAATTCTCGTCGGTGGGTACGGGGTGCGCAACAATCTTCGAGAATCGGATTCTCTGTGGGCTTTTGAAAAAGAAAAGGCTGTGGGGACTCTTCAAGGGAGAGGTTATACCAATGAGATACACAAATATGAACAAAGTAAGATGCTAATTATTATGTTCCATTTATTGTATACAAGAAATTTATTAGATTGACACTTTCTCACCTAAAGGGGTCTGGATAAAAGCAAAGGAAAAATGTGAAAAAATCTTAGTTGTCGCCAGGGATTCGAACCTGGGGCCACTGGCTTTAGCCACCAGTGCTCTAACCACTGAGCTACGACAACCCTCGACTTCCAAGGCTCTCATATTTTTCCTTTTATACTGTTGAGTAGTACCGCTTGCTGTAGTCTCGTACTCAAAAGACCACCAATTATGTGCCGTCAGAACACACCTCCATCTCCGGAGAGGAGCCGAAGGCTTTAACATCATAATTATCAAGTTCTGACCCTTCATAAAAACTAGATGAAGGGTCAGAACTTGATAATTGTGATGTTAAAGCCTTTTTAATCCACAATTTATGGCTCCTCTCCGGGTCTGTTGAGTACGAGACTGCCGCAAGTGGTACTACTCAACAGTATAAAGGAAAAATGTGAGAGTCTTGGAAGTCGAGGGTTGTCGTAACTCAGTGGTTAGGCACTGGTGGCTAAAGCCAGTGGCCCTGGGTTCGAAAACTCAGTGGTTAGGCACTGGTGGCTAAAGCCAGTGGCCCTGGGTTCGAATCCCGGCGACAACTAAGATTTTTTCACATTTTTCCTTTGCTTTTTTCCAGACCCCTTTAAGTGAGAAAGTGTCAATCTAGTTTTTATGAAGGGTCAGAACTTGATAATAAGAAATTTATTATTATACTTAGAGAAGTGGTCTTCTATTCAGTGTACTGGAACAAGGCCTCCTCCATGTTCTGATTTCTCACTCACTATGATAGACCTCCATCGAGTGGTTCTTTTTGGAGGGATACAAAAGTGTGATGGAGGCACTGATACTTATATTCTTGATTTACCCTCAATGGTAAATGTTAATTTAACTGTAGCTGAATGTCAGTTTGAGTTACAATAATAATATGTGGAAAAAATGGCTACAATTTTGCAATTATAGGATGTTTATATATTTGGCATGGCAAAAGAGTGTGGTTTTTTATGGTTCCTAAAAACTATTTCCAAAATGTTGATGTCTACAAATTAAAGATCTTTTACATCAAGCTGTTCTTATACTATCATATCTTTCCTCTCAAGCTTAAATGAATAAATTAACTGCACTACTGTAATTACACTTATTCTTGTGTGTAGTATTAGTACTACAGTGGCATATTAAGATAATAGATAATATGGACACGGTGCCATTTAAGTTACTTTTAATTAATACAATTCCTGTAATGTGATGTTTTCCCCCTAGATCTGGTCCAGACTGTCAACGTGCGATGTAGACTCAGTTGTGATGAGGTATAGCCACACTGCAGTGTGTCTGAACTATTGTGGAGAGCAGCCGCAGCTCTTCATATTGGGTGGCCGAACAGCTCATGCTGTTTTGAATGATGCATGGATGCTTGATGTTCAGTCGGGGAGACCGGAACCAGTAAGTTTAGAGTTGTACACACGATATGGCTAAAGTCAATATTTTAGACTCTTACATGTTATTTTATACCAAATCCGACATTGTAATATCAGTAACTCTGAGTGGTTCACCAATCAGCCATTCTCAGCTCAAAATTATAAATATATTTTCTTGTTCTAACAGCTAATATTATGTTATTTAAAACTTAACCTGACAAAGAGGACTTTGTCAAGAAGTTGAAACGTCAGATTACAATTAAATTAACATAATATTAGCTGTTACAATAAGAAAAATTGCTATTATAATTGTTTAATTTTGGTATAAAAGAAGTTGAAGTATTGATAGCGTAATCCTATATGGTAGTGCACACCGTGATTCACAATTACAGCTCATTTCAACATTGCACTGAAGGGAGAGGGTGCAATTTTCAATCAAATTCTTGGTTGCAATGTATAATCAGGCTGAATTTACTATATTATGAGCGAGCGAGCAGAGTAAGCAAGATACTATCACAATTGAAAAGTGGGGATTATTTTATTTGTTCATGTTGGCAAGCGAGACACTTACAGGAGTTAGATAAACAAACGAACGAACCTCTTTTTTAGTGCGATATTGAAATGAGCTGCAATCGTGAATTACTGTGTGGCGGGGTACTTGCTAGTCTATTTAGTTGTTGAAAGTGAAATGTTCTTACTTGACCTATCCATTCTATGATGACAAAGAGAAAATAGTGCACTTGGGTCCACTATGCTTTTACAAAGTTCAGGCGCTTAGGTCTGCTCCAAGACTACATGTAGCTTCCTTTTTAAGGCCAGCAACTCATATGGTCGACGGGTTCATCACTTTGTTGTTCCATCAAGATGCTTTACCAACTTACGTAATTAGTGGCACGGGAAAAAAAGGGGTTACATGTACCATACAAATAAACACCACAGAATCTCAATTATTCATCCATTTCTTTGTTCATTGATTCACTAGAGGAAAATTTGGCTTTGTTTTTCAAATTTGTGTAATCTCCTGCACTCGAGGGAATAATTTCAGAGTTGCATCAAGTATTTGGTTCTTTCTCGACTTTAAAAAATTCAGTTCAGACTTCTGTATAAGAAGGTAGAAGTGAATCAGTATAATTACTAGTCTTGTATAGCATGTTTATGTCTTGAGAGCTTTAAATTGAAAAAAGTTATTTCATTAGATCTCTCAATCTGTTAATGTTCATCTTTTGAGCACAATAAATGCTCAATTTTAAATTATATTTTAAATGTGATTTTGTGTGTGTGTGCTGTGTGTCATGTGTACGTTGTTGAATATGTGGGAAATGTCTTGTTTTTATGAATACACTTGCTTTAGTCATCATTGTGGGATTTCTTTTCATGCTTGTAATATACACTTTTACTATAATCATAACTAAGAATTATGTGAATATATTTTTGTCAGTAGTAACTAAGTAACTAATAGATTAGGTTTCTGAAGGGGGGGGGGGGGGGGGGCTAGCCACCTGATTCATCCTTCCCCCTTCCCCCCTTGGATCAGCCCTTGAGGCATAATTACACAGCTATCTATCTCAATGAGTGGAATTCTGTAACAAATAGAGCAAAACTGTTATTGTTATAAGCTGTAAATTTAAGTTCCTTTACGGTAGTTACAAACTAGCACTGAGGATTTGCACTGTTCTTGCTCTAGTTAATTATTGTCTTTGAAGACAGCTTGTGTGTGATGTTACAATAGATCTCTCTACCTAATTTTGAGCCACGCCATAGCCACTGTGCTGCTGCTTTCAGTCTGAGTCCAGGAATATCAGAAGTGGTAGCATTTGCTGGGTGTAGAGCTACTGGCACAGTCAGGGTGGATAGATTTATTGCTGATACCAATGTGCTACGATTTCGTAAGTCTAAATTTATCCATTTATTCACCATTTTCTCATGTTTTATTTTTAAGTTCTATCTATTTATACTAATTTTATATGGATACTGGAAATTCTGGTGTAGCGTTCAGGAGTACTAATTAAAATGAATTATATATGCTTTTATTTGTATGAGTAATAGCATGGGTAACCGTGCTATTCGGGATTAATAGTATGAGTAACGTGATTGAAATAGTACGAGGCAAAGCCGAGTGCTATTTCAATTGCTTTACGAGTGCTATTGATCCCTAATAGCACAGGTTACCCGTGCTATCACTCGCTAATAGAAGGCCAGCTTTTAAAAAAGTCATTTGCAATTTTAGCTACACTGTATCGTTCACTCACTATCTCCTTATTTCAGGATTAGCTTTCGCTGGAACTTCGTTTTCGATGTACGGCCCCTCCTAATCGTTGAAAAACATTCGGTCTAATATGGGCAGAGCTTCTGTGGTAAAGAATGACATTGTCTCCAACTAGAAACTACTCGAACTGTATGTTTCCAAGGTCAACGCTGCACGCATGCGCACTTACCCATACTATTTCACTTGGCTACTTCGGTATTTCACTTAGTTTCCACTTAGTTACTGTCCTATTTCTATTAGTTACGTGCTATTTCACTTTTCCCGTGCGATTTCAATTGACCAGCGATTTTTCCCATACATTTTTGAATGGGAAACTTACGCGCCATACTATTAAATTAAATTACAATTAAGCAAAGTTATTGTTTTAAAATTGAGCTGCAGGTTGAGTACTCTACAAAATTAGAAATATATATTTATTATTCAAACATTTAAATAGTCAATGAAATGAATAAAACAAAACATTTCTATCCCAGAGGATTTTAATCAGTTGCAAACCAACTGATTAAAATCCTCAAGGATCGAAACATTTTGTTTTAGTCTTCAATATACTAGGTAATGTTCAATAATAATAAATATAACTTTTTAACAAAGAAGACATAGTTAAAATGAGTTTGTTTGACACTGTATTATATACTTTAGAAACTGTTTATTGTTGCAGAAAAAAGTATGTCTGATTCCCAAGCTAAGTGGTCTCTAACAAACAAGGCCAATAAATTTCAACGAGGGATTCGAAGCAGAATCAGGGAGAAGATAACAAAAACAAGCCACATGGCACATGACGTTTACTGGGAGAAAACAGAAGCTACAAAAACCCAATTGGAGGAAAAAGCTAGAGTATTGGAATTGCAAGCTGAGTTAGAGAAACAAGCGAAGTCATGGATTGTACCAAGAAAAGAAATACACTTTTCAGATGAAAGTCTTGGAAAAGGAGCATGGGCAGAAGTTAAAGAAGCTGAATTTAGGGGACAAAAAGTTGCTGCCAAAGTCTTGCATAAATACTTGGATTGCGAAACAGTTCGTGAGCTCTTTAAAAGAGAAATGAAGATTGCCTCACTTATTCGCTGCCCCACTTTGGTCCAGTTTATAGCAGCTAGTGTGGATGAAGAGTTGATAATTTTGATGGAACTGCTTCCCACTAGCTTGCGCAAACATCTCGAAAGGAATGCTGGAACGATTCAACCAGCTGCATCTCGTATATCCATTTCAATGGATGTTGCTAAAGCTCTCAACTATCTTCACCTCATGCAGCCAAATCCCATCATTCATCGAGACATCAGCAGTGCCAATGTGCTCCTTGAGCCTCTTGCCAATGCGAAGTGGAGAGCTAAGGTCAGTGACTATGGCAGTGCCAATATGAAGTTCCAGACAAAAACAAAAAACCCAGGATGCCCAGCATATTCTCCTCCCGAAGCTGACATACCAAGCAATCAAACTCCGAAGATGGATATATTCAGCTATGGTGTGCTACTAATCGAAATTTGCACCTCTCGCTTTCCGATTGCTGAAGAACGAGAAAATATGCTACTTAGCATTGAAGAGAATCATTGGGTGGAGGTTATTCGCAAGTGCATTGTCAAAGACCAAGCACAACGTCCCACTGCTCATCAAATTATATCCACGATACAAACTTGGTAAAATAACACTTACGGCCCTTTAATAACTTTCTTTAATACACTAGCTACCAAAGTCATTTATAGCTTCTTTTTTTAATGCAGTTACAATATTTTTGCACTTAAATATCGATTTTCTTGTTTTTGATGTCTGTTAAAGTGGCAATTTAATTAAATTGGTTAATTCTATCATTTATTACTATTTTTCTGACATATACACTGATGCAGCTTGTGACTTAAATTAATTTATATGGTGTAAATTCACATGTAACAGTTAATACATTCCTTGAACATTTTCAGCGGGAGTTTTATTTACAAAGTGATAAGATTGTGGGAGAAAGTGGGTAAACATAGCTTGGCTGCCACTAGGTAATGCCACTAGGTAAACTGCAAATGCAGAGTGTAGGAAGCCAAGGTAAGTGTCCTCACTGTAGATAGGTACCAACTTAGTCCCCAGATTAACTGACTATACTGCTACAGCATAGGAGAAGTGAGGAAAATATGCCTACAAGGAATTCATATAAAGCTCACTCACTCTTTCGTTCTGCAGGTACACAGATCCAATAAAAATGGATGAGGCCTTGGTTTATATAACCTCACAGCACATGGAGGTGATACACAAAAAGAATAAACTAAATAGATTGCTGAAGAGAGAGGGTCCCATCACTTCTCATATGGTGTATTGTGTCTGATGCCTTCAAAATTTTTGGACTAATCAAATTACCCACTCTCACTTGTATTGTAGCTAAGCAATTTTTTCACAAGTAAAAATAATTTAAGCTCTGTGTAACAAAAAAAAAAGATTTGAAGTAATTAATTCTCTAGCACTTCAATTAATTTCTGGTTAAAATTTTAATCATTCATTTCATAATAGGTGGCAAATTTAATTCATAATCTTCCAAACCATATTTATAAAAATTAAACATGCCATTTTAAGTTTTTGAATATGATAAATGATAATAATCTAGTGTGATAAATATATGATAATTTATATCTTGAGCCAAATTAATCTACAAACAAAATTAGTAATGAGGCAACAAGTTAATTTTATGATTAATGTTTAATCTGTAGAATAAGTGCAAGAAGTCTGATTACTTCCATTGCATGCCTTAATGCCCAATATTAGTAAGCAACATATCAAAAACAATATTATTGGTTATGAAAAAGGTAACATAGCTATACCAAACTATATTTTACTCAACTGAAAAAAAACACACGAAATTATTCAATGTTTATGCTATCAAATTATGTGAAATTATGTGAAGTGGTCTAAAACTTCTATCAATAAAAAATGATTACAAACCTTAAAGCTACAATTAAGGCTTACCCTTAATTAAAATATATGTAGTGTAGAATTGAAATAAAAAATGAGATCTGGATTGCTTTTTTGTATGTAGTTGTATTTGGCTCACTATGCATGAAATCCTCAGTCACCATCAGGTTTGTGGCATCACCATGCTAAATGGCATTAGGATGAGATACTCCTCTTCCACAAGATAGTACTTTGACACATTGTATGTCCTGGAGATTATCATCACACACTGACTTCATCATTTGTACTTTCCCTATGGTGTCTATGGGTTATCTGCAGTAGAGATTTTGTGTTTCTCTGCATTGTCTCTCTCTAAAAGGCTGATAATGTCCAAGGAAGATGGGTCTGACAAGGTTACTGATGCAAATGACAAAGCATCTGCTTCTTCTGGCACTAGGTCTACTGTTGGAAAGATACACGACTGGATCTGTCCAAGTCATTAGACTAGCACTGTCTCTGTTAGCATTGTCTGATTCCTCACAAGATTCTGAATTGGATGTACTACTTCTCTTGTTGTTTGAGCGTCTCCTTCTCCAGCACATGAACAATCCACTGCTGCGATTCTCATTACCAATATCTTCAGCAACCTCGAGTGATTGACTGGTAGAGCAGTCATTTGGAGGAAAACTCCTGATCTTATTTCCCTTTCTGTTTTTGGAGAAGTTTTGGAAAAATTGCTTGCATTTGAACCACGGTGACATCTTTGCTAATCTAGGGCTATCCATGACACCTTCTCTAGTTGAGGGTTGTGTGCATTCTGTATGCTTGACTATTGTAGATATAGTACATGTATCAGATATATCCTCTTTATGAGTGTTCTGAAGATTTGCTTTCCTTTTCAGTATCCTCTTCCATTTCTTTTTTCTTTTCTTATCAGAGGCTTGGCATTGGTCTGCACTATCACAACAGCAGAAGGATTGTAGCTGGGAAAGTTCTTGTAGAAATGATTTGCTACGACCTCCTTTCTGTTTTTGCCTTTGAAGAATTCAGTGGAAGTAAGCACGACTTCTGAAAAGTTGACTGGGAAAATATGCAGACATCAAATTCACTCTTTGGTATTGTCCCTTGGAATCAGGTATTTCGTAATGTTGCACTCCATTGGAAGATTGACTGGAAGGACTTTAGAGACTATTTCATAGGCTTTGGTATCAGTAGTAAAAAAAACAGAACAGGTTTGTGAAGGTCCAAGCAGCTGGAGTTATTGATGGCAGCACTGCCTAGCAAGCAAGGTAGAGCTTACACAGCTCTTATATTATACAAATTTATTAAAGCTTCCGTTACACAGAAAATAGTTTATTGATGGCCTCAATTGAGTTATGAGCATTTTGTTCACAGGACAACCATTTCACTCTACAGAACCTCTTTTTATCACTTCAGCTGTACAAGTAGTATTTATTTTGGCTATATCTACACAATTATTGAATAAACTAGATATTCAATATTTCATCAAAAGAAGAATTAATGGTACATCATTCAACCAAATTTGTTGCTGTATTTACACTTATGTGCCATTGAGCAAGATAAACATTCAAATGCATTCAGTTACATCATCTAGTAAAATATTTTGTAAATAATTGATACATTTTGGCTATTTCTCATTCATGTTAGCTAACCATATGCCCTTAAGAACTTTTGTCCAATTTAAATATAGTTATAGTTTTTTTACTCATTTTCCCCCGAATTTTAGTTTATTTTCATTGGTTATAGTCTTAGCTATTTTACTTCAAGTTTTTTCTGATTCAGTTATAGTTGGGTATTTAGCTAGTTTTAATCCAGTCCAAAATTATATAACCTAAATTATAGCGATATTACAGTTATTTTTAATAAAACGAATTAGAATTGAAAGCAATAATGCTGTATTCATTCAAAGTTGTAACTAGCTCAAACAGCGACATCATCTTTTTGTTCTGTTTATGTTGGCTGTTGTTGGGAGTCAAGTTGCTTTACAAAGTCCCTTTATTGAGAGGTTCCACTGTATATGAAAAAAGCTAATATGAACATCATTTTTACAATTGTATTGTGTGACAGTGAATGTTGACCAAACATGGGGGCCATGAACCCCAAGCTCCGGCCCCCCTCCCTTTAAGAATTTACTCCTTATTAAAATACCTGTTCCTGGCAAGCATAGTTCAGTAAAAATTTAATATTATGTAGTACCATAATGGTAAGTAACACATATGATCTTAATTTTAATGGAATGTAAAACTGTTGCCTATAGCTTTTTTTTACGCCTACAACAACCACCAGAGTTCTACCATCAGCAAGCCCTCAAGACTGGTCTTCTCTTCAATGCTAGCTCTTAGGAGGCCGCTTCCTCAGCTGTTATCCTTTATCCCAAGAACTTTTCTCTCACTAATATTTCAAAGAATATGTAGTTTCAAGTTGAGGGGCCACAGGCAAGTACGTAGCCCTAACAGCATGACAACAAAGGATATTTTAATCTCTGGATGCCTGAGGCAAGCACTCCACATTTATGAATTTATTTTGGAATTTCTGTTTTTAGTTATAATAAGATTACCAAACTCAAATGAGAATTTTAAAAGCACTTTGAGGATTTAAGAATAGCATCACAGGTATAATAAATAAATAGACTTAGCAATGGTCATATTTTTAGAGCAGATTTACAAAATGCAGGACGGTTATTTCGCAACATCTCACTTTTGACCTGAATTCCATTACATAATGTAATTTTCTATTTATCTTGATATGTAGTATGACTTACAACTTGATCGGTCTGAATAAAATAAAACACTGTGTAGGTTCTAATTTGACAGTCTGGGTCAAGTGGTAAGGTGTGGGTCAAGTGGTAAGGTGTGGGTCAAGTGGTATGGTGTAGGTCAAGTGGTAAGGTGTAGGTTAAGTACAAATTTGGCTGAGGCCTGTCCATATAACAAGCTAACCCCTTTACCAACCAGCATAGGAGAGGCAATTGCTTCCTCAATCAACTCTGCCCAAAGGTCAACATTTGTAGCTTGTGCACACTGGAGATATTAGTCTGACATAGTCAGAGGAGGATAGTCACATATCTTGGCGAGAAAACGGGAGCGAGTGGGGTTGAATTGGCGTATATAGTGAGCACTGTATACATTGAAGTGACTTCGGTTTTGTAATAGCTATAGTTAAGGTAAACTTCGAATAAAATAATTTTTGTTAGTTTGGTAAACTTGGAACCTGTGAATATGTAAATTGTACTTAGTGGGCGTGGCTAAATAGCGGTTGCGCGCTATATGTATGTGTACACCCTAGCTCTGCGAAATCCTCCACCTATTCTGAAATGGCTGTGACCCTGGTGTTTTATTTTTTATGCGCCGCGTCGGTTAGCGGTAAAGAAGGTAAATACAATACTTTCCGGCTGCTAACGCTATTCCCTTACCCGTCGCAGGATCCTGCAACTGACCCTTCTTGGAAAGGAGGAAACGATGTGCGTCCAGCAGTAGACCTTGCAGTCGATCAGATCAACGCAAGGACCGATATACTAGGGAATTACTCACTCCAGTTAATTCATAGAGAAGATGGCTGTGACGAGCACCTGGCACAAATCACATTCACTGGCTTTGTGGAAGGGCTGTATTCAAGGGGAGTGACTAATCTGGTGGGTATCATTGGGCCTGGCTGCTCCTCCTCCACTTCAAACCTGGCTCCTTTGGTGGGTAGACCTGATATAGAAATGGTTACAGTTCATGATGCAGGAAGTCCCAGTCTTACCAATCGCTCAATGAACCCACATTTAGTTGGTATTCTGGGCTCTTCGAAAAGTTTCATCAAAAGTTTTTTATATTTGATCAGAATGGGAAATTGGTCTAGAATTGCAATATTGTATGAAGATTCCAGGCTATACTTTGTAAACACCAAAAGGATATTTTTGGAACTTCTATCCAGTTCACAGTTGAATGTCAGTGTGGGTTACTTATCTCCAGTCACCAATAATCACATTCCTTTAATGGACATACAGCAAGAACGACTACGAGTAATATTTATACTGGCCCCAATATCACTGGCTCAGAATATCATGTGTCTTGCTTTGAAAAGGGGCATGGTATTTAGCAGATACCAGTTTGTGCTCATGTCTGCTAGACTAGATGACTTTGTGGAGCCAGTTTCATTTTATTTGAATAGTAGTGTAACTTTTAATTGCTCAGTGAGCCAGCTCAGGGACAGTTTGAATAATTCATTTTTAGTTTACTATAACCTTCTACCAAAAGTGAATGAGACCTTATTAGCTAACATATCTTATTCAGAATATTTGCTTTCCTATAAAGCTTATAGGGAAAATTACTCATTTTTGACCGGTAAAAAATCAGTTGAAACATACTGGGCCAATAATTTGTATGATGCAGTCTGGGCATGGGCTGTTGTCTTGGACAGGCTGACCAAAGAGAATGAAACATTTGAGTTCCAATATGGAGATACGGATTCAGCAGACAAAATTGTGCAGGAGTTTTATCGGCTCAAGTTTGAAGGCATGTCTGGTACTGTAGAATTCGATGAGTCCGATGGATTCATTACTAGAGACGTAATCATTTCTCAGGTTCAAAATAATGTAAGTTATCTTTTGACATTCATAAGCTCTGAGGGAGAAAAAAGATGTTATGGAACTGGTGGGAATGAAACAAATGAATTTTGTGGGAGGAGTGCTGTGTTTATAGAGGACACGTTTCAGGATAGAGAAAGTCGAGAAAGTAAAGGACTTGCCATTTTCTTCTTATTCATCACAGTAATTCAATTTATCATTGTTGTAGGACTTCACACTCTTACATTTGTGCATAGAGATTTACCATCTGTGAAAGCTTCAAGTTTGAAACTGATAAACATCTCTTTCATAGGTACTTACATTTTGCTATTGGGCACATTTCTCTGGACATTATATTCAGCTGCAGCGATTAACAGTCAGCTCAGGCATCACTTCTGCCAAGTGTTATGGTCTTGGACTCTTCCTCTTGGATTCTCCCTTGCTTTCAGTCCTATTGTCATGAAAACGTGGCGATTGTATCGTATTTTTGAACATTACTTAGATCCAGGACCTTTCATATCAACACCGTATTTGATGCTAGGGACAGCGATGATAACACTATTGTTTGTTATAGTGTCGATTGTATGGACCACTTGGGATTACTTTACAGTCAAATCCAGGGAATACTTAGATGACAAAGAAGGAACAGTGGTTGAGAGAGTACTCGTGTGGTACTGTACTTGTGATTACCGTCAGTACTGGCTGCTTGCAAATGGCCTTCTTTTTCTTTTCTTGCTCTCAGCAGGTACTGTTCTTGGCCTGATTACCAGGAAAATACAAAATGCCTCTTTTGCTACTTCGTCTCTTCGGGTTCTAGTCTACCTAATGGCCATTGTCATAGGCCTAGGGTCCAGTCTGTATGCTGTCAGCGAATTAGTGGCAGAAAGTGATCGCATGTCCTACTTCAGCTTTGTTACTCTTTCCACTGTTCTTAATGCTGTCATATTTCTGTTCATTGCTTGTGTGTTTGCACCACCTTTACTGCCAGTGTCAAATAAAGCCAAAATAAAGTTCAAAAAAATCAGTGTGTCTTCCTTTAATTCTTCATTTTTCATTTAAAAAAAATCATTCTTTCAAAGTTGTATTACTCATCAAATGCATGTATATATATATATTTACAGCACTTAAATTCGTCAAAAACAAGATGTGATTATTTCAACTTTATTATATCAAGATAACTGATGAAAGCAACAACTTAATCATATACAACTTCTGTTCTCAAATTATATTAGCTATAGTATTTTATAAAGGCACAAGTCGAGTGATTAAATTATCTGGCGTCTATAGGAAGCATATGAAGTGAGTGATTTGTTGAGCCAGCTCTGTTCAATTAAAAGTCAGGACACTCACTCAGCTGTGTGTGTGTTCATTCATTTGCAAATGCCTTACTACCACTATGACTCTTAAAAACATTCTGGCATTGTGAGAACTGGTGTGAAAGACTTGTCACATAAAAGGTGCGAGTAATTAGTTATGAACCCATACATCTCCAATTAAACCCAGTTAATTGACTTCGTTGTGGCCTCAGCATGATTGACAACACCAGGCGCAAAAAAAAACAAAAAACAACAACAGCGTATTAACGCGCGAAATGCTGGAGTGGCGGGAAAATCGGAAAGCAAAATATGGCTGGGTCAACGGTGGCTGACGAGGAGAAGAAACGGGGAGAATTATTCGTGGAGGGTTGGGAGTTTATGCAAACTCTTGGAGAAGGCGCCTACGGAGAGTAAGTATGTTGTGCTAGTTTCTAGTGCGCCCCTATAGAAGGGACAGTGTTGGCTGTGTTCAAGGTGGTTGTCGGTCAGGCCAATAGGCACATACATGATAGTATTTCCAGTACTAAGTGTGGGAAGCTGTGTAGGTAGGTGTTTAGTGACTAGCTTTAAGTACATAGACTATTTTCAGTATTCTGTCTAAACTTGATTAGTCGCAAGCCAGACCCTTTACCTAGACTTTTTACCTAGACCCTCTGCTCAGGAAGGTTTGGTCTGGGAATTGCTCATATTAGTATATAACGTTAGACCGCAAGGTCAGACTGCCCATGAATAGAAAGACCTAAATACTCGCGGAATAATCTACACACCCACTTTTAGTTAAAAACCGTGCTCTTCCCATATGCTATACACATTTTGCCCAGAATCAGGAAACGGAACAATTTCAGTGTAGGCAATTGCAGAGTGATTAGTTAAAGGGTCTGGCTTGCAAGACTGACTATTGGCGTGCTTCATCAGTGGGCCTGGTAAAAACTTTTAAAACTTATGAATACAAGAACCCAGTTCTTTGTTATCACATGAAATCTGTAAAGACGGCTATGAGTGGAATATATGCTCTTTTCTACGTCTTATTGAAAGTGTAATCTTCAGTAGATAATACAAACATATTACTTACTGACTGTTAGTGAAGACTATCTGATTTTGGTGATCTTACTTAATATCCATTGATACACAAGCCTGAATTAATGTGTGTAAAGTATATCCAAGACAGAATAAGATACACAATGAACTTCCATATACCGATATCTTGTACAGAGGAGTTGACAAATGGTTGCCAGACCAGCTCTATCTATTTGACAACATTCGAATTGTTTGATAAGCTTTTTAGATTTTAGTAGTGAATAACAAAGGTTAGTAACTTACACAAAATATGTTTACAGCACAACCATATCCTGCACAACCATATCCTGCACAACTATATCCTGCACAGCTATATCCTGCACAACTATATCCTGCACAGCTATATCCTGCACAACTATATCCTGCGCAACCATATCCTGCACAACCATATCCTGCACAGCTATATCCTGCACAGCTATATCCTGCACAACTATACCCTGCGCAACCATATCCTGCACAACCATATCCTGCACAACCATATCCTGCACAACCATATCCTGCACAGCTATATCCTGCACAGCTATATCCTGCACAACCATATCCTACACAACCATATCCTGCACAACCATATCCTGCACAGCTATATCCTGCACAACTATATCCTGCACAACTATATCCTGCGCAACCATATCCTGCACAACCATATCCTGCACAACTATATCCTGCACAGCTATATCCTGCACAACTATATCCTGCGCAACCATATCCTGCACAACCATATCCTGCACAACCATATCCTGCACAGCTATAACCTGCACAGCTATATCCTGCACAACTATATCCTGCACAGCTATATCCTGCACAACTATATCCTGCACAACCATATCCTGCGCAACTATATCCTGCACAACTATATCCTGCACAACCATATCCTGCACAACCATATCCTGCACAGCTATATCCTGCACAACTATATCCTGCACAACCATATCCTGCACAACCATATCCTGCACAACCATATCCTGCACAACCATATCCTGCACAACCATATCCTGCACAGCCATATCCTGCACAGCCATATCCTGCACAGCCATATCCTGCACAGCCATATCCTGCACAACTATATCCTGCACAACTATATCCTGCACAACTATATCCTGCACAACCATATCCTTCACAACCATATCCTGCACAGCTATATCCTGCACAACCATATCCTGCGCAACCATATCCTGCACAACCATATCCTGCACAACCATATCCTGCACAACCATATCTTGCACAGCAATATCCTGCACAACCATATCCTGCACAACCATATCCTGCACAACCATATCCTGCACAACCATATCCTGCACAGCTATATCCTGCACAGCTATATCCTGCACAGCTATATCCTGCATAGCTATATCCTGCACAGCCATATCCTTCACAACCATATCCTGCACAGCTATATCCTGCACAGCTATATCCTGCACAACTATATCCTGCACAGCTATATCCTGCACAATATCCTGCACAGCTATATCCTTCACAACTATATCCTGCACAGCTATATCCTGCACAACTATATCCTGCGCAACCATATCCTGCACAACCATATCCTGCACAACCATATCCTGCACAGCTATATCCCTGCACAACCATATCCTGCACAACCATATCCTGCACAACCATATCCTGCACAGCTATATCCTGCACAGCTATATCCTGCACAGCTATATCCTGCACAACTATATCCTGCACAACCATATCCTTCACAACCATATCCTGCACAGCTATATCCTGCACAACTATATCCTGCACAACTATATCCTGCACAGCTATATCCTGCACAGCTATATCCTGCACAGCTATATCCTGCACAACTATATCCTGCACAGCTATATCCTGCACAACTATATCCTGCACAACCATATCCTTCACAACTATATCCTGCACAGCTATATCCTGCACAACTATATCCTGCACAGCTATATCCTGCACAGCTATATCCTGCACAACTATATCCTGCACAACTATATCCTGCACAGCTATATCCTGCACAACTATATCCTGCACAGCTATATCCTGCACAACTATATCCTGCACAACTATATCCTGCACAACTATATCCTGCACAACTATATCCTGCACAGCTATATCCTGCACAACCATATCCTGCACAACCATATCCTGCACAACTATATCCTGCACAACTATATCCTGCACAGCTATATCCTGCACAACCATATCCTACACAACCATATCCTACACAACCATATCCTACACAACCATATCCTGCACATTTACGTATATCCTGCACAACTGCTCCAAAATGCCTGAACCTAATAGTCTGATGATGAAGCACTGCCCATTAACTCTACCCAAATGGCGTATAACACACTTAACTTTCTCGATTGAACTCATTAGAGTATCAGTTTCCTTCACTATGCTTGCTTATTTGTATATTAATGATTTTCTCTCTTAAGATGTGAAGTATCTTATATATGTATATGTACATGGATATATACATGTGGCATATACCATCAGGGAAAGCTTATTGAAAGACAGATAATGTCTACTTTTTGATAGAGAGATAATGCCTATATAAACTTTCAAGACCATTGAGGAGTGTACTGTGCATTGGGTATGCATTCGTTGCTGGGAGAGTAATTGGCAGTGGACCACAATAGCACATGTGTTGAATGCAGTTGTGTATGTGCCATGTTGCACTTGTTGTTTGTTATTTTTCAGGCGCATGAACCAGGTAAACACCCTCCTGGTTGTCCCAGAAAATGTGACATTTGGGTGCACCAGTCATGTGGCTACAAACACACAAAATGCTAGCTACATTGAAAATAGCTATAAGGTTGTTAGCATCATAAGTAATTATAAATCCATATGACTAGCTAAACCACCGTATTTATAACTGTCCCTGTTAATTGAAGTTTCAATATTGTTATAATAACAATATTGAAACTTCAATTAACATGGACAGTTGACACCAGAACCGGACAGCTATGTAGTTTGAAGAAGGAGCCTGGTATGTCTCTTACAATTTGAGTACTTCCATGTTGCAGGCAGCAGAAATTGGGGTTGATGGTGATAGTGAATGATGGCATCAATGATTATAGTAGTAGTAGTTTTTACTACACTAGCAGTAAATGTATTTCATAATAAAAAGCAATACAAAAAAAAAAGTAGTTGTTGTTGTTATTAGGCTGTGTGTGTTTGTTACGTGTCCTGTAGGGTTAAGTTGGCAGTGCATAAAGAGACGAGTGAGTGTGTGGCAGTAAAGATCGTACATGTGTTGGAAGAAGGAGGAGAGACGTATGGCAGTCTCTCCAAGGAATGTCTGAAGAAGGAAGTGAGTACAGTAATCTAGTGGTTATGGTTCTTTGATATTATTGTGTGTCTGAGGGAAACCATTCCTTCTCTAATCAGACCTGAGGATTGATGTCTCTAATCAGCATTTTATTGTTATTAACCCTCGGTGTGCATGTGTGTGAGGGTTATGGTAGTCATCCTGTCTGTCTGTCTGTCTGTCATGCTCTGATTTTGGAAATTACTGAAAATTGAACCTTGATTTAGGTATGAACTTACTCAGGACGAAGATTTAGGACCTTTTATTGTGCTACTTTTTTTAATTTCGGGCTAGTGAGAAAACGCGAAGCTTTCAGCTCCTCGTAGGTACCAGCTTTTATGGGTAACACCCCCTAGCGTCATGCTATAATCACGTGAGCAAATAATTTCTTTGCAGCCAGTGGTGTAGTTGCTTTGTGCACTGAGACCCAGTTTATACCAGGCACCTGTAGACTTGTTATAAAAAGATCCAACTAAGACTCAGAAAATAGGCCATGTATTGATGAACTTACAAAGGGAAGGTGAATTCCTACAATGTTGTACAACAGGTTAAGACCCACTGGATGTAGACACCTCTTCTTTATGGTCTTCCTAAGATACACAAGTTAGGAATCCCACTCAGACCTATAGTTTCCTGCATTGGATCACCATCTTACAATTTATTACAGTTCATATAAAAAATGATATCTCTATTGTTTGATAAGACACAATCATACATGAAGAATTTCATGCAAACAGTTAATAGTGTACGTTTGAGATCTGATGAAATGATGGTGAGTTTGATGTGTCTTCCCTTTTCCCTGTTCACCAATGTTCCAATAGATGAGGCAGTACATCTGTGATCAGAGATAAGCTCCAGAATGATTAAAGTCTAGATGAGAGAACATGTCTATTTCCCGAGTACATCACAGAATTATTAGAGGTCTGTCTTAGGTCAGTTTACTTTAGGTACAACAGGAACTTTTATGAACAAGTAGATGGAGCAGCCATGGGTTCTCCTGTTTCTGCAGTTGTGGCCAAACTTGTACGTGGAATTATTTGAGGAAGTAGCTTTAAACTCAGCTCCAGTTAAACCTGTGTTATGGAAGAGATATATAGATGACACCGTTTGCATATTTAAGAATGAAACTGAAAAACATTTGTTGGACCACTTAAACTCTGTGAGACCTTCTATAAAATTCACCATGGAATCAAGAAGATAGTAAGCTACCTTTTCTGGATTGCTTATTGGAGAGAGAGAGAGTGATGGTATGCTTACTTCCACTCTGTACAGAAAACCTACACACACAGACAGATTCCTTCACTTTAAATCTCGTCATCCTAATCATGTAAAGAGAGGAGTAGTGAGATGCTTGTATCAGAGAGCTAGGAGGGTAACTAATATGATGAAAACTTGAAGGAAGAAGAGAAACACCTACACAAAGTACTTCAAAGTAATGGTTGACAACACAACCATTAGGGCAGGCTCTAAAGAGTTACCCTCTAGAGATCACACAGATACTGAGCAAGAGAAAGGTTTGATTCTTACTATTCCATACGTAGCAGGATTGAGTGAGCGTATTCAGAGAGTGTGTAGAGACTTTGACATCAAAACAACATTTAAGTTGGGTAAGACACTAAGATCACATCTTACTGAAGTCAAGGATACTATGCCCATTGCCACCGTGCCATCCATAGTGTACAGTATACCCTGCAGTTGTGGTAAGTATATATAGGTGAAACAACTAGAAGGCTTGAGCAGAGAGTGAAAGAACATTAGGATGCTTGCATTAAATGGGAAGAGGTATGAGTTGTGGACAATCTCCCTTCAGGATATAATAAACAGTAAGCATACCCTCCAGTAATCTTGCTGTTTACATTGTGTTTATTATATCACCATGGAGAGTTCAACCTCAGTTGACCACCATTGACGAGGACATCGACAAGAAGTCGAAATGTCGGGTTAAGTTATAATTAACATAATAATTGGCTGTTAAAACGAGAAAACTTGCTATCATTGACTGAATCGTCATTATTAGTGTTGTTGTTATTATTAACTCTTGGCATAATGCACAAGCAGGTTAGTACACAGTTTGTCTGTCTGTCTGTCAGCCAGTCATTCTGCCACGTAACAATGGATCTCGAAGACGGCAGCCGTCCAAAGATTGAAAGAGGCTCAAGATGTTGTACTGGACAATGTTAATACATCAGAACATTTTGTTTCATCTATTGTGGGCAGCAAGAAATTAGTTGCTCATGTGATTATGATGTTATCATAGGGGCATTACCTACAATAAGCTAATGATCATACGGTCAAAAAATAACTGGCTTTTCCTGAAAACATAGTCTCAGTGGTTTATCAAGTGCTGGAATTGGTGTTTTCCTATTGAAACTACTGGTGAGGAGAGTGTCCCTTGCATTTCTTATGAAGGATATAACCAGAGCAATGAAGCACCAAAGGTGTGAGCCCTCAGTGCTGCTATAGGTGGCTATTACAGAATCATTCCCCAGACTGAAAGAATAGCTATACCTAATTAAGTATCAATATAGCTCGTGCAATGAAAACGGTACATGTAAGTGCTCAGCAAGGGACACTTACACTGTACTGGTATATTCTACAATCAACAAACTACATACCCTGCATGAAGCAAGCTACCATGGACAGCAAGAAATTATGCTCACATAATTATGGCATGATGACAGGAGTTTCACCTAGAAAATTAGTGGTTACCTGAAACTGACTGCTTTGCATTTTCTAAAAAAAAGCGCCTCAAAATAAAATAAAATAAAATAAAAGAGAAAGACTTAAATCGGCTTTCTGAGTAAACTTGTAATTGTAATTCAACAGTTAATTGTCAGTCATTTCCAAATCAGAGCGTGACAGACAGACATACAGACAGGATAACAACTTATACTCTCTCACCATGCCAGAGGCCTGGGCTTAATTTGGTTTTTAGCCAAATAGGAATGTCAGTGGTCAAATTATTGATTTTAGATGCACTTGATGGTTTTGCTGATAAGCCTGTTTGATATTGATGCCTAATTAAATGAAGCACCAAATATACAAACCTCAACACTACTACAAAATCAATTCTCAGACAGCTGTTCCTAATCAGGTTCAGTATAGCTCAATCAATGAAACCTACAAGAGGAGAAGCTAAACATGCAAGAAGCATTCACCGGTATATAGTTGCAGCGTGTAACTCCAAGTTCAGTACTTGGTGTAAAGCAAAACTACCACGGGCAGTATGAAATTGTTGGCCGTGTGATCACCACAGGGCTGCCAGCTTCATGTTTTCTAAAAAATCAGTCCAAAATTCGAAACAGTCGCACAATAAAGTCACAAATCGTCATACATGCCTAAATCAATGGCTAATTGGTCAGCAATCTCTGAAATCAGAGTCAGATAGGACAACTACTCTAGCCGGCTCCACATGCACGCTATTAGTGTATGGGTTTGTAATGTGGTGATGACTATCACTTGAGTGGTTTCTGGAGATGTGAGTACTTGTTAAATTTTCATAGTATGTGGTTATTAGGGAAGGGAAATTAATAACATGCAAAGTCATGTGACTTTGTAAAGAAGGGTGAAAGGTGGTAGTTAGTAAAGAAGGGTGAAAGGTGGTAGTTAGTATTTCCATATTTGCATATGGATTTGTCAGTCTGCACTTTTTTGATGGTGCAAAGTTGTCATTTTGTCGAGTTGCTAGATAGAGAAAGAGAGATTTTTAATTACCTAATAAATGAAGAACCAAAGGTGCGAACCCTCAGCACTACTATACACTAGCTAGCTATTACAAAATTGATCATCTCAGACTAAAAGAATAATTTATTGGCTATTCTTATCAGGTACTAGTATAGCTCGAGCAATGAAAACGGTAGATGTAAAAAAAGAAGATAACAATGGGCCAGGGACACTCACCGGTATATATTTTCAATGCGCGACTCCACTTCCACTACTCCGTTAACTTTCCTTGTGCATAAATAAAATGCCACGGGCAGCAAGAATTAATTGCTCACGTGATTATGAGGTGACGACAGGGGGCGTTACCCACAAAGGCTAGTACCTACGCGGAGCTGATAGCTTCGCATTTTCTCAAAAACCAGCCTAAAATAAAAAAAGTAGATCAATAAAAGGTCTAAATCGTCGTTCTGAATAAGTTCATGCCTATATCGACGGTTAATTGCCAGTAATCTCCAAACTCAGAGCGTGACAGACACACACACTAAATGACTTCTATAACCCTCTTGCGCATGCGCGCTGAGGGTTAAATATTAAAAATCACTCATGACATCACTGCGTATATTATTGATTCAGCTTCATTTTAGTGGTGATGTATGTAGTGTATTGATACTTGATTAGGTATAGCTACATAGTTTACAATATAGTGGTGATTTTGGGATGTAAGATAAGAATGCCTCGTGATACATTTTTGTTTTGGTACTTTCAATCCCCCAATTCCTACTTTGTTACATTTTTTTAGACAAGTGTCATCCTTATTAAAAAAAAATCAAAACAACCTATGATAATATGAAGCAAAGGTGCGAACCCTCAGCGCTACTAGGTACTAGCTACGTGTAATTGTTACAAAATCATCTCAGACCATAAATAATTTATTGGCTGTTCTAATCTGGTATCAAAACAGCTTGAGCACTGAAAAACAGTACATGGAAGTGCTGTCTTCATAAGAGAAGAAGCTAAACAGGCCAGAGACACTCACCAGTATATATTTTTAACATGAAACTCCACTTCTGACACTCTGTATAAATATAAAGCAAAATTGCTGCGGGCAGCAAGAAATTGTATGCTCTTGTGATTACGACGTGACAATAGGAATAGGGGGTGTTACTCCACACAAGCTAGTACCAACACGGAGCTGACAGCTTCACGTTTTCTCAATCAGCCCAACATTAAAAAGTAACACAATATAAGTTCTTAAATCGTTGTTTTGAGTATGTTCTTATCTAAATCAACGGTTAGTTGTCTGTAATCTCCAAAATCAGGGGGTGACAGACAGACAGACAGACAGACTGGATGACTACTATAACCCTCTCACGCATGCACATTTAAGGTTCAAATACTCTTTTAGTATCACATTTTGACAGACTGATTGCATCAGTTGTGTTTAAGTAGCAGAGAAAACTGTTATTCCTTTTATCATGGACTAAAAGACACTGAAAAATCTTTCTGTAGTGGGTAGCTCTTGTCATAAGATGTTGAATTTACATTAAGCCATTGCCAGTGGAATGAAGATTTAGAGTTTGTTCTGGTAGAATATACATGGTTGGTCACTTACACATGTCTTGTTTGTGGTTTTGGTTGTTGAATTATGTTGAATGTTTGGTCAAGTTTATAATATTAATGTATACAACCCTAAAATACTGAGCTCAATGTTGTGGTTTGAAATGTTTGATACAGTTTTGACAGTGTAAGTTTATTATACACTCTTCACCATACTGACAGTAAATACTGCATGATCAGAATATAAACAATTGTATCCTAATCTCATGTGTAGTGTTTGCCTATACCAGTTTATTCAGGATCACAAAACTCATATCTCCCTTTCTACCCTGGTGAAGGTGGTGTTGTTAGGCCCAGCACATCTACTAGTACTCGTACCATGTTTAGAGCTGGCTGTCTTGCTCGTCAATTAAATTATCGGCTTTTGCAGGACTTACAACAATTCAATAAAGCAGTTGGCTGTGTGGCAGTTATTAGCAGCCACCCAGCTCATGACACATGTGTGGCTCACAATCCACCCAGCTCATGACACATGTGTGGCTCACAATCCACCCAGCTCATGACACATGTGTGACTCACAACCACCCAGCTCATGACATGTGTGTGGCTCACAATCCACCCAGCTCATGACACATGTGTGACTCACAATCCACCCAGCTCATGACACATGTGTGGCTCACAATCCGCCCAGCTCATGACACATGTGTGGCTCACAATCTGCCCAGCTCATGACACGTGTGGCTCACAACAACCCAGCTCATGACACGTGTGGCTCACAACCACCCAGCTCATGACACATGTGTGGCTCATAATCCACCCAGCTCATGACACATATGTGGCTCACAACCACCCAGCTCATGACACATGTGTGGCTCACAACCACCCAGCTCATGACACATGTGTGGCTCACAACCACCCAGCTCATGACACATGTGTGGCTCACAACCACCCAGCTCATGACACATGTATGGCTAGAATGAGAGAGACTTTTACAATAATATTGATCAGAAACACCTCCTCCTACAAAGAGGAGCCACCATGGCTTATATGCACACACATACATGCATACATACATGCATACATACATACATACATACATACATACATACATACATACATACATAGTAGGTTCAATTGAAAACTAGACATTATAAATGCCTGAATAAATTGTGTTTGTGTGCGCACGCGCATGTGTGAGCGGTTTTGACAGGTACAGAAATATTTGTACTAGTGATGTGCTTGAGCACAAATGGCGAGCGAGCCTAAAGCTACACTATTGTTAAACAATTGATTTTAACTTCTAACACTCAGGCTACTAAAAATAAGTCGAGTTTTTAAATTAGGTATAGATGGTAAGGGGGATTCAATCTCACAGTAACCATTCCCTGCAACTGTTTGAATTGAAAAAATAAAGCAACAAAAAAACCAGTCACAATATTTAAACAATTACTCTTTGTGATATTCTTTAACTAAGTAGTAGTTGTAACGCACAATATTTTCACACAACTGAACATACCTACACAAGACTTACCTTCGTGGTTAGTCTAGTGGACCATGAATTTTCAAGTAAATACTATGACAAATAGTGTATTAACTTACCACCGCCACTAACTCAAATAGAAATGGAATTCCAGTAAGTTTTTAAGTTTAAACTGCGCCCTCAAAAGAAATCAAAGTGGTAAACAATTCAATTTCTAGGAAGGGTAATGATCGATAAACCAGAAGATTCTGTTTAGTGAAGTTTGGGACGGGGTCAAACACCGAGCTAACACCAAACTAACACCAAATACAATAGGGTCAAAGTACAAATGACATACGTATGTCCACACACATATATAAACAAATATCCCCGATTCTCAATTTGACACCACTGTATAGTGTCTTGCTCGCTCGCCAATTACTGATCATATAAAAAATATAAATATTTCCCCTGTGTTGTGTGCACATGTGTGTTGGGTGCACATGTGTGTTGGGTGCACATGTGTGTTGGGTGCACATGTGTGTTGGGTGCACATGTGTGTTGACTGAACAAGTGCTTCACTGGACATGAAGCTGCTGGGCAGATGCCACTCCACTCAGAAGTATTGAGGCCAATGTTCCAATTAATACACGGGCTGCACATGTTTCGAGTTACCGCCCGGTATTATTTTTCCTTGTATCTTGTTTCCCTAGTAAGTGTGATTAACCTTCAAGGTTTAGAAGATTTAGTTAAGCCTCTCAGCGATAACCTCAACAAGGCTATATCTCTGTGTGCATGTGTTTGTGTGTTCTTGGATCCCCTGGATAGTTTTGGTTGGAAATAATCCAATCATATCATTTCCTGTTTCAACAGCTAGAGTGAGAAGAGAGAGTGTCGTGTCTCTAGAGAGTTGGTGATACTGTCTGGAATGTTGCTTTGTCTGGCACTGCACAGACTAGTGCAAACTGCAAGGCATACTGACATTTAATGTGTTACATGCATGAAGGTCCAGTGTACATGTGTGTGTTTGCGTGTGTATAATACTCTAGGAAGGTCAGCGTGTACATGTGTGTATAAGTGGCCATTGAAATTAGAATATTGTGAATCGACTGAATCGAAAGCCCTTGAAGCATGGAGTCTGAGCCTAATGCTGGTGTTGCTCAAGACTCAAGGACTTCTATATACAGTTGATCTCTCAATATCTTAATTCAGCCATGGCTGAACTAAAACTAAATGCCACTGGTCCATAACTAAGTACAGCAGATAGTGTTGACTGTAATACAGTCAAAATAAATATACGAGAGGGCTTATGTAGGCATGCAGTTCTTCCAAAATTTACTGGAAAAGTGCCTCTAAGGATGAAGCAACTTCAATAGATTCTTGCTTGGGTCGATCAGACTGCTTACGTATGACTGCTACGTCTATTATTTGCGAGTATATGGTCCAATATACTCATACATCTACATTTACAGTAGCATAGGAAGTGGGCGGGGTGGGGTGCTCAGAGGGCTGGAGCCTCCCATAATTTGGGGCACAATCTAAACACATTTAGCCCACCAAACACACACCCTTGGTACTTAGCATGTACGGCCTTTTTGTGTGTAAATGTATTAACCATTACGTGAAGTTTTTTTTCAGTGGTTAGGGAGGAGAGGGAGTTTTTCTGGCGAGGCACTCTCAAAGCATTGTTTGTTGTTTTTTATACATTAGAGTGTGTGTCATGAACACGTGCGACTGAATGAACACATCACTTCAATCACTTCAGCGGCTAGCTAATTGTACAGGCAATGAGTGATATCTCTCTTGAAGCACAATAAGACTTGTTTGTACTCCTACCAATCAAAGCAGACTAGAGTGTTTTAATTTTCACTGTCAGCGTTTTCTTGGTAGTGAGTGATCTTATCACTCTGATGTTACATTATTGCACATAGTGTTAGCTCATGAGTGCCAACATCTTGCACTCTGTTGAACGTCTTAAAGAGCTGGACAACTTAAGTTATCCTAGCAATAGTGAAATTGTTCTAGGTTTTCTATGAATGATCTTGTATTTTATGTCCGGTATACTGGCATTTTTGTGATTGGTTTAGTTTTGAATCTGGTATGCTATGAACGTAAAAACTAACTTAATGGTAAACTCAAACCGTTGTAACTCAGTCATAGAGTTTGTTATCAGCTTTAGTGAGTGCAGCGGGGTCAAGTGATTGCTTTGTTGTTGTTGTTTTATATACGTATAAACATATTTTTATTGGGTACTAAACTGTCCAATAACTTAGCTCCATATGGAATGTATTAAAGTAAGCAGGAATTGCATAGAGCAGTAGTTTCCTATAATCATCTGTGTCCTTGGTTACTTTGGATTAGAACATAGCTGGTGAGTTTTTGTATTGTGACAGAAGGACACTACATTGCTTAGGGGTCCTTCATCAACTTAGTGTCCCCACCTTGAGGGCAGGGATATTTAGTGTCCCTCCAATTGAGTTGTTAGGATAGGTAGCCATGTCCAATATTCTTGAGGCCACTATGAGTTTCACCATCGATTGTGTTGTAAGAACAGTCGTTATGTATTAAATTAATTAGGTGCTCTGCATCCTTCATGAATTACCATATTAGGCTTGACATTGTGTTTTTGAAATGTGCAGTACACAATAAATTTATTATACTGGAGATTATCGCTTGTCTTTGTTGGCCCTATCTGCACTTGAGCCTGCGGCACTCACGTAAATACTAAAGCCTATGGACGTGAAATATTCTCCTGTATCAAGGATTAATTATAGTGTAGGACACAAACTTTGGTGAAATCCAACTTTCTTCAAAATTATATCAATCACAAAAATGGCTGCATAGTTACCAACGAATTTATCTTGATTTTCTATTTGTATAGTTAGTATTAAACTATTGGTACATGTAGCTTATAGCTACCTTTGTTTGTACATTAATACATACATTTAGTTTCCCTCGACTTAATCAGGGAGTGTAAGCTTACACAATTTCAATTTCAGTAATCGTGTGTGTGCATGTGTTTGTATGTGTACATGTCTAGATATGCATCATGAAGATGCTGAAACATGATCATGTGATCAGACTGTTTGGCAAAAGGGAGTGTGGAAACATCCATTACCTATTCTTGGAGTATGCAGATGGCGGAGAATTGTTTGACAGGATAGGTAAGAGTCATAAAATATGCATGTACTGGTACAATTAGTTACATTTGTGTAATAGTAATTGATAATTATCTTGTGGAAGAATTATGCAATAACCTTGTGGCTTTTTATTTTTTATTTTTATTTTTAAATTAAAAAAATTTTTTTTTAGTATCTTTAGATTTCATAATTTATACTCACCTTTTCTAATTTTAAATTTCTCATGCTAACTTAATTAATCCACTTGTGTGTGTCATTACGTATGTGAATATGTACATATAACTTACATATAGTACACGGTAAGAATTAGCTAGCTGGATAGTTGGTATACATACACACATACCTGTTTGTGATAAGATATGAATGTTTTTGTATTGTGGAATAGAACCTGACAAAGGAATGGAACCTGGACTGGCACACCATTTCTTTCTGCAACTATTAGATGCTGTGGTGAGTGTGGTATGATGAGAGACTAATAATGACTGGATAGTTTGTTTAGCAGATATAGTACATGTAATTTACCCATAAATGGGAGGGTTGCAGTACTCATTACTCATCTGATCTGTCAACAGTAGCGTATCTAAGAGCGGGCCTAGCAGGGCAAGGGTACCAAAATCTATTTAGTGCCGGCTTGTTTCAAAGCAAAGCAGTTGGGTTAGGGATGGCCCTAGAAATAGTGCCTGGTAGCTAAGTGAATAGTTGCACATAGGTGCAGAGCTAGCCTTAGAAACTTACAGTTTGAGCATTTTCTAGTGGGAGACTATGTCATTTCAGCGCAAAAGTTCTGTCCATGTTAGATAGAAGTAAGATTTGGAGGAACCATTATGTTGAGAATAAAGTTCGCCGATCCTAAAATTTAGACATAGTGAGTGACTTTTACAGTGTAGCTATATACAGTGAAAACAAGAGCTGGCCTACTATTATTGAGTAATAGCACAGGTCACCTGTTTTATTCAGGATTAATTGCTCTCGTAAAGCAATTGAAATAGCACTTGGCTTTGCCTCGTTCAAATTTCAATCATGTTACTTGTACTATTAATCCTGAATAGCAAAGTCTCATGGTATTGCTGATACAAATGTCTGACACATGCTTCCTTTTACTTTTCTACCCATTATTAGTGTCTTGGATGGCTTCCTAAACTCATTTACTACCTGCAGTGTGGCTGTCAGCCCTAGTGGTTACAAGTGCTTGTGGTAAATTGGTTTTGCTCTTATCTGGTTATCTGGCGGGAATAGTTTATTGACCCCCCCCCTCCCCCTCCCCCCCCGCCCCGCCGCCCCCCCCCACCCCAACAACACCACCACCCCCCACCCCACAAACAAAC
>WLWI01000477.1_pt1 | contig 38018 bp, 24 predicted proteins | sample 6701501 | NCBI WGS metagenome assembly WLWI01 (sample SAMN12718690, study PRJNA515312) | sponge metagenome | isolation source: marine sponge | host: Mycale hentscheli | place: New Zealand: South Island, Marlborough, Capsize Point | collected 2014-11-01 | reverse complement strand
CTGTGCCGTTTCGATATAGGTAACTTTCTCGGCTTCACTCAGTCCCATGGGCGATTCTCCTGGTTGGGGGAACCCAAGATAACCCAACCGCCCCTATGGAACGACTTTTTTATTGGAAACGCCTTAGTTCGTTTGCCCGCATCCCGCAGCGTTTCTTGCTTGCGCTGACATCAGTCCTATTGGCCTTCCTGTTCATTGGTGAGCCGATAGCAGAATTGCAGGCTTCCGAATGGCGCTACAATGGCTCGGATGCCGCCAGCACCCGATACGCCCCGGTCAGTCAAATCGACAGCACCAACTTCTCGCGCCTGCGCATGGTCTGGCGTTGGCGGGCACCGGACGCTCAGATATCCGCGACCAAGAGGGATCAACTCAAGTTGCGGGGCAATCCCAACGAGAGTGTGCCACTGATGATCGACGGCGTCCTCTACGTCAGCACCCCATTCATGTTTATGGCGGCGCTCGATGCGGCAACGGGCCGCGAGTTGTGGACATTCGACCCCGAGGCTTGGAAAATAGAGTCGGCTTGGAGTGTCAGCCGTGGCGTCGCGTTCTGGAGTGACGGCGACCAGCGTCGCATTCTGATGGGCACCTCGTCTGCGTACCTCTATTCGCTCGACGCGGACACCGGTCAGCCCGATCCCGCCTTCGGGGACAATGGCCGTATCGATTTGACGCAGCATCTCCACCGTCCCGTTGCCGACCGCGTTCGCTACGGTGTCTCATCGCCCCCAATCGTCTGCAACGGCGTGGTCATCGTCGGCTCGATGTCCGAGGAATGGCGGCAAGACGACCTGCCGGAGTTTATGCCTCTGGGCGACGTGCGCGGCTTCGATGTAAAAACGGGCGAACTGCTGTGGACCTTTCACACGGTGCCGCAGGAGGGCGAGTTAGGCAACGAGACCTGGGAAGACGACAGCTGGAAGCGGTTTGGTGGCGCCAATGTCTGGGCTGCCATGAGCGCCGACCTCGACCTTGGCTATGTCTATCTGCCTATCAGCGCTCCGAGCCATGACCACTACGGTGGGGAGCGACTGGGAGACAATCTCTTTGCCGAGACGCTTGCCTGCCTCGACTGTGTCAGCGGCCGCCGCATCTGGCATTACCAGATCGCCCACCACGGGATCTGGAACTACGATCTGCCCAATGCACCGATCTTGATGGACATCACGGTGGACGACAAACCGGTCAAGGCCGTGGTGCAGCTTACTAAGCAGGCGTTCGCCTTTGCCTTTGATCGGGTCACGGGGGAGCCGATCTGGCCGATTGAGGAGCGTCCGGTGCCGCCGTCCAAGGTCCCTGGCGAAAGGGCCTCACCGACCCAGCCGTTCCCGACCAAGCCCCTCGCCTTTGACCTTCAGGGGCTTAGCGAAGACGACGTGATTGACTTTACCCCCCAACTGAAACAACAGGCGCTCGATATACTCTCGAACTACGATTACGGACCGCTGTTTACACCGTCGACGGAACGCGGCACCATATTAGTTCCAGGCGATAGGGGGGGTATGGACTGGGTCGGCGGGGCCTCCGATCCGCGCGGTTGGCTCTACGTGCCCTCGAAAACGTCGCCCAAGGGCTTTGGCCTCAAGAAGGTCACGAGCCCGACTTCCACGACACGCTACTCGCCGACCAGTTTCACCCCGCAAGGCCCTGCGGGGCTGCCGCTGGTCAAACCGCCCTATGGCCGCGTCACGGCTATCGATATGAACACCGGGGAACACCGTTGGATGACGCCCATCGGGTCTGGCCCAGTCGATCACCCTCTGCTCAGAGATATGGAATTGCCGTCGCTGGGCTGGGAGACACGGATATTCGTGCTGGCGACCCCAACGCTGCTTATGGCGACTACCGAACCACCCAATAGTATCAGGCAGTCCGGTCGCACCTACTATATCGACCCCGAGAAATACCTCAGCGCATACGATCTCAATGATGGCCACTTCATCGCCCAGACGCCTTTGCCGGCAAATGCTCGCGGCAATCCCATGAGCTACGCCGTTGACGGTCGTCAGTACGTGGTCGTGCCCGCCGGCGGGGGACGGCGGGCGGGCGCCACAGAGTTTATCGCCCTGGCCATTCCCAGAGAGGGAGAGGTGCTGCCACCACAGGGATACGAGCGATCCGATTCCGCGCACCCGTCGTTCTATGAGGCCGTCGCCGCTTTCGATGCCGGCGATGAATCCGCTTTGCAGCAACTCTTAGACGGCTCTCCCGACCTGGCGCTGGCCAGCGGATTTCTCGACAGCAATTACGAGCACGCCTCGTTCCGCGGGGCGGGATTGATACATCTCATAGCAGGGCACCCTCAGCGCACACGCCTCCCGGACAATGCACTTGCGCTCGCCGACCTGCTGCTTGAGGCCGGCGTCGACGTCAACGCGGTCACAGTCGACTCGGTAAGCACACTTGAGCTGCTCGCCGAGGCTGAGCAGCCCGGATGGTTGGCTATAGAAGAGCAGCTCTTTACGCGGTTGATAGCCAACGGAGCCAACGCCAGCCACAAGAACGGCTACCTGCTGTGGAAGATCCTGAGCGGAGAAACACCCCGACCAAAACTGGCGAAACTGCTGGCGGACAACGGCGCCCGCGTTGACCTGAGACTGGCGGCGGGCCTCAACGACGTCGAACGCATGGGGCAATTTTTCAGCGGCGACGGCACGCTCTCCGCTGACGCTGGAGCCGCATACCGCATCCCGACGAGGGCTCCCACGGCCCAGGCCATCCTCGACGAGGCATTGAGTTTCGCGGCGATCAACGAAGCATTCGCAGCAGCTGAATTCCTGTTGGATCGCGGGGCTGACATAAACGCCATGCCTCCTCAATTCTTCCGAAGTAGCCGCGACCGGGGTGTGACTGCCCTGCACAAAGCGGTCGAATTTTGCCGTCCGCAGATGGCCCGTTTCCTGCTGGAGCGAGAGGCTGATCCCATGCTCGGGGAGCCGCGGCGAGGGGAAAGCGCACTCGATTGGGCGCGGGACGAGGGTTGCTCAGAGGTCCGTGAAATTTTCCAGCAGTATTCAAACAGCGAGTAGCAGAAAAATAGTCCTATGGCTTGTTCTGATATTGCAGACACGAACAAACAGAGAACGGGATGCCAATTATGCAACAACGCGGAAGCGGGAATATGCAACAGCAAGGGCGTAGCTGCCAAGGGCGTCTTTGGGGGGGCAATCATATAAGGAATCTGGCTTTCTATATTGGCCTGTGTGTCTTGGTCACGTCGGCTTATGCTCAAGGCGCTCAGCCTCCGGCGCCTTGGCCCACGGTCGCTTGGTCGGTAGCCAAGCCCGAAGCCGTAGGCATGGACGGTGCAGCGTTGCAGGAAGCCGAGCAGATCTATCCGCGTCTTTTCCCCAGCGGCTATAGCCTGCTCGTCATTCGGCACGGGCACCTTGTGTCCGAGTCCTACTTCCACGGTCAAACCGCCGCGACCGCCAACCATGTTTATTCTGTCACCAAGACATTTGTCGCGACGCTAGTGGCTGTCGCCATACAGCAGGGGTGGATTGACGGCGTGCACCAGCGCGTCGCCGATTTATTGCCCGAACATTCGGTCCACCCGGATCTCGCGGCGTTGACTCTGGAGGATGTGCTGACCCATCGCTCGGGCGTGCGCAACCACAGGGGCTTGGCGGACGTAGACCTATTCCTAAAAGAGGAGCCCAAGGCGCCTCCCGGCACGGTCTATGAATACAGCAACTATGCGCCGCATTTGCTAACGGCTATTCTGGACAGAATGGCTAAACAAGGGACGGCGGGCGCTGCGTCTGACGTACCTGCCCTGGCACAAGAATATCTATTTGGTCCCTTAGGTATTACTGTTACCGAGTGGAAAAAGGGCCCCCATGGAGTTCCCGAAGGGGCCAACGGCCTCCATATGACGGCCAGAAATTTGGCACGCCTCGGCTACTTATTACAGCAAGGCGGACATTGGCAAGACAAGCAATTGCTGCCGCCCGGATGGGTGCAGGCGGCCACCCAACACAGAGTGAAGGTCGATCGCCAGAAAGGTTACGGATACCTGAACTGGGTCCGCAGGCGCTCGGACGCGGTGCAAATTGCACAGGACGAACAAGACGTGCATGGCTACTTCGCCTACGGGCACCGCGGGCAATTTGTCGCCGTGTATCCCGAGTTGGATCTCTTGGTCGTGACCACGGCCGACGCAAAGGATGGTACGCGGGATACGTATTTCGTCCCCGATCTGTTGCATGATTTTGTACGCCGATTTGTCTTTCCGGCAGTCACCCAAATAGACAACGCGTCGGTAGCCAAATGATCTTCTTCCTAAAGAACCATGCAATCAGCAGCTGATAGAAGTTTCATTGACCTTTCGCCAACTCCTATCAGCATTCCGTCTGATACCATCATTGCAAAAGGAGTAAAGTGATGACTCGATTTTTCGGTCTTTTCGCTATGGCGCTCAGCCTGGCGCCGGCGCTCTCCGCCCAGAACACTTCCGAGGTCTACATGTCGGCGGACCGACCGCGCGCCCTGGCGTTGATCGGCGACCGCTACCATTCGCCGGTCCACATCCGCGACGGACTGAAGGGGCCACTGGCGCTTGAGAATATTCCCGTCGTCTATATTGAGAACCATGAGGCGCTGACCGCCGAGGCCCTCGAGGATTTCGATCTATTGATCTTTTTCAAGGACGGCATGATTTGGCCCAACGGCCACAAGCGCGGCACTCAGGTGATTTGGATGACCGACGAGCAACAGCAGGCCATCTGGGACTTCGTGCACAACGGCGGCGCCTTTCTGGCCCTGCACAACTCGCACGGCATCTATCCGGAAGGCGGCCTTTACTACGAGCTTTTCGGCGGCGACTACGGCGGCCATCCGGCTCCGGAAGAGTTTTCCATCCGGATTGAGAACAAGGATCACCCGATTACGGCCGGCGTCGAGGACTTCATGACTTTCGACGAGCAGCACATGAGCAAGTACTATCTGGACCGCGAGCACTTGCTGATGCGAAATATCTCGAAAGCCAACAAATCCGCCCCGGCCGGCTGGTGGCGGGAGTTAGGGGAGGGCCGATTTTGCTACCTGGCGCCGGGCCACACGCCGGAGGCGTTGGGGCACCCCATGATGCAGCGACTGATCCGCAACGCGGTGCGGTGGCTGACACATATGGAGCAGTAGCCGACGGGGCCCAGGCGCTCTCTCTACATCAGTAATTGAAAAACTATAAGGCAGAAGGGGAAAACCGCAGCAATGAAGTTCAAAGTTCGATTTTTAGCCCTATTTATACTATTGAGCGGTGTTGGCCCATTGAGCGCCCAGTATGCAGGCAAGGACTGGGCCCACTATCACGGCGATCCGACCGCCTCGCACTACTCTCAGCTAGACCAGATCACCAAGGACAATGTAGGACAATTAAAGCCGGCCTGGACGTATCATTCTAGTTTGACCCCGGTCAGCGAACGCTCGCAGATCCAGTGCAATCCGCTGGTCATCGACGGCGTATTATACGGCGTCTCGCCCGATGGTTTTTTCTTTGCCGTCAATGCGGCAACGGGCGAGGAAATCTGGCGCTATGATTATTATGGCAGCTCGAACGAACGCCGCCGTAGTAGGGCCCGCGGTTTGGCCTATTGGAGTGATGGAGAGCAGGCCCGATTGCTGGTGGCCTTGTCGCATCGCTTGCAGGTCCTGGACCCGGCTACGGGCCAAGTGATTGATGACTTTGGCACTGGGGGTAGTGTAGACCTGCGCCAAGACTTGGGCCGTGACCCCGAAACCGTCGGATACAGGTTTACCACCCCTGGGGTCGTCTACAAAGACCTGTATATTATCGGCGGTTATCTATCCGAAAATTACGGCGAGGCGCCGGGGGATATCCGCGCCTATAATGTCCTCACGGGTGAATTGGCGTGGAGTTTTTACACTATTCCCAAAGCGGGCGAGTATGGCGCCGATACCTGGCTGGAAAACGCGCGCCAACGCAATGGCGCGGCCAATGTCTGGGCCGGCTTTAGTTTGGATATAGAACGGGGTATGGTTTTTGCCCCTACTGGTTCGGCCACCTACGATTTTTACGGGGCTGACCGCATAGGGCAAAATTTATTTGCCAATTGCGTCATTGCATTAAATGCCAATACCGGTGAGCGCATCTGGCATTATCAGACGGTGCATCACGACCTGTGGGATAAGGATCTGCCTGCGCAGCCCAATTTGGTTACAGTTACGCACAATGGCGAGCGTATTGACGCCGTTGCCCAGATCTCCAAGTCGGGTTATGTCTTCGTGCTGGACCGGGAAACGGGTGAGCCGATTTTTCCGATTGAAGAAGTGCCCGTGCCGGCGGCCGTGATGGACGGTGAGCAAGCTTGGCCAACGCAGCCGATACCCAGCAAGCCGCCGCCCTTTGCCCGCACCGCTATGTCCGCCGCCGATCTCACCGATATATCCCCCGAAGCCAACGCCTATGTCTCCCTGCAAATGAAGGATCTGCTCCAGGCCGAGTTATTTGCCCCTTTTGGCACAGAGGCCAGACTGATGCTGCCGGGGGTTATCGGCGGCGGCGAATGGGGGGGCGCTGCCTATAATCCCCAGAGCGGCGTGCTCTACGTCAACTCCAATGAATTGCCCTATGCCATAACGATGGTAAAGCTCGACGACTCGGAGGATATGACCCCGTACAAGCGGGGGCGCAATGAGTACGCCCGGCGCTGTAGTAGTTGCCATGGCATGGATCTAAAAGGGGGGACTCATATGGGATTTACCCCTCCCTTGCTGGGCTTGGGCGAGCGCATGACCAAGGAGGGGCTGGAGATCATTGTTAGAGAAGGGCGCGGCAGGATGGCGGGCAACCCCAGGCTTTTCCGGCGCTCCACCGAGCGCTTTGATGCCATCGCCGAATTTTTGTTCAGCACGGATCCCAATGCAGATTTAAAAGAAGTAGAGGAGCCCGAAAAATTTATCTACAGCGATATGGGGCATCGGAAGCTTGTCGATCACGAGGGCTATCCGGGCATCAAACCGCCCTGGGGTACCCTCAATGCCATCGACCTCAACGAAGGCACGATCAAATGGCAAGTGACGTTGGGGGAGTTCGAGGAACTGACCCAAAGAGGAGTGCCCCCTACCGGTACGGAAAATTGGGGCGGTCCGGTCGCCACCGCCACGGGGTTGCTCTTTATTGCCGCCACCGCCGACGAGAAGATCCGCGCCTTTGACCAGGTCACGGGAATAGTTCTCTGGGAAGCGGCGTTGCCGGCTTCGGGGTTTGCCACGCCAAGTATATACTGGGTCGATGGCAAGCAATACATTGTCATTGCCTGCGGCGGCGGCAAGGTCGACAGGCCGACAGCCGATGTCTATGTTGCCTTTGCCCTGCCGGACTAAGCCGTCTTTTAAGCCGGCAGGATTTTCAACACAGGATATTGATCAATCAATACGTTTCTTCATAAGGAGCAGCTATGTCGAATACTATTAAATGGGGAATAATCGGTTGTGGGGGTATTGCCAGAAAATTTGCCCTCTGTACAAGCCATGTGGACGAGGCAGAGCTTTGCGCTGTTGCTTCGGCAACACCGGGCAAGGCGGAGAAATTTGCCCAACAATTTGGGGTGGAATCGGCCTACGCCGACTACGGTCAACTCGTTCAGCGCGACGATATTCAAGCCGTCTACGTGGCAACAACCCACAACTTTCACTACGAAAACGTGAAGCTGGCCCTCGAGCACGGCAAGGCCGTACTCTGTGAGAAGCCGATTACGGTCGCCGCCTGGGAAGCCGAAGAACTGATTGCGTTGGCGCGTCGGCAAAAGGTCTTCCTGATGGAGGGTATGTGGACCCGATTCCTGCCAGCCATTTGCCAGGTGCGAGACTGGCTTTCTGAGGGGGCCATTGGCGAGTTGCGACAGATTCGCGCCGATTTTGGTTTCAACGCTCCATTCAACCCCGAAGGGCGTATGTTCAACAAGGCCTTGGCCGGTGGCGCGCTGCTGGATGCCGGCATTTATCCAGTGTCTTTGGCGAGTATGGTTGCTGGCTCGCCGGTGGCGGTGGAAGCGATTGCCGACATTGGTAGCACTGGCGTTGACGAGCAGTCCTTTTACCTCTTGCGCTACGAAAATGGGGCCATCGCCAGCCTCTCTGCTTCTGTCCGGGCACCCGTCGATGTGGTGGCCGAATTTATCGGCAGCAAAGGAAAAATTACGGTGCCGCGTTTTCTGGCCGCCAGTTCCGCAGAGTTACATCGATATAAAGAGGGCGAGACGATTCAGCGGAGCTTTCCCTATCCCGACGGACAGGGGTTTGAATACGAGATCCAGGAGGTTGTCGACTGTATGCGGCAGGGCAAGTTGGAGAGCGAAGTGATGCCTCTGGATGAAACGCTGGCGATTATGCGGACGATGGATACCATTCGCGGCAAGCTCGGGCTGGTTTTCGACAACGATAAATAGCCGACAAATTATCGCTGTCCACCTTGGGTCCTGCGCCCTCTTTCACGCCACCGCCTTTGCCGGCTGTCAGTAAATAATGGAGTCGAGGACGACAATCACGCATACGACTTGTGGGGCGAATTCTTCTCAGGAAACAGCCAAGGGCATCTACCGAGGTTGGTATATAGCCTTTGTGTCGGCCCTTTCCCTGGGAGCGGTACTGGGCACGGCGCAATTTGCCTTTAGCCTGTTCATTTTGCCTCTTGAGGAAGCCTTTGGGTGGTCTCGCACCCAGGTCAACGGCGCCTTGACCTGCGGCGTCGTTTCTGGGTTGCTGTCGCCCTTTATCGGCAACCTGATGGATCGGCTTGGCGCCAAATGGACCATGGTAGGGTCGATAACGCTGGTTGCTATCGCCTTCCTGCTGCGCGCGGTGATGACGGAACTGTGGCAATTCTATCTGTTTAGCGCCTTGATGTTTACCGGCATGCCCGGTGCCACGATGATGCCCGCCGGCCGCTTGGTGAATATCTGGTTCCCGCGCATTCGCGGGCGGATGATGGGATTTGTCACGGGAGGCAACAATTTAGGCAGCATGATCGCCATCCCTATTGTCGCCGGCTTGATAACCATGGTGGGTTGGCGCGGGGCTTTTGCGGCGATGGCCATCGGTTTGTTGGCTATGGCGGTGCTTGTCGCTCTGGTTATACGGGACGGGAACGACGACGTTAAAAAGGAACAGAACAAACGCTGGGCCCCCAGCCAGGCGGATGCACAGGAAGAATTGAGTACCCAGGAGGGCCTCCTGGCATCAGAGGCAACGCGCACCTCGGCTTTTTGGTTGCTGGGGCTGGGCATGATGCTGCAGCAATTTCTCCGCACAGGTGTTGTCAGTCAGATGGTGCCGCATCTGCAGCAGGTTGGGTTTAGTCTGGCTTCGGCTTCTGGGGCGATGATGATGCTGGCTTTCTTTGGTTTTTCAAGCAAGCTCATATTTGGTCGCCTCAGCGAGACGATCACCGCACGGCTGGCTTTTGTAGTGATCTTGATTCTGCAAGGTATCGGATTGGTCGTCTTAATCGTCGCGGGCGGTTCCATGGCCACCTGGGGCGGCCTGGTCGTGCTGGGACTGGGCATGGGCGGCGTGGGCGCACTGACCCCCCTGGTGATTGCCGACATCTTTGGTCTCAAGCAATTCGGCAGCATTATGGGGCTGACCAGCGTGCCCATTATCGTGCCGGTTTTTTTGGGGCCGATCCTAGCCGGGGTGATCTTTGACTCGACCGGCGATTACAACCTGATGTTCCTCATCACGCTGGGGATGCTGATTGTTTCTGTGGGCGCTTTTATGCTGGTGAAAGTGCCTGCAAATAGAAAGACCGAATTGGCTAATGGGTTGAGCGGGGGGTAGAGGGTACGACCAGTAATGTGGCCGTAAGATACGGCACCTCGCCCGCAAGCGAAGAACTGCAATTGGGGAGATCCAATATGAAATGTCCTTTGTCAGACGCTCAGGTTGAGCAATATCAGCGAGATGGTTTTTTGCTGGCATCCGGGCTAATGGCGGCAACGATTGCCCGCAAGGGCCAAGCGGCGATGTGGGAAGTGATGGGCATGGACCCGGACGATCCGGGAACATGGGATAAGCCTTCGGACGAAGCGCTTGCCTCAACGGTGCAGGCGGGATTTCAACCCAAATCGAAACTGTTTCAGTTTTTTGGCAATCAACAGCCTGATCTACTGGCTTGTTATACGAGAGAGATGATGGCGGCATTGGCGCAGCTGACGGGCGAAAAGCCCGAATTCTTTGCGCCGCCCCAAGGAACGCTGATCCAGAACGTATTTCCTTCCGAAGGGGAATGGCAATGGCGCGGCGGGCATTTCGACGGGGGGGTGAAAGCCAAACAGCACAAGACCTTTCCGGGGCCGTTTATTATTAATTCGCTCATCTATCTGAACGATATCGAGAAACACGGTGGCGGCACGGTCGCCTGGCCGGGTTCCCACAAGCCGGTTCGCGCCCTGGCAGAATCCAATGGCGAAAAGTATGAATATTTGTGGCAGCTGCAAGAAGATCTGCACACGGTTGATGTCGGTGACCCAGTGGAGTTGCAACCCAAATGCGGGGATATTCTGTTTTTTGCCCATTTTACCGTACATGCGGCCAGCGATAATGTGCGGGATACGCCTCGCTTGGCGCTGAGAAGTCGGTGGTAGGGGTTTTTTGCCGTTAAAGAAGAGGAGATCCAGTTATGCAAGGCAGTCTCGTTGTAGGTGACCAGGAAAAAGTAAAAGCCGGTGATATTCCCAAACGTCTATTTGGTAAAACAGGGGAGATGCTCACCGTGATCGGACCCGGCGGGGCCCGTTTCCGGATGGTTTCCTGGGAGGAGGCCACCGCCATTGTGCGCCGCTGCTACGATCTGGGAATCAACTATTACGATAATTCCCACAACTACTGGGGCGGGCGCTCTGAAGAAGTCTACGGGGCCGTGCTGCCTCCCTTCCGCAAAGAAGTCTTCATTACAACCAAGTGCGACGCCCGCACCCGGGAAGGGGCCGAGCGGGAATTGGACGCCGGGCTCAAGAGTATGAAAACCGATTACGTCGATCTGTGGCAGCTCCACAAGGTCGGCAATGCCGAGGACGATCTGGAGGCGATATTCGCCCCGGGCGGGGCCATGGAGGCTTTAGTGGCGGCGAAGAAGGCCGGCAAGTGCCGCTTTATTGGCTTCACGGTCCACGGCGATCCCAATACCGTGGTCGAATTGCTCCAAGCCTCCAACGACTGGGACGCGACGCTGATCCCGCTGAATCCGGCCGATCCGGCCTACCTGAGCTTTGAACAGATCGCCCTGCCTGCTGTCGTCGAGCGGGGCATGGGGATCCAGGTGATGAAAAGCTTGGGCAATGGCAAATTGCTGAAGTGGATGACGGCCCGCGATTGCATCAACTACGCGTTGAGCCTGCCGACCCATTGCATCGCCCTGGGTTTTACTAGTCTGGACCAGGTGGAGGGGGATGTCCGTATCGCGCGGCAGCACGAGCCGTTAGCAGCTGGGGAGATGGAGCAGCTGCGGGTGCGTGCCGCTGAGGCGGCGGGGCCAGATCTGGAGGACTGGAAAAAGCCCTTGGCGATTCTGGGGGCAACTCGGGAGACCCCTGTGCACGACGACGTCTGAGCGGCGGTATTGGCTTTAAAGTTGGCAGTTCACTTGTAGACAAAAGAGGGGATATGCTCTTTAAGATTTCATGCTGTGCCTTCAATTTCCAGGGCCTGGATCTGGATGAGAAGTTGCAACTGGTCAGAAATATGGCTTTCGATACTGTCGATCTGTCTGCCAAGCAAGGCGATGAGCTTTCTCAGCAAATGATGATCGAAAGTCCAGAGTCGTATGGTAAGACCATCCGAGAAAAAGCCGCGCAGCACGGGCTGACGCTCGACGAGTTATTCATCTGTACAATCACGGATGACGGAAACGATATCGATGTCTCGACAGATGACGCTGCCACGCAGGAAAAGCTGCTCAGTTATTTCCAGCAGTTTTGCGTCTTTGGTCAAGCCGCCGGTTTCGAATCCATCTTGCTGGTACCTGTGTGCTCAGATGAGACGGCGCCGCAGACTGCGTGGGACAATACGGTACGAATACTCAGGAGATGCACCGAGATCGCCCTTTCTCACGAACTGGTTTTTAATATTGAACCGGTGGATTTCTCTCTGTTGAAGACTCCGGAGATCGCCTGTGAAATGGTCGAGGAGGTGCCGGGATTGGGTTTGACGCTGGATTACTCGCACTATGTTTGTGCCGGATTCTCGCAGGAAGAGATCGCCAAGATGCACAAGCACCTGAGACATATGCATATCCGCCAGGCGACAAAAGGTTCCAGGCAAGAGCCAGTGGAGACGGGAACCATCGATTTTGACAAAGTCACGCAGTTGCTGCTCGACGACGATTTTTCGGGCAACCTGGCCATGGAGCACATTGGTAAGGTGGAGTCTGGGTCTGGTCTGATTAACTCGGTAGTGCGCCAGAATGCCGAACTGGCCGCCAGGGTCAAATACACGGCAGAGCATGAACAGACCAAACGGAGTGTACTGGATTGACCAGGTGGTAGCTGGCGTCCCTATGGCGCGGCCGTACGAAGCGTTAGTCGCTGGGGAGCTGCTCATGGTTCAGGGTCTGGGCGTTGCCAAGCCGCTGGTAGGCTGGACAAGATGATACCTATGAGATTTACCTGGAAATTTGCTTTCGGAAGCGTACTGCTCGGCGTGGCGGTCTGTGCCCAGGCTGCTGACCTGCCTGCCCCGGTCACCCGGATTATTGGGGCCGTCTGCCTCGAATGTCACGATGGATCGGAGGCCGAGGGCAATCTGGATCTGACCGCCCTCAAGTTTTCGCCTGCAGATCCGGACAACTTTGCGACCTGGGCCTGGATCCATGACCGCGTGCTGGATGGCGAGATGCCGCCCGAGGACTGGCTTCCTCTCGAAACGGAAGAAATCGTCCAGTTCACCGAAGGGCTAGCCGCGCCGTTGATTGCCTTTGAGGCCGAGCGCGATGGTACGCAGGGACGCTCTACACGGCGCCGTCTCAACAATTACGAATACGAGAATGCACTGCGCGATCTGCTGGGTGTGCCGTGGATGAAGTTGAAGGAATCACTGCCTGACGATGGCGAGGCGAATCGCTTTAACAAGATTGGCACCTCCCTCGACGTCTCGCATGTGCAGATGGCGCGCTACATCGAGATTGCCGATTTAGCGCTCCGACAGGCACTGGCCGCAGACGTCGTACAGCCGCAGGTCCGCACCGTAAAGTTGTATGCCCGTGAGAGCATGCGTCTGAGCCGCTATCACGTGGGCAATACCGACCCGGAGCGGACTCGGTTCCCAGTACTCGGCGCCCTCGATGAAACACGTGGGCAGCCCGAGGCGCGCGCCGGTCGTGCCCCGTCCACTGTGGGCGAGGACGATCCGGAAATGCGCGACCAGGAAGCGGTAGGTGTCGTCTCCAGCAACTATATCCCTATCGGCTACGGCTACCGCTTCCGGGCTCCGGTTAGTGGCCGTTACAAGCTCCGCTTCAGTAGCTACACCATCTGGGTGGCGCCAACCCGCACCGTGCCGTCACCCTTTGAGATTGGCACGACCACCGACTTGCCGGATAACCCACGGGTCACCAAACCGCTGCCCGGCGTCGACTCAACGCCGGTGGCTGGTGCGGAGTGGGAGAAGTGGTGGCTTCCCGACCTCGACCGGATTTCAGGTGGGCGCCGGGCCGAACCGGTGAGCGTCTACGCCAGGCTCGGCGGCAACCGGCGACTGCTGGGCAGCTTCGACGCCTTCCCCGAACCCGCCGTGCAGGAACTCGATGTCTTGCTGGTGGCGGGCGAGCGCATCCAATTGGACGCGGCGCGTCTGTTCCGCTCGCGACCGGCGAATTTTCGCAATCCGCTGGCCACCGAAGAGGGGCAACCCGGCGTCGCCTTCCGCTGGATGGAAGCCGAGGGCCCCCTCCTCGAAGCCTGGCCGCCCGACGGGCATCGCTTGATGTTCGGCGACCTGCCGCTCAAGCGCACGGACCTGCCGCCATTACCGGTCCCGGAAAACAGCGGACGCAGGCGCAGGCGAAATGCCGACCCGCCGCCCAGGTACCGGATCGACGTCCTGTCGGAGCAACCGCTGCAGGACGGCGAGCGCTTGTTGCGCCGCTTTCTGCAGGCCGCTTATCGCGGCTCGGTCGACGACGGCGAGGTCGACCGATTCCTGCCCCTGATTAAAGGGGAATTGGACAAGGGCCGTAGCTTTACCAATGCCATGATCGCCGCCTACACCGCGGTGCTAGCTTCTCCCCAATTCCTCTACGTGGAGGAAAAACCTGGACAACTCGACGACCACGCCCTGGCGACCCGGCTCGCACTGTTCCTCATCAATTCCGTGCCCGACGCCCAACTGCGGGCCGTTGCCGCCAAAGGCATGCTCGGGACCCGAGTTGAATTGTCCATGCAGACCGATCGCCTCCTCGACGACCCAAGGTCACAACGGTTTGTCGAAGCATTCCTGGATTACTGGCTCGATCTGCGCGAAATTGAAGCCGCCTCGCCGGACGTGGAGCTGTATGCCGACTATTATCTCGACGATTTGTTGACTGAATCATCGTTGGCAGAAACGCGGCTGTTCTTCGCCGAATTGCTACACCAGGATCTGCCGGCGCGGAATGTGATCTCGTCGGACTTCAGCTTTCTCAACGAACGGCTTGCCACCCACTACTCCGTCCCGGGCGTCGATGGCGTTGGTCTGCAGCGCGTCGGATTGCCCGCCGACAGCCCGCGCGGCGGTTTGCTGACCCAGGCGAGCGTGCTGCGTGTCACCGCCAACGGCACCACGACCTCTCCTGTTCTGCGGGGCGTCTGGATCCTCGAACGGATTCTGGGCAAGCCGGTGCCGCCGCCGCCACCGGATATTCCGGCGGTGGAGCCCGATACGCGGGGGGCGGTGACCATACGCCAGCAGATCGAGAAGCATCGTGAGTTGCCCGCCTGCGCGACCTGCCACGACAAGATCGATCCCGTCGGTTTTGCCCTAGAGAGTTTCGACGTCATGGGTGGAGAGCGCACCAACTACCGCGCTTTGGGGGGTGCCAATCCGGAATTTGGCTTTGGTCACAATGGCCACAAGTTCACCTTTCACTACGCCATGCCGGTCGATCCCAGTGGCACTTTGCCGGACGGCCGCAGTTTCCATGACGTGCGCCAATTCAAATCGCATCTGCTCGAAGACGAACGAGCCATAGCGCGCAATCTGGTGCAGCAATTGATCATCTACGCCACCGGGGCCCCGGTGCGCTTTAGCGACCGGGTCGAAATAGAACGAATCCTTGACCGCCTTGCGGACAGTGACTACGGCGTCCGCTCCATGGTGCACGAGATCGTCCAGAGTGACCTTTTCCTCAACAAGTAGATACCCTATGACTGATGCTACGACTCGATCCATCCCCCGGCGACAGTTTCTGCGTGGAACCGGCGTGCTCCTTTCGCTGCCCTTTCTCAGTTCGCTGCTGCCGCGGGCGGCTCTCGCGGCTTCGGCGGTGAAGCCCGAGTCGGCACCGCCGCGCCGCATGCTGGGCATTTGCAACAACCTCGGATTGTTGAACGAACAGTTCTTCCCGCAACAGGCTGGCAGGGGCTACGACCCTTCGCCCTATCTGCAAATTCTCGAAGCGCACAGGGACGACTTCACCGTCCTGAGCGGTACCTCCCATCCAGGTGTGGATGGCGGCCACCCTGCGGATGTCTGCTTCCTTACCGCGGCGCCGCATCCGGGCAGTGGCGGTTTCCGCAATACGGTTTCGCTCGATCAGTACATCGCCGAGCGGATCGGCACCCGCACCCGGTTTCCCTCGTTGACCCTGGGCGTCAATACTTCGAGCAGCAGCACTCTGTCCTTTACTGGCACAGGCGTCGGCATTCCTCCGGAGGACAGCCCCTCGGCCGTCTTCCGTAAAATGTTCGTGCAGGGCAGCGCCGAGGAAGTCGCCGAGCAGATGCACAAACTGAACCTGGGCGGCAGCATACTCGACACCGTCGCCGGTCAGGCGAAGGATCTGTTGCGCCGCATCGGCACCGATGACCGCGAACGGCTCGACCAATATTTCACCAGTGTGCGCCAACTTGAACAGCACCTGGCCAGCGCCCGCGAATGGGAAACCAAACCCAAACCCGTGGTAGAGGTGCCGATCCCAGAAGACCCATCGAGTCCGCGGGAGTACATGGCCAAGGTGAAAGCGATGTACGATATCGCCCGGCTTGCTTTCGAAACGGACTCTACCCGCTCGATCTCGCTGATGCTTGATGGGGTGAATTCACCGGCCATCAATATCGAAGGAGTGCATATCAGCGACGGCTACCACAATCTATCCCACCACGGTCAATCAGAAGACAAAATCGCGCAGTTGAAGGCCATCGACGAGTGGCATATGCGCCTGTTGAACGACCTGCTTGCGGAGCTCAGTTCGGTGCAGGAGGCGGGCGAATCCCTGCTCGACCGGACGATGATTGTCTACGGTTCAAACCTGGGTAACGCCAATACGCATTCCACCACAAATCTTCCGGTGTTTTTGGCTGGCGGCGGTTTCCGACACGGCCAGCACCTGGCCTTTGACCGCGAGCGCAATTATCCGCTGACCAATCTCTTTGTCTCAATGCTGCAGCGGCTGGACATCGAGACCGATCGCTTTGCCTCGTCTACCGGGACCATGCGCGGGCTCGAGATGACATGATTGTCGATAGCCATATACGCGTCTTTCTGCTGGACCCCGGCCGGGCATGCCTTCCAGGGGTTTTGAGACGGAAGAAAAGATATAGATGCACGCGACGCGAAAACTGACCGGCTTCCTCCGGCCCTACTGGCAGTGGGCCGTCCTGGTCGCTGCTGATGATGCCCGAAGTCGCCATGGATTTAAGGAGTGCTTTGAATGGCTAAGAAAAACGATAATGTGTATTTCTACGTCTCCCCGACAGGCTCGAACGCCTGGAGCGGAAAATCCCCTACCAATCCCAAGAGCGGTAACAACGGTCCTTTAAAAACGCTGACCGAAGTCCAAAAGCGTCTCCGCGCTTTGCGGGCTAAGGGGGATCTTCAAGGGGATGTCTACGTCGTCCTCCGCGGAGGACGATATCAACTCAAAAGAGCTTGGAAGATCAACGATAAAGAAAGCGGTGTTGCAGGGCCTGATAATCCCAAACGCCAGACATTAGAAGACCGCAATCTGATATACTGCGCTTATAAAAATGAAAAGCCCGTCATTTCGGGTGGTCGTCTGGTCACTGGTTTTAGTGAGGGGGTGCACAATGGCCAGCGAGTTTGGACCACTACTATCCCGGATGTAGCCAATGGCAAATGGTCGTTTCAGCAACTCTGGGTCAATGGAGGGCGTCGCCACAGGCCCCGGCTGCCAAGAGAAGGACTTTACCATATCAATAAGATTGCAAAGGAGCCAACTAGGGAGTCGTGGAGTGCCGGTGATGACCGTTTCATATTCTCTGGCAGACAGTTCAAAAATAAGTGGCACAATTTGAATGATGTAGAGGTCTGCGTCTTCAATTTCTGGGTCGACTCCCGAATGAAAGTCGCCAGCGTCGATGAGAAGAGTAAGCTGGTGACTTTTGATCGCAAAGCCAGCACCTATCTGATGTCGGCCAGGGGGCGCAAGCGGGGGGCTCCGTACTGGATTGAGAATGTATTTGAGGAGTTGAAATATCCCGGGCAGTGGTATTTGGATCGCGTCTCAGGTATGCTCTACTATCTTCCGCTACCGGAAGAAACACTGGAAAACACCGAGATCATCGCCCCCAATATCGAACAGCTGCTCTTAATTGAAGGGAAAGACCTGGACGCGAACCCGGCTGCCTGTATTCGCTTTCAAGGTATTGCCTTCTCGCATACCCAAACCAGCTATCCCTTTGAAGATACCGACAAAGCTCAGGCCGCCTGTAGTGTGCCGGCGGTGATTTCCATTTCCCGTGCGCGCAAAATTGCCTTTGATGACTGCTCGATCGTACACGTCGGCAATTATGGATTGGAGTTTGCCGAATCCACCCGGGATACCGCAATCCGGGGATCGACCATCGCCGATTTAGGCGCCGGTGGAATTCGCATCTGGCATGGCTGCACCCGCACCGAAGTTTCTGACTGCACAATTGCAGACGGCGGACACCTCTTTCATAGAGCGGTCGGGGTTTTGATCGGCCAATCCAGCGGCAATCGGGTCGTCCACAACCACATCCATACCTTCGATTATACCGGTGTTTCGGCTGGTTGGGTTTGGGGGTATCAGGAGAGCGGCGCCTACGGCAATGTGATCGAATACAACTATATCCACGATATCGGACACGGTCTTCTTTCGGACATGGGCGCGATCTACCTTCTCGGTGTCGCCACCGGGACTCGTCTCCGCTACAATGTCATTCACGATGTCAAATCCCGCCACTATGGAGGCTGGGGCATCTATACAGACGAAGGCTCCAGTCATGTGCTGATTGAAAATAATGTAGTCCACTCCTGCCAGGGAAGTTTTGATCAACATTACGGTAAAGACAATATTGTCAAGAACAACATCTTCTGTCTGGGGTCTGAGACACAGCTGCGGCGTTTACGGCCCGAGAAACATGCATCCTTCATATTTACACACAATATTGTCTATTTCCGCGAAGGGACTGTCTGGGCGGGTCGCATTCCCGAAAAAGGCGCCTTGATCAATCGGAATATCTATTTTGACCCGGGCCGCAAGGTCATGGACTTCGGTGGGCGCACTTTCAAAGAATGGCAGCAGGGTGGGCAGGACAAAGACAGTCTAATCGCCGATCCCCGTCTCCGTAATCCGGAGAAAGGGGATTTCCGACTGGCCAAAAATTCCCCGGCCCTGAAGATGGGATTCATTCCATTTTCCTATGACAGTGCTGGCCCTCGGCCAGCGGAGAAACGAGACCATCTGACTGCGGAAATAATGGTCCAGGATCTGGGTGTTGGGAATCTGCCGATCGGGTAGTCTGGAATAGCAAGCCCCTTTCTACAAGCATGAAGAAGTGAATGCAGAGACCGGAATTCGTAGCACGGGATACAAACCGCAAAAAGTTGTCCTGAACAGGTGTGCTATTGTCGATAATACGTGGGGCGCCATGTGGCGGGCCGTGGCACAGTCACGGCCCGCTTTTTGCGGGTGAGTTTGAATAGGTTGGCCTGGCTCGGTCTTTTCCGGCCTATTTCATGCCTCCTTGTGGGGATTCCGGGCATCCCAGTCCGTGTCTCCCCAGCAGCAGGGCGATAAAGGGCGAGGCGCCCCGCAGTAATACGCCCTGCCGGACCAAGCGCTTGAGGAGAGTGATGCCGACGCCGTCGATAAAGTCGACAGCGCCCAATTCGAGCACCAGCCGTCTTCTTTGCCCAAGCCAGCGGCGGCTTTCCCTTTCCAGGACGGCCGTGGTTTCCCAGGTGAGTTGGCCCGCTACGATAAGGACGGTTGGGTCGACTTTTGGGGCTACGCGCTCAATGCGGATCATCGTTGAACCTTTGCTTGGAGAGATCCGTAGATTATCGATCTGGGTTGCCAGGCTCGAGGCCGTCGGCATAAAAACACCCGTCGGCGCCGTGGCCGACGGGTGTATATAGAGCGCATTGTAAATGCGCCGGCTTAGCTATCGATCCTGCTGTCCAAGCCTGTAGCCCTGTAGCACGTCCGCAATGGCACCCGGGCCCGAGTTGCTCCGTTGCTGGACTTTGAGGACACCCCAGGTTGCTGTTTGCACGGCTGTCGGGTTGGTACCCTCCGGCCAGTTGATCTCTCCCTGGCCATTGCCGGCAAAGGTATTGCCCTGGAAGACATTGTCGACCACGGTATCATCTCCATCGACCGGCAGGGGGTAATTGCGCGAGGTTCCAAGGATCTCCACCCCCCAGTCGGCATTGGCTTCGATGATGTTATTGACGATCCGATTGTCGGTCGTCAGCGCCCTTCCACCATTGCCTATCCCGGCCGTCAGCCACAGCCCGTGCGGCGCATTGTCGTGGATGTGGTTATCCTCTACGGTATTGCCCGCCAGGGTCGAGGTAGTGCCGTCACCAGCGCCGATAGAATACGCCGCCAGCGTCAGTCCGGCGTCGCCTGCCGCGCTGCCGTTGTTGAAAATGCGGTTGCCGCGGATCCTATTGCCCGAGGCCGTGGATCCACTCGCGTTAATGTTAATATCGATTACGGTGAGTTCCATACCGAGCACCAGGTTGTCGTGGATCTGGTTGCTAGCAAAGGTATTGTCGAGGCACGTCCCCCCGGCGAACGCCTGCACGCTGACGCCGACGAAGTTATTGTACAGGTCGTTGTTCTCAATGGTATTTCCCGAGGCCGAGTGATGTTCTTTTTCACTGATGACTACCAGGCCTATGACTTCGTTGCTGTGGATATGATTGTCCCGGATAGTATTGCCCGAGGCGGAGACGGTGGATACAGCGCCACCCCAGTTGCCGATGGCAACGCCCCTGAGGAAGCCGCGGATTTCCAAGCCGTCGATCGTGCTGCCGTCGGACCAGAGGACCAGGCCCATGAACCCACTGCGATCCAGCGTCGGGCCCGTCCGGTCTGGACTGGGGCTGAGCCCTCCGTCCAGGACAATGCCGTCCTGGCTGGTGCCGTCGAGATCGATCGCTTCGGTGATGATGGGCAAGGCCGACGCCAGCTGGATCACATGGGGCCCCTCGCCGGCAATATCAAAGACGATCCGGTCGGCTCCGGCCGTGGTGTTGGCCTGCTCAATGGCCTCGCGCAACGAACCGGGGCCGGCATCGTCGGTAGTGGTCACCGGAAAGGTGGCGGCGTCGGCGCCGACGGCCAGGAGTGCGGCGATGATAAAGCCGCGGGCGAGGGGGGCTAATCGCATGGGAGGGGTCTCCTTGAAAAGAGTGGGGAACGGGTCTACTCGGCATTGGTTAAATCGGCTTGCAGCACTGAACATGCGGGCCTCCAAAGTGCGGCCGCTGTGCGGCCAGGGTTAAAGGAGTGGTGCGCTGTTTTATCTTTTGCACATTCTGTGCCAAACAAAAAAATCCCCTGGATAATTGATCCAAGGGATTGAAAAAATGGAGCTTAACGCTATTTAGTTTGTTTTGGCCTGACCGCGTGGAAATAGCCTATTGTTGTTATATCTACTTGCTAAATCTGAGTTCGGCGGCCATTATCGGTAGAATTTAAGAGTATAACCTATTGATATTAATTGACATATTTGGCAATTAGTAAATATAACAGCGCGGATTATATATAACAGCGTCGCATGCTTACTCCGGTCGGCGAATGCCGTGTTTGCGCATGCGCGAGCGCAAGGTATGGGGGTTGATATCGAGGAGCTTGGCCGCCCCTTCCTCGCCAAAGATCACCCAATTGGTGAGCTCGAGCACCCGCTCTATATAGCGCTTTTCTTGTTCGGCCAGCGGCACAATAACCCCCGTTTCGCCCACCCCTTCCTTTTTGGGGCGCTCCAGGCCCAGATCCTCGGCCTCAATGCGGTCGTGGCGGCAGATCAACGCCGCCCGCTGCATCAGGTGCTCCAGCTCGCGCACATTGCCGGGCCAGGCATAGGCCTGGAGCTGGGCTTGCGCTGGCGCGGAGATCTGCGGGACCGGCCGGCTCAAATGGGCGGCGAAGCGTCCAAGGAAATAGTGCGCCAACAGGATAATGTCCGCCTGCCGTTGCCGCAGCGGCGGCAAGTAGACGATAAACGTGCGCAGCCGGTAGTACAGATCCTGGCGGAACTCGCCGGCCGCCACCATTTGCTCTAGGTCGCGATTGGTCGCCGCCACAAAGCGGGTGTCGGCCGTCAGCGTTTGGCTGCCGCCGACGCGTTCGAATTCCCGTTCCTCTAAAAGGCGCAGCAGTTTGACCTGGGCGCTGAGCGGCATATCGCCGATTTCGTCGAGAAAAAGTGTCCCGCCTTGCGCCAATTCCACCTTGCCCAATTGGCGCTGGTCAGCCCCGGTAAAGGCCCCTTTCTCGTGGCCAAATAACTCGCTCTCGACCAGATTGTCGGGGATGGCGCCGCAGTTGACCGGGATAAAGGCGCCGCTGCGCTGACTGAGCCGGTGCAGGGCGCGGGCGGCGACGCCCTTGCCGGTGCCGGTCTCGCCGAAGATGAGCACGCTCATATCGGTGGGGCCGACCTGGGCCAGTTGGTGTTGCACTTGCGCCAGGGTGGTGCTGTCGCCGATAAACTCCTCGGTGCGGCCGTTGGCTTTGGTGGTTTCCTTGAGGACTTCGAGGCGGGGGTCGGGCAGGACGGTCAGCGGCAGGACGAGGGGCTCGGACTGGTTGAGGTCGAAGTCGATGGCTTTGACCTGGAAGGAGTACTCGCCCGGGGGCAGATCGGCGTAGTAGGCGCGGCGGTCGCGGCTGGGCGGCTGCCACTGGCTGTCGATGCCGTCGAGGCGCCAGGTGTAGAGCAGGTCGCGGGGGTTGGTGCGAAAGCTGATGCCCTTAAATTCGAAAATGACCTGGCGTACCGGGGCGGTGATCTCCAGCGCCTCGGCTTCTTCGTATACCTGGTCGGCCACTATCTGCAGCAAGTGCACCCGCGGCGGCAGGGTGTTGCGTCGATAGCGCACCAGGGTATCGTTGGTGCCGAACCACAGCTGCCCCTGGCGGTCTTCGAGGAGGCTGAAAACCGGGCTGAGATGGGGCGCCTGCAGACGCTGGAAGACTGTCCCGTCGGAATGGATGACACCGGCTTCGGTGCCAAACCAGAGGCGGCCCTGCCGGTCGCAATGGACGCAGAAGACGCGCTGGCAGGGCAGACCGTCGGCCAGGGTGAAATTTTGAAACGTGTCGCCGTCAAAGCAGCTGATGCCGCCCAGGGTGGCGATCCACAGACGGCCTTGTTTATCCAGTGCCAAGTCCATGGTACGGTCGTCGGCCAGGCCGTCGGCTTCGGTATAGCGACGCACCCCGTGGTCGCGATGCCAGTGGCCAAGGCCATGGCTGGGACCTTCGCCGAACGTCGTCAGGTTGCTCAAGGCGAAGAACAAACCGCCGTCTCCGTCTTCCGTCAAAGCACTGATAAAGGAACTGGGAATCTCCTTTATTTTTATTTCGAATAGCATCTCGAGCGCACGACCGTCGTAGCGGGCTATCTGCCAGGCTTTGTCCGCTGCACCCTGGTAGGTGTCGAAAAACTCGGCTATACTTTCCAAATAGGCGAATACCGGATGTCCCTCCTGGGTGCGGCCGATGGCGGTCACCATATGGCCGTTGAGAGGGAATTGCGCATCGACGACGGGTTGCAACGACTGGGGATGGCAGCGCGTCAGCAGCGTTTTTTCGTCCGGGAATCTGGCCATGCCCCCGAACCAGAGATAACCCATACCGTCCTGGCAAATAGTGGCGCTGGGGGTGCGGTGTAACCACTGATCGTCCCCGTAAAAGACAAATTGCTCGCCGTCGTAGCGGGCGACCGTCTTCTCGGCCGCGGGCTTCTTCACGCCAATAAGATTGCCAAAAGTCATCCACAACTGGCCGTCTTGCGCTTCGGTGAGATTGCCAATGCCGTCGGCGGGCAGGCCCTCGGGCGCGCCAAAGATGCGCTGCGTCTCCATATCGCAGCAGAAGACGCCCCCGCCCCAGGTGGCAATCCAGAGTTGGTCCTCGCGGTCCAGGTACACGGCATTGACGGTTTGATCGGTCAGTTGGTTTTTGCCGTCCCATCGGTGCAGGGTCTCACCGTCGTGACAAAAAAGGCCGCCATCAGCGCCGATCCACAGGCGGCCCTGGCGGTCGAGCTGGAATTTGCGCATATGGCCGACTTCGTCCTGCCCAGGCAGGGGCACCGGTTCGAAGGCATCGTCGACATAGCGCCACAGGTCTTTGCCCGTGCCGGCCCACAGGACGCCTTGCGAATCCACCGCAAGGGCCACAGCGGGTCCGCTTTTTGCGGTTATAGCCAGGCCGTTTTCGGCACCGAAGGGGATAAATCGTTCGCCGTCGTAACACAAAAGAAGATCTCGGAAGCCCAACCAGATGCGGCCCTGAAGGTCCTGGGCGATGCCGTAACATTCAGAGCTGGAATGGTGGTCCAGTTCCAGCAACGGGTCGCTCAGATCACAGTAGGTCGTGCCCTCTATATAGCCCACGATCAGGGCGCCGCCCCGGTCCAGGCTCTGGGCGCCCCCGAGCCAGAGGCGTCCCTGGGCGTCCTCGTACAGGAAGGTGATTTTGCCAACTGGGGGAGGTTTTCCGGCCGCCAAAGGATGCCAGGTGTGCCCGTCGTACCAGCAGACTCCCCGTTGGGTGCCGCACCAGAGGCGGCCCTGACGGTCGCACAATACGGAGCTAACCATATTGTCGGCCAGCCCGTCTTGTCGGGTAAAGGTGTGGAACGCATCGCCGTCATAGCGGCTGACTCCGCCCACAGTGGCAAACCACAGGTAGCCGTCCCGGTCTTCGGTGATGTGCTCGACCTTGAGACTGGCCAGGCCATCGGCGGTGGTATAGGTGCGCCAGGTGCGATGCAGGGGGGCTGGCGGAGACGAAGAAGATGACATGGCTTATCGTCCGAGGTTGGGGGCCAAGGAAGGCGTTCCTTTCACCTCACTGAGCTTTGCCCAAATCATCCAAGATAGTTTGAATCTGGCTTTTGAGCAGTGGTAGATCTTTCTCCAGAACGGCTTTGACGATATCCAGGTCGATAGCAAAATAGTGATGCACCAGGATATTGCGCATACCGATGATCTTGGTCCACTCTACGGCGGCATGGCGCCGGCGGAATTCTGGGTCCAGTCTGCTGCACGCTTCCCCGATGATCTGGAGGTGGTGCAGTGTCCAGGTCTGTATAAGTTCGTTATTTTCCAGCGCCGCGATCCCGCCCGTTGTATAGCGTTCGATGCGCTCAATAGCTTCCAGCATATCCCGAAGGCGCTCGGTTTCGTCTCTCATAGAAGGACTGCTTCCTCCAGGATGCGGTCCTTCATACGGGCTCGTAAGCCCTTTACTGAGACAATGTCGACGGTGCAGCCCAACAGCTCCTGCAAGCCCATTTGCAATCCGCCCATGTCCATGAGACTGCGTCCCGGTTCCATATCTACCAGGAAGTCCACATCGCTCTGGGCATCGGCTTGGCCCCGAGCCACGGAGCCAAAGATACGGATCTGTCGGGCCCCGTATTGGGCCGCCAGGTGCAGAATTTTCTGGCGATGTTCTTTGCGGAGTTGATTGAGGTCCATATCTATTCAGCGATCTCGTTTTGCGGCCTGGCCAAAAGGATCCCACCAGCCCGTCACAGTCAGTCGATGAATTATGCTGATAGAGCGACGCGGGGCCGAGAACATTTCATCCGGCAATTCCAGCGTGATTTTGCTCGGCTGTTCCTATCTTTCCATCCGGGCGGGCTCACTTCCCACTTAAAACCACCTGGAGAATATAACGGATCAACCGTCAATTAGGAATATAACCGTCTGTCACGACCCGCTCGTTGCGCACAGAGGAGGGCAATCGAGCGGTCAGCCGACGGATTGGCCGCGTTGTCGGAGAAGGGCGCCTATCACCACGATAGTGAGCCCGACACCACCGGCGAGCAATCTGCCGGACAAGGGGTTGGGGACAAATACTAGCAGGCACAGCAGCAAGCCGAGTATGAGGGACGCGTTGCCCATGACAATGAGCTGGCGGCCGTCGAAACCACCGCCAATTTCGCGCTCAAAGTCGACCGGTTTGGCCATCGTTTTGAAGAATGTCCGTTCTTTTTCTCGATACTCGGCGTCGTTCAGTTTGGACAATAAAACGCAGACGGCTGTGGAGATGGCGCCAAAGATGAATATCCACATGGCCCGGTCCTGTATCGACCAGGCTACATCGTTGACTTGGCCATCGTAATAGGCGTAGGCCGAGGGCAGCAGGCAGGCGGTGATGATAACGAAGTAGGACCATTTCCAAAGTTTCTTGAGCCACAGTCCGGCCAGCATCGGGAAACCGAGCGGGATCCCAATGATAGAGCTGATGGCGAGGTAGGCGTCGAAGAGGACTATATCCTTTTGCGTGGCCCAGAGCAGACTGTAGCAGATGATGACGGCCCCGAGCGCCACGGTGAGCATTCGGCACAGCCACATTTCGGCGGCGGGTTGCAGAGGCGGTTTGCCGATCTTTTGGCGCAGTCGGGGGATCATATTGCGGACGATTACGCCGGCCTGGCCGTTCAGGGCGGTGTCCATGCTGCTCATGGTGGCGGCGAACATGGCCGCGATCATAATGCCGACCAGTCCATCCGGCAACAGCTTCAGGGCGATGAAGGCGTAGGAGCTGTTTGAGGGATTGTCGACGTCCAGGGCGCTGATTTCGGCTTCGTAGAGAAAGCGGCTGACCATGGGCGGGATGAACCAGACCAGTGCCCCGAAAGCCATTAGGCCCATGGCCAGCCAAGATCCCTTGGCCGCTTCTTTGGCGTCTTTGGCGGCGAGGAAGCGACCGGCCGAGGACAGGCTGACCTGGCCGTAGAGCTGCATCGCGAAGATGACGATAATCCAGTGCCAGGTGAATTTGTCGGAGGGAAATTGGCCGGGCTCTTTGACGAAGCGAAAATCATCGGCAAAGCGCGGGTCCGAAAAGTAGGAGAAGAAGGCGCCCAGGCCACCGATTTCATTGAGGGCCAGACCCGCCATGACGATGGTGATGACCATCATGATAAGGCCTTGGACGAAGTCGGTGGCCATCACCGCCCATTTGCCGCCCGTGGTCGAGTAGAATACGACAATAGCGCCAATGGCGATGATGGTGGTTTTCAAGGGGAAGCCAAATGTCGTGCTGGCAAAGCCGGCCAGGGCCCACAATTGAATTGAGCCGGCTATCGGTGCCAGCAGCACACCCACGTAGATACTGAACTGCTCCATGGCGACGCCGAAACGGTCGCGGATGATATCGGCCAGCGTATGCGCCCGGGTCTGGCGAAACCACTTGGCCAGGAACAGACCCGAGATGGCGAAGGAGAGCACGTTGGCCAGGTATATGACCAGCAATGTCGGCCCGGCGTCATAGGCGGCCGAGGCATTGCCGGTAAAGGTGAAGGCGCTGATCCCGGAGACGAATATGCTCATCCCGACGATCCACCAGGTACCCTGTGCGCCGCCGCGAATAAAGTCGCTCAGGTTGTTGTTGAAACGAGAGAAATAGGCGCCTAATCCCAGGAGCATGATCAGGTAGACGATCAGGGTGATATATTCGATATGCATTTGCCGTCTATTCTCCTGGGAAACAGTCGGCCGGTGGGATCAGCGACCGTTGTCGTGGAGTGTATTGCCAATGAGGTCGGCTTCCATGCTTGCGGCAATTTCGATGCCGCTGCCGCCGTTGTTCCGCGCTGTATTGTCGCGCATCTGAATGCCGTGGCTGCCATCTACCTGGAAGGTCAGGGCAATGCCACTGCCGTCGTTGCCCTCCACCAGATTTTCGTCGAGGCGAATATTTTCGCTTTCGGTGATGCGGATGCCATTGAGACGGTTTCTCGCCGTTTCACAGTTGACTACCTGAACATCGCGGCTGCGGTCCAGGGCCAGGCCGCAGCCCCAGGGGGAGGTGTCGAGGCGACTATCGACAATATGGCCGTCAACCACGCCCGAAAGCAGGAGATTGTGCTGAATGCCGGGGCCGGGTACGACGCTGCCGCCGTTGTCGCTGAAATCGCAAGCGACGATATCCACATTTTCGGCACCAAAGATCGCTACGCCGTCGCGGCTGCAGTTGCGCACGGTCATATGCTCGAAACGGAGATTCTGCATCTGGCCAACCTGCTGCGCGGTTAGCACTAGGCCACCGCGGCGCTGGGCCAGCTGAGTGGCCCGTAGCCGACGACCCTGGTTGGGGTCGTCCAGGTGCTCGGTAGTAGTGGCCCCTTCCACGACGAGATCGCGAACCGTGACATCGTGCATGGTCGGCTCCGCATTGACAATGGCAATACCAGTTTCGCTTTTGCCTTTGGGATCGAGAAAGAGGATTGTTTCCAGGCCTTGGCCGGAAATAGTGACAGCGCTGGGGATACGCAGCGTTGTCGGCAGTGTATGAATGCCTTTGGCCAGGACGACCCAGCCACCGGGGGGGCAAGAATCGAGCGCGGCCTGGATATTATCGCCCTGGGCGACCTGCACCGCAGAAGAGGGCGGTGCGGCAGTGGGGCCGCTCTGGGCGCCTGCCAGCGGGGCTTGCGGACTGGGCGTGGGCGGGCCAATGGAGGTTGGAGGATGGGGGAGAGGGCCCTCGTGCATGGTCAGGGCACTCCAGGCGCGCCGCCGCCCGCGCGCTTTTTCGACAGCGCGTTCGACGTAGGGCATGTCGAGGCCTTTGACGTGGTGGTAGTGTTGATAGATCGACTCGTAGATATCCGAGATGCGGCGGCGGCCCTGTGACGAGGCGGGGCCGTAGGCGGGGACGTCCTCGCCCAGCAGATACTTGGCGGTGTATTCGAAACCCAGTGCTAGGCGGTTGTCGGCAGCGGCGTATAGGTCCACGCCCTGGTTCCAGGCAACGCGGCAGGCCTGGGCGAATTCGCGCAGGCCCATTTGCGTGTGGTTCTGGTCGCGGGTGGTTTCCTGGCACTGGCCGCTGGGGTAGATATACTTGGTGATGCCGCCGTTTCTAGGGCCGCGCAAATAGTGCTCTACGGCCCGGTCGAATATGGTCCGGTCGTCGCAGAAAATGCCTATGGAGAGCATGGTATTGATAATGGCCCCGTCCCAGTTGCCGTTGGCCTCGGGGAAAAATCGTTCTAACAAAGGGTAGTAGACCGTTTTGAGCATGCGCTCAAATTGGGCGATATCCTGCTCTTTCCAGCCCGAATCGGTATAGCGCAAAATTTCGCCGGCGTTGCAGAAATCGTCCCCGGTCCAGGCGGCCAGGAGTTTGGCGTCGTTGTCCTGAAAGGTCCACAGGGCTTGCGACCAGGCGTTGACAATCTCAATGGCTTTGTCGGCGTGGGCCCGGTCGGCGGTGATGACCCATTGGAGGGCGTGGCTGTAGGCGGCCCTGGCCGCGGTGGAAAGCTGGCGGTCGCCAATGCTGGGTTCGCCGTAGGGGCCGCGCACCACGTGGGCGAAGGGCTCGGGGGTGAATTCGAGTGTAGACCCTCGTCTGCCGCCAAGGACATTCCAGGCGGATTTCCACGGCATTTGCCCGGCTTGGACCTGTTGCTTCATAAAAGCAAGTTGAGCGCGCGTATGCAGTAGGCCGGGGTGGGTAAAAGGTTGGGCGGCAAGCGTAGCGGTCAAAACGGTAAATGAGAAGGCCGTTAGCAGGAATACGCAGCGCATAGGATCAGTATCCTTGGTCTATTATTTAACCAGCAGCAGGCGTCTGGTATGCACCGAGGAGCCGGCTTTGAGTCGGTAAAAGTATACGCCGCTGGCCAAATCTGAGGCCCCCTCCCAAACTACCTGGTGGAAGCCGGCCGGGCGCTGGCCCGAAACCAGCACTTCTAGCCGCTGGCCGGTGCTGGAGAATATTTCCAGGCGCACGGGCAGGGATTGGGGCAAGTCGTAGGGGATGGTGGTGCGGCTGTTGAAGGGATTGGGGTAGTTCTGCCGCAGAGCCAACTGCGCTGGCAAAGCGCTCAGGTCTGTTTTTTCCACGACCAGTGTATTAACGGGCTGATTGCGCTCACCTGGGGTTGGAGCGATGAGCTTGCCCAACTTGTCACCGCCGTCGGGGTAGCGGCCAAAGGTGATACCTTCTTCCTGGGGGCCAAAGCTTATCGAATCGAGGAAGGCCGCCTCACTGCCGCGCAATTGCACCAGGGCTAGCTCTTCGCCGTCGGCGCTAAGCCGGAAATCGGCGTGCAGGACTCCTTGCTCGGTATCCCTGTCGGCCCACAGCAGCAGGTATTGGCCGGGTTCAATGGTGGTCGAATCGGGTTGACTGGCGGGTATCTGCCACAGTAAGGGCTGGTCGAAACGATCCGTCAGATAAAGCCCGCCGATATCGACCGCCGTCTGGCCTGCGTTATAGATTTCGATCCAATCGTCGTTTTCGCCGAATTCATCGGCGGTGAGGGAATCGGTATCGGCCGATAGCTCGTTGATGCGCAAGCCGGTTATCAGGGGCGCTACCTGGACCGGGACAAAGGTGGCTTGCAATGCGGTGTCTGCACTGAGCACCAGGGTCGTATCGGCCTGTTCCCCGGTAAGGGCGCCCTGCCAGCCGGCAAAGTGAAAACCGAGCTGAGGTTCGGCTTTGAGGCGGAGGGGGATTTGCTGGAAAAACTGGCCGCTGCCAGCCGCTGTCACATCGTTGATTAAAATGTGGCCCCCGCCTCCCTCGGCGACGCTGACTTCGAGTTGGGCCAGGTCGGCTAAGTCGAAAAAGTTGCTTAGGTGCTGGTGCATCCGGGCGGGGCGATCTTCACCGAAATTGCGCCAGCGGTTTATGTCGCTGCGCCACCTATTTATCGAGGAGATACCGCAGAAGGGGCCCCACAGGGCGTGGTCGGCGCAATCGTCCCTCCAGCGTTGAATGTGGCGGGGCATTTCGCTTTCGATGCCGGCTTGGAGGCTATCGGCTATTGCCGAGACGCGGTCGGGGGCGAAGGTATAGTTGATATGGGCGGCGAAGCGCTGGATGAAGTCGTCGCGAAAGCCGGGGTTTTCGAGCAATTTGCGCAGGATCAAGGTGCCCCAGGAAATATCGCCAAAGCGGTTTTCGGCCTCCGGATCGGTGGCCACTTCAAGGGCGTTGTCGCGGGCGTTGCCAAAGCCGTGGTCGGTATCGTAGAGGAACCAGCGCCAGCGGCCGTCGGCAGTGCGGGGGCGCCAGCTTTTGACGTTTTTGAAAAAATTATCGAAAGGGCCGTAGTAGATTAGGGCGATCTGCACGTTCATATACTCGATGACGTCTATCCGTTGAGAGGCTTCTTGATAGGCATCGTCCTGGCCCAGATCGTGGGTCTCCAGGTAGTCGATCGTGGCGCGGTAGTGTTCGGCGTCGCCGGCTTTAGGGAGGCCGTCCCCTTCGACAATATCGACCTCGTTGGGATCGACGCCGTAATTGGTCGCCGGATAATAGCGGTTGAGCTTTTCGCGGATATTGTGGATACCCCAATATTGCCCATTGAGAAAGAGGATGGCCGACCGATAGTCCTGTATATCGACGTCCATGCGGCCCTCGACCAGGGTCTGCATGAACGGGTCGTCGAGCAGGGTACTGCGCCAATCGTTGCCGCCGTTGCGCAAAATGAAGGAATTGAAGCGGTCGATGGGTTTGTCGGAGAACAGCCGGTGACGAAATTCATCGGCGCCGTATTTATCGCGGGCGATCAGACTGAGCGATTTCTGCGAGAAGTGGCGGCTGAAGGCCCCGTGGATACTCAGGCCAAACTGCTGGCTGAAGGCCGGAGTGCCGTCGGTTTCGTAGAATTCGACGTGGCCGGGCCGCTCCCAGGGCTGGTTGCTGTTTTTGGGCTCGATCGAGTCGTCGGCGATAATACCGTTGGTGCCGTCGACGTAAATGCCCATCTGGTCGTCCCACAGGTTGACCGGATCGGTGCTAATGGAGAATACCGGCAGGGTGAATTCTTCGTCGATAAAATAGGTGCGGGTCTGCACCGGGCCGGGCAGTTGGCCGGGGACAAAGGCGCGCACCCGTAGCACGGTGGTGGTGTCGACGGGGATGGGGGCCAGATAGGACTGAGAACTGGGCCGGGGAATGGAACCGTCCAGCGTATAGCCGATGACGGCGTCGGGGTGCGGGTGGCTAAGGGCGAGGGTCTGTGCCCCTTGGTAAAAACCGCCCGGAAGGGAAAATTCGGCCCCTTCGCTAAGGGTTGGCTCGGCCAGGCCGTTTTGGCCATTGGGCGCCCCGGGGGTGGGCTCGGCGAAAAATAGCCAGGGGTCCTCTCCCGGCTGCCGACCCTGAGATACGTCGGGGATTTGCAGATCGTAGACCACCGAATCGACGAGGTCTCCCTCGGGGCTGAAGAGGCCGATTTCCTCGCCCTGCTGGCCCAATTTAAAATTGGCGTGGTATACGGGCAGGCCGCGCCGGACCAGGCGGAAGCTGTCCAGGTAGAAGGTGCCGGTTAGATTGCTGCTGAAGGTGATGGCGGTCAGCGGCTGTTCCAGGTCGAAATCGCCCAGGGATATTTCCAGCACCTGCCATTGCTTTTGGTCGAGATCTATTTGGGGGCCCTGGATATTGTCGCCCAGCAAGCGGACCAGTCTGTTGCGGGCCCCTTGCAATATTATATTGAACGAAGCTTGGCCCCGGCCGACCTCGGCCTCGCCCGGATGAAAGGCGATCATAAGGCTGCCGTAGCCGGTTAGCTCTACTGGGGCGGGGGGGGTGATGTCTAGGGTGAAAAGATCGGCATCCACGGCCAGTGAGACGGCTCCTTGGTGTACTGAATCGGCTTCGCCTGCTTCAAGGACGGCGCGCGAGCGGTTGTCTATTTCCCAGGCCGGGGCCCATGCGTCGGCAAAGATGTCCAGATTTTCTCCGGCTGCAGGGGGCAAGGGTTCGGCGGGCAAATCGAGCCCGTCGGCCCATATAAGGAGGCGTTGTCCCGGCTCAATCAGGCCGCCGGGGATGGGCCATTTTGTCGGTTCGTCCAGATCGTCGGTGAGGAAATAGCCGGCCAGGTCGAAGGTTTGGTCGCCCTCGTTGTGCAATTCGATCCAGTCGGAGAATTCCCAGGCGTCGGGGTCGGGGCCGGTGGAGGCATTGGCGGCGAGGAATTCGCTGATTCGCACTTGGGCCTGGGACGGGAGGGCAGTGAGGACGAGCAGGGGGAGAATAAGAAACGGGGCCAGAGTAGATCGTTTAGTTTTAATCATGGGTATTTCTTGACTTGGGGGTGATTAGAGTATACGGTATACGGTATACAAAGAGGAGGTTCAAGTAAAGTGGAAAATGAATCTCGGCTGTCGAGCGTATTGAATTTGGAGCGGGCGGATATATCCATCAATCGCAGCCTGTTAAGCGAGCGGGCGGCTGATACTATCCGCAGTCATATCAGCAGCGGGCGTTTGCCAGAGGGCACCAAGGTTACTGAGGATGAAGTCAGCAACTTGCTGGGAATCAGCCGCGCCCCAGCCCGGGACGCGCTGAAGATTCTCGAGACGGAGGGGCTGTTGATCGCCCGGGCAAGAGGGCGTTTCGTCCGGACCCTGACCGAGAAGGATGTGCGGGAATTGCACGAATTGCGCAGCAGCCTCGAAATGCTGGCCTTTACACTGGCCGCGCAACGGGCTACCCAGGCAGACCGTCAATTGATGGCGACCCGCATGAAAGAGCTGGAAGAGGTCGCTGCCGGAGGGGATCCCAATGAATGGGCCCGATGCGATCTGGCCTTGCATCGCAGCATTTGGCAGGCCGCCGGTAACGGACACCTGCTCAAGACCCTCGATTCGGTAATCGGCTCGGTCTTTATCCTGGTCTACCGGGTCAGCCTGAAGCGCCAGCGCAACGTACCCAGTTCGCTGCGGGCCCATCGCAAGTTGGTAAAGCTGGTGGCCACTGGTAAAGCGGAAGAGGCCAGTGCCGAGATAGAGGATCATATGATGCGGTCTTTAGAGGCCTGTCTCAGGTCGTTTCAGTTCACCGAGAAAGAAGCCGGAACGCCTGGTTAGCGGCATGTTGTCATAGTGTGCGCCGCCGGTGTCCACGGCAACGGCTGCGGTGTATTCGACCGCGGCTTTTTTTATATCTAAAAGAGGGGGTTCCATGTCTATTGATCACCGCAGGTTGAATATGCTTCGTCGAATCCGGATGTCTTCGTGCCTTGGAATGCCGCACATATTGGCTTTGTTGATCGTCGCGGCTATGGCTTCCTTGGCCGCTGCGCAACAAGCCAATCCGCGCCCCCAAGCAGAGCGCAACCGCGACCCATCCGGCTTTCCCTGGCCGGGCGGGGCCAAAATGGCGCTCAGTCTGACCTTTGACGATGGTCGTTCGAGCCAGGTGACGCATGCGGTGCCCTTGTTGGATTCGATGAATGTCAAGGCGACGTTCTACGCACAACCCGAAAATCTTTTGGAGGAACTGGCCCTTTGGCAGCAGGCCGCCGTGGCGGGTCACGAATTTGGCAATCACACTATTGGCCACCCGTGCACAGGGAATTTTGCCTGGGTCCGATACGACGGCGTCGTGCTCGAATCCTACGATCTGGATCGCATGCGGGCGGAGATCGTGCAGGCCAACGACGAGATCGAAAAGTTGCTCGGTGTGCGGCCCGTCAGTTTCGCTTATCCCTGTGGCCAGACCTATGTCGGCCGTGGTCGCGATACCCAAAGCTATGTGCCTCTAGTGGCCGAACTTTTCCAGACCGGGCGCCGTTGGTTGGACGAAACCTCCAACGCCCCCGATCACTTCGATACGGCCCAGGTGATGGCGATGCGGATGGATGGCGAGGATTTCAGCCGGGTCCGCCGCATGATCGAAGGCACCAAGCGCAACGAGAACTGGCTGGTTTTGGCCGGACACAGTGTCAGCGATTCCGAGACCTCTCGATGGGGCACCAAACTCGGGATGCTGCGGGAATTGTTGGCTTATGCGCAGGACCCCGACAACGGCGTCTGGCTGGCGCCGGTAGCCGAGGTGGCATCCTTTATCGCCCAGGAAAAGGCCGCCCGAGAATGAGACCGCTATTTGGTTCGGAGCTGGTGCCGGGCCGATCAGGCTGATCAATGGGCGCCCAAGCCTCTTCCGGGGCGGTTGCCGATGATGGGCAAGGACAGCATCCCTACCGCTGGGCGGTATTGGCGGGTGTCTGGCTGGTCTATTTTTGTTTTGGTCTGACCTCTGCGGCGCTGCCGCCTCTGGTGTCCGTCATCCGGGCGGATTTATCGCTGTCGGCCTCTGCCATGGGCAGCATTCTGGGTGCCTGGCAGTTGGTCTATATTGGCGCGGCGATTCCGCTGGGCTTGGCGTTGGACCGGATGGGCCTGCGCCGGGCCCTGTTGGCCGCCGTGCTCATTATCGCCTTATCGGGGGGGCTGCGCGCCACGGCAGAGGATCATTTTACGCTTTTTCTGGCGGTTGCTTTATTCGGCATCGGCGGGCCGTTAATTAGTATCGGCGCGCCGAAGTTGGTGGCGGTTTGGTTTGGCCCCCGCCAGCGCGGCCTGGCCATGGGGCTCTATATGACGGGCCCGGCGCTGGGCGGGATCGTATCACTCACCATGACCAATAGCATCGCCATGCCTTTGGCGGGGGGGAATTGGCGTTGGGTTTTTTTGGCTTACGCCGGTTTTGTCCTTCTGGCCAGCGCGGCGTGGTTGCTGATTAGCGCACATCCCGCTGTTCGGGCCAGTGAATTGGGTGCCAAGAACGCAAAACGCGAGCCTCAGGGAGACGTCTTCCGGGCACTTTTGCAAGTGCGCGCTGTGCGTTTGCTTCTACTCATGAGTATCGGGCTCTTTTTCTTTAGTCACGGCTTGAATAACTGGCTGCCCGAAATCCTGCGCGCTGGGGGGATGTCGGCCAAGTCCTCCGGGGTTTGGGCGGCGATACCCGTGGCTATTGGTATTGTCGCGGCAATTCTTATTCCCCGTCTGGCCATACCCCAGCGCCGCTATCGGGTCATGTTGTGTTTGCTTGTCTGCGGCTTGGGGGCCAGTCTGTTATTGCAGGCCCAGGCCTTGCCGATCACGGCGCTGGGGCTCGTCCTTCAGGGTATTGGCCAGGGCACTTCAATGATTATTGCCATGCTTATTCTGGTCGAGCAGCCCGAGGTCGGGGCGCAGCGGGCGGGCACGGCGGGCGGTCTGTTTTTTGCCTTTGCCGAGATTGGCGGCGTGCTTGGGCCGTTATCGCTGGGGGTGATATTCGACGCCACCAATAGCTTTTCCCCGGCTCTGGCTGTTTTGACGGCAATAATGGTGCTGCTTGTATTTTTATTATTGCGCCTGCGGAAGATGGCGCCTGCCCGGGCGTAAGAACGCTTCTAAGAGATACCCAGATTAGCGCTCGGCGTTTACCATACCCAGCACGCCGATCAGGATCAACAATCCGCCAGCGGCCAGGCTCCAACCCAAGGGCTCTCCCAGGAGCCAATGCGCCAGCGTGATCTGGCCGATCGAGGTGGATGCGATCAGAGTCCCGACCAGGGCGGCGCTGAGTCTTTTTAGCCCTTCCGATACCAGGATAAAGGGGCCCCCTGTGGCCAGCACGCCTAGCACCAGTATGATCCATAATGCCTCTGCTGTCGGCGCCGCACGCACTTCAAAATGGGTTGCCGCCAGGGCGCCGGTGACCAGCGCACTGATGGTCAGCATGGGCGCCAGGATCTGGACCGTCTGCGCTTGTTGGGCCAGCGCTTTGTTGGCCAGGCCGTATACGCCCCAGCCGATACCCGAAAACAGCATCAGCACATTGCCCAGCATATAGCGCGGCGCCAGCAAGTGGCCCACATCGGCCCGCACGCCCACGACCAGGGCGACCCCGGTCAGCACTACGGCGATACTGGCTATTTTTGCCACACCCAGCCGTTCTTTGAGTACGGCTGCGGCCAGCACGGCCAGGGTGACGTATTGTATCTGGACGATCAGTACACCGGCGCTGGCTGTGGTATAGCTTAGCGACAAGGCATAGAGCGAGAAGTTCAGGCTTATGCCCAGGCCACCGACCAGATGCCACCAGGACCACGGCATAGTCCAGGGGCGGTGGCCGCGGGCGAAAAAGACGGCTAATACGACTGCTGTCCCTTGGGCCAAGCGCAGGAAGGCGATGGTAAAGGGGTCGAAGACGGGAAAGAGCAGTTTGATCAGCACCGGGATGATGCTCCACAGGACAAAGACGCCCAGCATACATAATAGCCCGATCCCCATCCTGTCGTACCTTTCTTGTTGTTCACAATTCGACCGAACCAAAAATAGCGCATTCTCGACTAATATAGGGGTTGAGTAGAGGGGATACTGTTGGCGAATCCAATTTCGGGCTGATTTTCGCCGTCTTAAGCCACTACATTTCCCCGAAATTCAGTCTCTAATCACGACTTTGGGCAATTGGCCAACAGTATCCGACCCTTTTCTTTAAAAAATCCAACCGAACCAATAATCGCTCCCTTTCGACTAATTAGGTAGGAGATGAAAGGCTATGGTACAGCGGAACGACGCCGACCTGGTCGCCGCGGCCTTAGCCGGGGGGCCCGAAGCGTTCAATCCTATCGTTGAGCGCTATCGGGGGGAGGTATTCAGTGTTGCCCTGGTGCGTCTGGGCGACTTTGATGAGGCGGAAGATGTTGCCCAACACGTATTTATTGAGGCCTTTGCGCGTCTGCACACGCTGCGCGACCCCAACCGACTGGCCCCCTGGCTGCGTTCAGCGACCATTCATCGGAGCATAGATGCCCTCCGGCAACGACGGGACGACCTCGATCTGGATGAGACCGAATCTCAACTCACCAGTGGCATAACGCCCGATGTGGAGCTGGAGCGGAACCTGCTGCGCCAGCAGGTCCTGAATGCGATCGGCCGCCTCAGCAAAGCGCAACGCGAGACCACGACCCTCTTCTATTTAGGCGGCTATGCGCTCCAGGAAATCGCCGCCATGCAGGAAATACCCGTTGGCACGGTGAAACGCCGCCTGCACGATGCTCGGACCCGGTTGAAAATGGAGATGCTAAAGATGGTAGAGGATACGTTTAAAACAGAAGCCCCAGGCGAGGACTTCTCGGACCAAGTCTTCCATGTGCTCACGCGTTACCACCGAGACCCAAGGGCCTGGCCGCGGAATTGGGCCGAACAAAACGCGTTCGAAGCCCGGTGGGAAGCCGAAGTCGGCGTGCACTTGTGGAAAAACGCCGCGGAGGGGCTAGAGGGCTTTGCTCGGGCGATGCAGCATCCCCAGGCATTGACCCGCCGCTACGCGCTCAGTATCGTTGCGGGTGCGTATTGGGAGCCGTCTTCGTCGGTGCCGTTAAAGGAGCATTCGCTGCAGCTTATCAAGAAGGCCTTGAAGGATTCCAATAAGAAAGTGCGGACCCGAGCGGTTGTCCTACTTCTAACTGGACTTTTGCAAAAATCAGGTGAGGGCAAGATGGTCCATAATCTTTGCGATCTCCCATTTAGCATCCGTTGCTTGTTGAATGGCCCAGGTCAGCGTCTTGCCCAAGACCTCTTTGGCA
>WLWI01000476.1_pt1 | contig 38114 bp, 29 predicted proteins | sample 6701501 | NCBI WGS metagenome assembly WLWI01 (sample SAMN12718690, study PRJNA515312) | sponge metagenome | isolation source: marine sponge | host: Mycale hentscheli | place: New Zealand: South Island, Marlborough, Capsize Point | collected 2014-11-01 | reverse complement strand
CTTAATAGGACGTGGTAGCGTTTGGATGGCATGGAAAAACTTCCTTGAATGAGAGAGAGAGGACAAGCATTCTCAAAGATCGGCGTTTTTAACGCATCCATCAAATAATAAAAATTAGACCACTAGGAGGACGTAGGCCAAGTTGCTGAACATCTGGGTGTAGGGGCTGCCGGAGGAATTGCCTTCGCCGCCCTGGTTGAAGCGGCTGATGATAAGTTCCTGGCCGCTGAGGTCGGCCACTTTCCACAGGGCTTGGGAAACTTGGTAATCGGCAAAGCGCTTGGCGGTGAAGTGGGATTCGAATTCGGCGGGCAGGCCGCCGATATCCTTGGCCTGGGGCATTTCGGCGCGTACCAGGGTATAGGCGGGGTCGTCGCTGAGGCGGACCTGGAGGTGGGAATCGCCGAATTGGGCTGGATAGTGGATGCCCAGGTGAATGGCGTGGTGCCCTGTGGCGTTGAGGGGCAGGGTGAGCGGGGCCGAATCCATGCCTGGGCCCGAGTAGATCAGAGTGCCGGAAAATTCTTTCGTTTGGTACTCGACCAGGCGCCAGGTGCCGTGGCGGTAGTGGCGGTCTAAGCGGTGGGCGGGGCGGCATTGGCTGAGGTCGGAGATGAGTATTGGCTGGGGCATGGGGCCGCTCCGGCGGGTGGTGGCAGTGGCTGTTTGGGCGATAGATGCAAAGGTAGATGGAGTGATTGTATGCGGCAACTAGGTTGCTGGCTATATCTGCAAGGTGCCTGTGTAAGGGACAGTGGGTGTGCTGAGGACGGTATTTTTGGGGGACGGCCTCTGGCGGGCAGTGAGGCCCGCTTGCGGCCTACCCCCCACCGCCCGGCTGCGCCGCCCGCCCGGCCTCCAGCTGCCCCGCCACCCAACCCCCACTGTCCGCCGCCGGCCACCCCCAAAAATACCTGCGGTAGCGCAGAAATGGAAAGAGAAATTGCGTATATTTCGACTTTCTTCTTTTAAGCAGCCCCAAGGCCAAGGGGTATTCAGTGCTATTTATAACTTCGCTGTTTATAACTTTGCTAGACCAAATTTCATCTAAACCTACGGAGAACGGAGAAAAACTATGACTCAGGTCAAAGCCGAAATCCTCGACGCCTTCAAAGCGTTTGATTCGCCGACTATTTTCAATGCCCTGGTACTCAAATCGGGGTTGCCCAACGAAGAGTATACCGACTACCGGATTCGCTATTTACTGCCCGAATTTGGGCCGGTCATCGGCTATGCCGTAACGGCTGAGGTAACGACCAACGATCCGGATCCGGCGGCGCTGGATTGGGCCGAATATTACGGAGCCATAAACGAAGTCGACGGGCCCGTTTTTGCCGTCATGCGCGATGTCGATTCGCGGCCCGGGCGCGGCGCCAGTTTTGGCGATGGCATGGCACGTTTGCACCAGCGCTTGGGGGTGGTGGGGGCCATTGTCCACGGCACAGTGCGCGATCTGGAGGGGATTCGCGGTGTTGGCCTGCCCATTTTTGCCTGGGGTACGGTGCCGGGGCACGGGGCGTTTAACCTCACCCGCGTCAATACGCCGGTATCGGTGGGACAGGTTATGGTGCGCCCCGGCGACCTGATCTTTGGCGATGGCGACGGCTGTGTGCGCATTGCGGTGCAAGACGCCGAGGAGATTTTAGCCTTGGCTGGGGAGGTGCGCGCCAAGGAGGCGGCCATTTTCGCCCAGTACGACGCGCCCGATTTCAGCTTTGAGAAATGGAAAGCCAGCCGCTAGTCAGGCCGGCACCAGGTGGGCGCCGTCGGGGCCGTGTTCGACGCGCAGGTTGCAGCGCTGGAAATTGGCTTCCATGCGGCTATTTAGGGCTTCCCAGCGGCGGCGGAAATCGCTGCCGGGTTTATTGGCGCGCCACTGTTGCCATTGCTCTTGCTGGTGGGCGTAGGAGGGGCCGGTGACGGCGGCTTCCTCCCTGGTGGTGGGGAAATTTCCGTAGATGCCGCTGGCCACTCGGCGCTCATGGTGGTAGGGGGCTGTGGCGTGGTAAGCGCGGGTGTCAAAGCCGACGACATCGCCCAGATCGGCCTCGCAGGCCACGGCGCCGACCTCCTCTATAGGATTGAGAAGGCCGGCGACATCGGCTTTTCTCAGAGCCCATTGGTATTCGGGCTGATGGGAGCCGGGGATGACGCGCAGGGCACCGGTATCGGCGGTGACTGGCTCGAACAGCGGCCATTGGTAGCGGGCCCCGTATTTGTAGCGGCCGTGGGTCGGGTCGCCGTCGTTGGCGTGCCAGTGGGTGCCCTTGAACATGCAAAAACGGTAGCCGTGCCATTCCCACAATAGGGTGTCCTCGCCAAAGATCTGCCGGGCTGGGCCGTAGAGACGTTCGTCTTCGGTGAGGGTGGCGAAAAAGGGGGTATCGTCGCCTAGCATAATGAAATGGGTGGAAGTCGATTCGCCGGCTTTGGGGGTGAAGTCGGGGTTGCGCTGGGCGGCTATTTCAAATTCCTCCTGCATGGTTTTAATTTCGTCGCGGGAGAAGACCTGGCGCATAATGACGTAGCCGAAGGTATGGTAGTGGATGACCTGTTCGGGGGTGAACATAAGGATTAGGCTCCGGAAAGGGCTGCGGCGCAGAAGGAGGCTGAAAATGGGACGGCTGAATTTGGTAGTATATTAAAAGGCGATTGGGATTCCAAACCATCCCAGAGTACTTCCTTTGCTACCGGCCAGTCTAAGGTGTAGGAGGATAAAAATGGAACATAGCTCAGTAAAAAACGACCCGGAGGAAGAAATCGGCTTTATGCGTATCGACGAGACCGACTTCGCCTCTTTTTCGCTGGGACAGCGCATCCGCCACCTCGAGGTGGAGGGCTATGTGCATCTGCCCGATATGCTCGACGCCGACCTGATCGCCCGGCTCAAGGGGGGGCTGGCCGATATCCCCATGCAGACCAAGGATTACAGCGATTGCCAGACTTATGCCCTGGAGGCGCAGTGGCAGAGTCGGGCCATGGCTGAGTTGATCGGCCATCCGCCCATGGTTGAGTTTTTAGAGGCGCTGATGGGGGCCGATATCGTCTTTACGCGGGGGCTGTTCACCCGCACCCTGGCCGGCTCGCCGCCCATCTCCATGCATACCGACGGGCAGCCCTTCGGCTCGTCCATTTTTGGCTACGAAGGCTCCTCGCCACGCTTGCTGCGGGTGCTGTATTACCTGGACGATTTACCGCCCGAACGGGCGCCTTTTCGGGTAATTCCGCGCTCGCATCTGTCGTTCCACGCCCAGGCCAATCCGTATGTGCGCTACAAATCGCATCCGCAGGAAATTACCCTGTGCGCCAAAGCCGGGTCGGCCCTGGTGATTCCGGTGGATGTTTTCCACGGCACCCACCCCAACCGCGACAGGGTGCCGCGCGAATTGATCCAGTTCGGCTACCGACCAGCCTGGGCCGGGCCCATCCAGGAGATGGAGGAATGGGACCCGGCGGTGGTGGCGGCGGCGCCCCAACAGGCCAAGCGTTTTCTGCAAAGTCTCAACACCAGCGGTAGAGACTGGGTGCAGCCGCATAAGCCCAAAGGCATGCAAGCCGAGGCGCCGGGGATTGATCCGGACAGGTGGGGTAGGTGATAAATCAACAAGGGCTTAGGCGCTTGCCGGCTGCACGCCCCCAAACTGGCAGCGCCGGATGGAGAATCGGTCTCGTGGGGCCAGATCAAGCAGCAACAGAGGTAAGGCTGTCTTATAGACTTTCTGATTAACAAAATATCTCGGAGCGATAGTTCCGGGCATAGAAAGACCCCGCTGGACGAAATCCAGCGGGGTTTTTCTATGGGATCTGTCAATCTCTATGTGTAAACGGCATTTCATGAGTCGGCGAAATAAGGGGGCAGGATACCCTATCGGTGATAGCCCGCTCTCTCAGCGGCTTTGGCGATGAAGCGCCTGAAACGTTGAGCCATGAAGGGTCTTGTCAGCCATTGGTCCAGCTCGCGCATGGGTCTGGCCGTCGCCGCCAATTCCCAAAGACCCAGATTGGCAACAGGCCGTCCGGCCTGGGCTTCGTAAAGACGCAACAGTTGGTCCGCTGCATCATCCATGCCCTCTAAGAATAATTCCATTCTGCAATAGGCCACATCGAGTCCTGGGTCCCCGTAACCGCAATCTTCCCAATCGACCACAGCGACGATCTCTCCTTGGTCCCACAGGATATTTCCTGACCAGTAATCGAGATGGGCTAAGCAAGGCCTCACTGGATTTCTCTCAGGGAACAGCGTCTGGACCGCGTTCCATACAAGTGCACCATCTGGATGGCCCTTCATGTAAACGGGCACCTGGCCGGAGTCCAGAAACCAAACGGCATCGAGATTGCCGTCCCATAAAAAGGCTTTGGCGGTATCGGGAAAGGGTGTGGCATGAATTTGGGCCAGCATTTTAGCGGTCTGCCCAACGTTGCCAGCCCACTCTTTCGATTCAGGCTGGGCTTCAATCAGTTGCCCGTGGACAAATTCAGTGACAATACCAGGCGAATCTAACACGGTGCCTGTCTCATCGACCAACAAGGGGCTGGGAGCAGGCACTTGATGGGCCTGCAGAAGCTTTAAGGTCTCATATTCACGCCGTGCTTTTTGGGCGCGGTCATCGCCGTCTCCGGCATAGCGTCTTAACACATAGCGTTTGACGATTTCTTCGCCCGTTTCGGCCTCAATAAGGTGTGTATGATTGGAATAGCTCCCAGCAAGCTCATGGATCGTAAAGGCGGTGCTTTGGGGCTGGATTATTTCCAGGAGTGCGCGAATGGAATCTCGTGACGGCTGCAAGTATTTTCTCTTTCGTTTAGAAGTCGGGTAAGTCCGTCTTGGTTAGAGTAGAGGAATACGGTATCCAAATTCTATTTGTGAGATACTATTTCACCCGAGGTTTCCTTCGGCGCGAGAGTTTGCCCCCACGATCGTCACGGGCTCTTCCAGTCCGACGCACATGTTGCCGCTGATGAGATTCCAGTCACTAGCGCCGCTCTCGACAATGCCGCGCCTCTGCGTGGGGCGCGCCTGGTCGTCGGTGCAGCGATTGCCCTGGACGAGGAAACGCTGTGCGTTGTGAAGGCGTAGAGCGGCGTAGACGCCGGGCTCTTTCTGCGAATTGTTGCGCAGCATATTGCCGGTGATCAGATAGCCGCCCCGCAGCCGGCGCAACTCGTCGCCCGAAATCAGATGGCCGGCTGTGTCGTCGTTTTCGATGCCCCACTTGCCGTTTTCGGAGCATACGTTGTTGGCGATCACATTGTGGTGGCAGTCGGCATAGCCCAAGCCGCCGATACCGGCCGAGCCATTGCCTGAGAACACATTGTCGCTGATCACCGAATCGTACACCAAGCCACAGACAAACAGCCCGTCGTGGTTGTTGCCGACGCCGACGTTGTGCGACCAGATACTGCGCTTTAGTCCGCCGCCCGGGTGGAGGCCGTTGCAGCTGTTGCCGCGCACCTGGCAGTGCGTCACCTGCACATCGGCGCCGCCTTGTATGCTGATGCCGTCGCTGAGCCAGTCGAAAACGGACACATTGGTGATACGGGCGCGGTGACAATAGACCAAGTGGACGGCGCTGAGGGTGAAATCCCCCCAGTAGTGCTCTGGGGCAGAACCATTGGCCCCCTGCAGCGCCAAGTCGCGCACGACTAAGTCGTATACCGGCTCCCTCTTGCTCCCAATTTCCCTCTTGCTTCCAACAAAGTCGCCCGTGCCCGGCGTGGTGATGCCCGGGAACACACTTACGAGCCGTGCATTCTCCTTGACTTTGAGGCTATGCTCAAGCGGCGCGCTAAGCCGGACGGTACGGCCTTCCACCGCCGTCACCACCGCGTAGGTCCGGAGCCACCACTGGCGCTTGTCGTCCACCACGGAGACCTCATCGCCCAGCGCGAAAGGCACTCGCCCGCAGACGTGCACACTGCGTGAGCCCTTGCGGGCGTCGCGGGCCAGGCTGAGGATTTTCGGCGGGGTTACGGTCAGCTCAGTAGACGGTCCATCGCCCATCAACTGGATGCGGCTGGGCATCACGATGGACCGGCGTAGGGGCCACGCCCCGGCCGGAATGTGGACGCTGCCGCCCGCCTCACCGAGGGCGTCAATGGCTTCCTGGATACCCGAGGTAGGGGACGCAGGGTCGAACACGGCGTTGATCGTCATTCTATTTGGGCCTTTTTGGTATGAAATCAACTGAGGTCGTTCATATAATGTCAAGCACTATTACGACACGCGGTCGTCGAACAAAAGGGCCAATTGATTGAGCGCCGCTTTCCAGTTTTTGTTGAAGCCGGGAATTCTGCTTTGGCTGTTGGGAATACGCTGCGGCTCATACTCGCCGTTGCGGTCATGGAGGGTTCCAGTGGCCACTCACCCTGGTCACCTTTGAGGGTTTTTCAGCGCGTGCCGTTGCGGGAATTGCCCGACTCGCGACCGGCAGAGGCGTGTTGCTCATAGCCGAGATGCGCGGTCAATTCGGCCTGCAAAATGCGCTCGGCCAGATCCTCGGTCAATTGTTTGAGGAGCCCCTCGTTGCCGAAAAAATCGTCTGAAGTTTGGTATTTTTCGAGGAACGGATCAATGAGCTTGTCCCGTTTGGCCATACTTTTGCAAAGATAAAAGGCGTTGGCCGCTTACACACGTTTAAAGATAGTCCCAGCGTCGAGGATTGATCTGGAGTCGGTTGACCAGCGCGGCGTTTATGAATTAGCCCCTGCGGGAACAGCGGCGTCTGTGGACAGGAAGGGAAAAAAGGTCTATTGTGACCTGTTTCCCTAATTTATTTTTTGTTTGCTCACCCATGGAGAACAATGAAGCCATTCAAGGCCCGTGCCTGGAGCCAATGGCACACCCGCCGCGGTACCCTGCGGCTGGCGGGGGTGTTGCCCTTCGTATTGTTGCAATTATCCGTTTTATTGGTTTTTACCACCTACTTTTCCTGGACCGGCCTGTTAGTTTGCGGCGCCTCTTATATCGTCCGCATGTTCGCCATTACCGGTTTCTACCACCGCTACTTTTCCCACCGCACTTTTCGCATGGGGCGAACCATGCAGTTTGTCGGCGCTTTTTTAGGGGCCACGGCCACCCAGAAAGGACCGCTGTGGTGGGCGGGGCACCACCGCCAGCATCACAAGACCAGCGATACGGAGAAGGATCCGCACAATTCGCACGAAGGGTTCCTGCACAGCCACTGGTTGTGGTTTCTCTATAGAGAGAGCGACGGGGCCGACCTCAAGGTTACGGCCGACTTGGCCCGTTTTCCCGAATTGCGCCTCATTGAGCGTTTCTGGTATGTGCCGCCATTTCTGCTGGGGGCGGGATTGTACGCTGTGGGCGGCTGGCATTGGACGGTATGGGGGTATTTCGTTTCGACCTTTCTGCTGAGCAATGCCACCTACTGCATCAATTCGCTCATGCACTACTGGGGCCGGCAGCAGTATTATACCGGCGACGAGAGCAAAAACCACTGGCTGTTGGCGCTGATTACGCTTGGCGAGGGCTGGCACAATAACCACCACCGCTACCAGGCGGCGGCGCGCAACGGCTTTTTTTGGTACGAATTTGACCCCACTTATTATATGTTGCGTCTATTGAATCTGGTGGGGTTGGTTAAGGGGCTAACGCCGGTGCCCAGCAAGATTTTGCAGGAGGGGCGCTTGAATAGGCGCCAGCGCCGCCTGGCCCGGCGGCAAGGCGATGAATATATCCCGCAGAGAATATTGGCCGGCCAGCTGCAGGAAATGGGCGCCAAGAACTGAACGAGGCTTTTCCCCGCTGTCCTAAAATGGCCGGTCCGGGGTCGTTTTTTAGTTGGCATATAGGATTTGTTTTTCATTGCTTTATTGATATATTCTAAAAATGACTGACCGGTCAGTCATTTGCGTTTATGCCCATGTGAAACACTGATGTCCTGCTGTTTGGCGTGTGACCCTCCGTAGCCCAGCGCAAACATCGAGCCACCTGGAAGCCAATCTTACTATTATTACCCGTATGAGGAGCAGTCTTACTGTGGACAAAGTAGACAAGGAACAGCTCAAACGAGCGGCCCGCCTGTATCACCAGAATAAAGACGCCAGCGCGGCGCTGGGCATTTCGCTGCGCTATTTTGCCCGGCTGTGTCGGCAGCACGGCATTGAGACCCCGCACGCACGCCGCCGCCGCGACCAAAAAGTGGTCAATTAGGAGCCCCGATGACGAAACAGGGATGGGTTAGATCGGGTTTTTTGCTGGTGTTGTCGTTGTGCCTGGCTGGATGCGGGGGCGAAGAGGAAGAGGAAGCACAAGGCGGTCGCGGAGGGCCCCCAGGGGGCGGTCAACGTCGGGGGGGCGGTCAGCGGCCACAGGCCGCCATTCCGGTCAAGGCCGAGCAAGTAGTCCGCGGCGATATGAATAGCTACGTCGAGACCTATGCGCGGCTGGAAGCCGAGCGTCAGGTCAGTGTCCTGGGGCGCGCCTCGGGCATGCTGGAGGAGCTATCTGCAGAAGAGGGCGATAGGGTGCGGGAAGGACAGATCCTGGCCCGGATCGACAAGGTACAATCCAGTTTCCGGGTGCGTCAGGCGCAGACCAATTTCGCCGAGGCCAGTGCAAATTTTAAGCGCTTTGGCGTCTTGCACGAAAATAAAATGGTTTCGCAGAGCGAATTCGAGACCGTGCGGCTGCAGTTTGAGAACCGCAAAATGGCGCTTGAAGAAGCCGAATTGAACCTGGCTTACGCCGATGTCAAGGCGCCTGTCTCCGGGGTTATTACCCAGCGGCTGGTCGAATTGGGAGGGCTGATAGGCGGCAATCAGGAATTATTTGTCATTGCCGACCTGGAGCCTTTATTGGTGCGCATCTTCATCCCCGAACGGCGCATGTACCAGCTCCACAAAGGACAGCGGGCCAAAATTACCGCCGAGGCTTTGCCCGACCAGTCCTTTGAGGGCGTCGTCCGCATGATAAGCCCCGAGGTAGACCCGGAAAGTGGCACCGTGAAGGTGACCCTGGAAGTGCCGGCCAGCGGCCTGTTGAAGCCGGGCATGTTCACCACGGTGCAGATTATCACCGAGCGGCGGCCCAATACCCTGACCATTCCCAAGAAAGCGCTGGTGCTGGAGACCGACGGCGACGACGTCTACGTGATCGACCAGGATAAAGTCCGCCAGGCAGTGGTAGAATTAGGGTTTGTCGAGGGCGACCGGGTCGAAGTGGTGTCCGGTCTGGAGGAAGGGCAATATGTGGTGACAGTGGGGCACGATGGGCTCAAGGACGGCGTTGCGGTGCGCCTGGTGGGTACCGGCCAGATACCTCCTGCCGACGTGGAAATGGAAATCACGTCTGCCAGCCCTGTAGCCGAAGCGGGCAGCACGACCGCCAAAACCGGCGGCAAAAAGTGGTCGGGTGCGGGCAAGCCGCCGGGGGGCAGGACAGATAGCACGGCCGCCAAAGCCGGCGGCAAAAAGTGGTCGGGCGCCAAAGGAGACAGTACAGCCGCCAAAGCCGGCGCTGGTAGGCCTTCGGGCCGTGGCCGTCCCGACAGCCTGCAGGCGAAAAAGAAACCCCAGCAAAAGGCCGATTCGTGAAATTAGTCGATTTTTCCACCAGCCGGCGGGTGACCGTGGCGATGCTGATGATAGCCATCGTCGCCTTTGGCATGGTGGGCTTCTCGCGTCTGGCGCTCAATCTGCTGCCCGATATCACCTACCCGACCATCACCATCCGCACCAATTATCCAGGGGTGGCCCCGCTCGAGATGGAACGGCTGATTTCCGAGCCGGTAGAAGGCCTGGTGGGGGTGGTGTCCAATGTCGTGCGCGTCAGCTCGGTATCGCGGCCGGGGGCCTCCGACGTGGTGGTGGAATTCGGCTGGGGCACCAATATGGATTTCGCTTCCATGGACGTGCGCGAAAAGCTCGATTTGGCCAATTTGCCCCGCGAGGCCGGCCAGCCGGTGCTATTGCGCTTTGATCCCGGCTTAGACCCAGTGATGCGGCTGGCCTTTTACGGCGAGTTGAGCCTGCTGGAATTGCGCCGCATTGCCGAAGAATATCTGCGCCCCGATTTAGAGAGCCTGGCCGGGGTCGCCGCCGTGCGTATAGAAGGGGGGCTGGAGGAGGAGATACAGGTGGAGGTGGAGACCCGTCTGCTGACGCAATTGGGTCTGTCCATTGGCCAGGTCACCTCCCGCCTGGCCGCCGAAAATGTCAATTTGACCGGCGGCACCCTCAAGGACGGCGAGGCCGAATTCCTCGTCCGCACCCTCAACGAATTCCAGACGATCGAGGAGATCGGCGAGATTATCGTCGGGCAAATCGACCGGGCCCCCATTAAGCTCAAGGACGTGGCGCGGGTTTTCCGCGGCCACCGGGAGCGCGACCTGGTTACCCGCATCAACGGTCGCGAAGGGGTCGAGGTGGCCGTCTTCAAGGAGGGCGACGCCAATACGGTGCAGGTCAGTCGGGCCTTGCAGGAGCGCATTGACGTATTTTTGGCCGACAACGGCCAGCTCTTGGGCGAAAGCCAGTTGGAAGTGGTTTTCAACCAGGCGACTTTTATCGAACAGGCCGTCGACGAAGTGCTCAATACCGCTATGCTGGGCGGTGTGTTGGCGGTGGTGGTGCTGTTTCTATTTCTGCGTGATTTCAAGAGCACGGCGATTATTTCGCTGGCCATCCCGCTGTCGGTGGTGGCCACCTTCTTTTTAATGTTCGCCGCCGATGTCAGCCTCAATATCATGTCCCTTGGGGGGCTGGCCTTGGGGGTGGGCATGCTGGTCGATAATTCTATTGTCGTGCTCGAAAGTGTGCAGCGCTACCGCGATCAGGGCATGCCGGCCCTGGAGGCGGCCCGACGGGGCAGCGGCGAAGTGGGGCAGGCGGTGGTGGCGGCGACGCTGACGACCATTTGCGTCTTTTTGCCGATCGTCTTTGTCGAAGGAGTGGCCGGGCAGTTGTTTCGCGACCAGGCTCTCACCGTGACGTTTTCCCTGGTGGCCTCGTTGATCGTGGCGCTAATGCTGATTCCCATGCTGTCTTCCCTGAGCCTGGCGACGACCGAGGGGGAGCGAAAAACGGGGGGCGGCACGGCTGTCGCCGCCCGGGTAGCGGGGGCGGGCGTCTGGCTCGTCGGTCTGGTCAGTCTCTTGTTGGGGTGGCTGTTGAAACCCTTCACCTGGACCTTCGAGCTACTGTTTGGTCTGCTCAACAAGGTCTATCCGCCGGTCTTGGGATGGGCCTTGCGGCACCGCCTGGTCGTGCTGCTTTTGGCCCTGGTCCTGGCCGGAGGGGTGTTGGAACGGGCCAGCCATTTGGGGGTGGAGTTGATTCCGGAGATGAGCCAGGGCGAATTCTTGGTAGACCTGGAGTGGACCGCCGGGACGCCCTTGGAGCAGACGGCCAGCCAAGTGGGCCGGCTCGATCGACAGATAGGGGATATGGGCGGAGTGGCTTCGGTTTTCGCCGTGGTCGGGACAGCCGGTCAGGCGGGCGGTACGGCGGGCGAGAAAAAAGAACATACCGCCCAGTTGCATATCAAACTGGATCCCCTCCAGCCCGACGAGGTGGCCGCCATGGAAGCGGTGCGGGCGTTATTGGCCGATGTGCCCGATTTGGCCTACAAATTTTCGCGCCCGTCCTATTTCTCTTTCCGCACTCCGGTCGAAGTGGAGATTATCGGCTTTAACCTGTCGCGGCTCGAAGTCCTGGCCGACGATGTGGTGGAGCGCCTGCGCGGTATTGAAGGCCTAACCGATATCCGCGCCAGTACCCAAGGGGGGCAGCCCGAGATCCAGGTGGTTTTCGACCGTTTGCGGCTGGCCGAACTGGGTACTACCCCGGACCAGATAGGCAGCCTGTTGCGCAATAAACTGCAGGGCGATATTGCCACCGAACTGGCCCGCAGGGACCGCAAAATAGATATCCGGGTCCGAGCCCGCAGCCAAGACCGGCGGACCCTGGAGGATCTCAAGCGCATGGTCGTCAGTCCGGCCTCCTATCCCCAGCCGGTCACCCTTGAATCGGTGGCCCGGGTGCAATTGGTCGACGGGCCGGCCGAGATCCGCCGCCGCGAACAGGAACGGGTCGCTGTGGTCTCGGCCAATCTAGTGGGGCGCGATCTGGGCAGTGTGGTCCAGGATATCGAGCGGGAAGTGGAGCAGATCCCCCTGCCCGAGGGCTTCGCCATTGCTATCGGCGGCCAAAACGAGGAAATGGCGCGCTCGTTCGACAGTATGAAATTTGCCCTGGCTCTGGCCGTATTTCTGGTCTATCTGGTGATGGCCTCGCAATTTGAATCCTTTCTCCACCCGCTGGTCATTATGTGCACCATACCGCTGGGGCTGGTGGGCAGCGCCCTGGGCCTTATCGCCACGGGCCAGACGATCAGCGTGGTGGTGCTGATAGGCCTTATTATGTTGGCCGGGATCGTCGTCAATAACGCCATTGTATTGGTCGATTTTATCAACCATCTGCGGCGCGAGGAGGGGTTGGCCAAGATGGCGGCGGTGCTCAGGGCAGGCACGGTGCGCTTTCGCCCCATCCTGATGACGACCTCGACGACGGTGCTGGGGCTGTTGCCCATGGCGTTGGGATTGGGGGAAGGGGCCGAAATTCGCGCCCCGATGGCCACCACCGTTATTGGCGGCTTATTGGTATCTACGGCCTTGACGTTGGTGCTGGTGCCGGTGGTATACACATTGATGGACCGAGGGGATTAGGAGGTATGCAATGAATCTGTCGGCCTTTGCGTTGAAAAACCCGGTCACCGTGGTGATGCTCACTATTTGCGTATTGGTGCTGGGAGTCGTGGCCCTGGGACGGTTGCCGCTGGAGCAATACCCCAGCATTTCGTCGTCGGGCATTTCCGCCTCGGTGCAATACAATAACGCCTCTCCCGAGGAGGTCGAGCGCAAAGTAACCATCCCGCTGGAGGCGACACTGGGAACCCTCAACAATATTGAGAGCATCTCCTCCTCGTCGGGGAATAATTCGGCCAGGGTGCGGGTCAATTTCAAGGCCGGCACCGATATGGATATGGCCAATATGGAGATGCGCGAGAAAGTCGACCAAGCCCGCGGCTTGATGCCCCCGGATGTCGACCGCGTTTCTCTGCGCCGCTGGCAGAGCGGCGACCGGGCCACCGTTTACGCCAATATGGCCTGGCTGGGAGAGGGCGACCGTCTGGTGAGCCTGGTGCAGCAGGTTATTATGCCGCGTTTGTTGCGTCTGGACGGGGTGGCCAATGTCGCCATCGACGATCTGCCGGCCAAGGAGCTCATCGTCGAGCTCGACCAGGAGTTATTGCAGACGCACAATATCTCGCTGACCTCGCTGAGCAGCCAGATGCGCCAGCACAATGTCAACCTGTCCCTGGGGCGGGTGATCGACGGCGACCAACGCTATCTAGTGCGCTCGGTCAACGAATTCCAGCAGGCCGAGGAAATCGGCGAATTGCCCGTCGACGGCGGCCGTTTCCGGCTTAAAGATATTGGCCGCATCGTCTACGGTTATCCCGAAAAGACGCGTATTGAGCGACTCGATGGGGTCGAGTCGGTAGAGGTGGAGATCTTCAAGTCGTCGACCGCCAATGTCGTCGATATGGGCCAGAGTGTCGCTGCCGAGCTCATGCGTATCGAAGCCGAATACGAGGGCAAACTCGATATCGCCATTGTCCGCAACCGCGCCGATTCCGTTTTGAACGAAGTGGGGACCCTGGTCAATTCGGCGCTGTTGGGCGCCTTTTTGGCCATGGGCATCATCTTTGTCTTCTTGCGCAATATCCGCAGCACGATGGTGGTGGCCTTGGCCATTCCCACGGCGGCCCTGTGCGTTTTTATCGGCATGTACGTGGCCCGCGAAATGTTCGGCTCGACCATCACCCTCAATATGGTATCGATGATGGGGCTGGTGCTGGCGGTGGGGATGCTGGTCGACCCGGCCGTGGTGGTGCTGGAGAGTATCTTTCGCCACCGTCAGGACGATGGCATGGAGGCCGAAGAGGCCGCCGGGGTGGGGAGCCGCGAAGTCGGCGTCGCGATCCTGGCTTCGGCGCTGACGACGATCTGCGTTTTCGTGCCCTTTTTCTTTCTCTCCGACAGCCGCTCGGCCACCTGGATGCGCGATGCCGGGGTGGCCATCTGCCTGGCGGTGCTGGTGTCTATGGTGGTGGCCCTGACGGTGGTGCCACTGGCCGCCTCGCGGTTGTTCAAAGAGGGGTGGGAGCGCTACGACCAGCTACTGCGCTGGGGGATTGGCCTGGGGCTGTTGGGGCTGGCCGGTTGGCAGCTGGTAGGTATTGGCTGGAGCGGACTGGCCGTCTGGTGGACGCGCTGGTCGGGTCTGATCGGCGGTTCGATTGCGGCTATGGCCTGGACCGGTTGGCTGGGGTTGGGCATCGCCGTAGCGCTGTTTGCGGGGGTGGCTCTGGCGGCCCGACGGCAAGGCCTGCGGGCTTCCTACGCCCGCTTGCTGGGTTGGACGCTGGATCACCGCTGGTTGGCGCTGTTGGCGGCGGTGGGCCTGTCTTGGGGGGGCTACCATCTCTACAATAATATCGAGCACCAGGGTACGCCGCGCACCGCGGAGCGGCGGGCGGAGATCTCCCTTACCATCGACCGCAGCTACAGTCTGGAAGAAGTGTCCGACTTGTTCACCGAGATCGAGGAGACGCTGCTGGCCCGCAAAGAGGAATTGGATATCGAATCGCTGGCGTCCCGCTTTTCGCAGCGCTCGGGGCGGGTGCGGGCCTATCTGGTCGACGCCGACGCCGGCAAATTGACTTCGGTGGAGGCGGGCAATAAGATCAAGGAGCTGCTGCCCGAAAAAGTAGGCGTGACCTATACGATGGGCCGGCGGCGGGGCTGGGGCGGCCAGTCAATGGGTGTCGAGGTGCAGTTGAGCGGGCGCAACCCCGATGTCTTGGCCGTGCTCATGGAAGACGTCAAAAGCGGTATGGAGAAATTGCCCGGGGTCGAGGACGTCGATTCCAGTCTGGAAGACGGCACCGAGGAAGTGCGGGTGGTCATAGACCGGGCCCAGGCCCTGGGCTACGGCTTGTCGCCGCGCCAGGTGGCCCAGCGCATCTCCCAGGCCCTGGGCACCCGGCGGACTTCCAGCTTTAAAAGCGACGACCGCGAAATTGACGTGGTGATGCGTCTCAACGAGGGCGACCGGGCGACGCTGGAGCAGCTTAAGAACAGCCGCTTTGAAGGGCGCGACGGTATTTCTATCCAATTGGGCGCCCTGGCCGATTTCCATATTGAACGGGGCCCCCGCAATCTGCAGCGCGAGGACCGCACCCTAAAAGTGACGGTATTTGCCAATACCGCCGAGCAGCGCCAGGTGCGGTCACTGCGGCCCAAGATCGAAGCCATGATGCAGGGCATGGAATTGCCGCAGGGCTATTCCTGGGATATGGGCCGGGCCCGGTTCTGGGAACAAGAGAGTCAGGACGATACCAATTTTACCGCCATTTTCGCGATTTTGCTTATCTATCTGATCATGGCTTCGCTCTTTGAGTCGCTGATCCACCCCTTCACCATTATGCTGTCTATCCCCTTTTCGCTTATTGGCGTGGCCGGGGGATTGTATATGATGAATGTCTCTTTTGACGATAACGCCTCGTTAGGATTGCTGATCCTATTTGGAATTGTGGTCAATAACGGCATTGTTCTCATCGACCAGATCAATCGCCTACGAGCCGAGGGGCTGAGCCGGCGGGAGGCTATCCTATTGGGTGGCCAGCATCGCTTGCGCCCCATTCTGATGACGGCTTTTACCACTATTCTCAATTTGATGCCGCTGGTGCTGCCGATGATTTACGGCACCGCAGAGGGCTTTTCTCGACGCTGGGGGCCGGTGGGGCTGGTGGTGGTTTCGGGTCTGGCGACGTCGACCGTTTTGACCTTGGTGCTGGCGCCGACGCTGTACTCGCTGCTCGACGATTTGGCCCTGTGGGTCAAGGGTGTGGTCGAGACGGTCCATCGCCAGCGGGCGGTGCCGGTGGAGGGTCTGGAAAAAGCTTGAGACCCGGGAACGCCGGTGCGGTTGGTTGGGGCAAAGTATAGAGATGCTGTGACGATTTACTGAAAGGAATACTTGTGATTGGTTTTAGAATGGTTTTGGCGGTCGCCTTGCTGGCGGCTGTTGCGGTGGGCGGGCAGGAATTGCCCAGCTACAACTGCTGGAAGACGGCGGTGCCCCCGCAGATAGACGGCGAGGCTTCTGATACAGCCTGGACTTTGGCCGAAAGCAGTGAATTATTTGATGTCGAGGACGCCGACCGGCAACGCCGGCACAGTCGTCCGACCCAGGTCAAAATGCTGTGGGACGAGGGGCACCTGTATTTCCTCTTTACCATGGTCGACGCCGATGTTTGGTCTACTTTTAGCAATCGCGACGATCAGCTCTGGCAAGAGGAAGTGGTGGAAATTTTTATCGACCCCGACGGCGACGGGCTCGACTACGCCGAAATTGAAGTCAATCCGCTCAACGCGGTATTTGATTTATTGCTGTCGGCGCCCTGGGGCGATGGTGGGCGCGGTTTTGCCCAGTGGAATCCCGAATTTACCAGCGCTGTGGGCATCCAGGGGACCCTCAACGACGGCAGCGACGAGGACCAAGGCTGGACGGTGGAGATCGCCTTGCCCTGGGAGGCGTTGGGGACGGATATCCGCAATGTCATGAACGGCCGCGCCTTGCCGCCTGCAAGCGGCGATAGCTGGCGTCTCAACCTATACCGCTTTGAGCGCTTGCGCGAGGACGGCGCAGTGACGGTGGCCGAGGCCAGCGCTTGGAGTACGGTGGGTGTCAACGATTTTCACCGGCCCGACCGCTTTGGCCAGCTGGTCTTTGGTGAGGCGCCGGAGAATACGGCGATTGAGCCGACCAGTTGGGGGGCGATCAAGCCGGGCGAGTAGTCTATTCGTCCGCCAAAGTGCAGACAGGAAAAAGGCCCCGGGAACGACTCGTTCTCGGGGCCTTTTTCGGTGGGTCGGGTTTGTTAAATTGAGGCGGACAGAGGGTCGGCTACCCGCCTCGGAAAATATTAGAGCGTGGCCAACAGCGTCTCGGGCTGGCTGCGGGCATCGACCTTGGTGTGGATTTGGGCGATGAGGCCGTCGGGGCCAATTACAAAGGTATGCCGACTGGCCGCCCCGTCGGAAGCGCTTTGGCAGGCCCCGTAGGCCAGGCAAACGGCGCGCTCGGTATCGCACAGCAGCGGATAGGGAAAGGACTGGGCTGCGGCGAATTGGGCGTTGGCCTCGGTGTCGTCGGTGCTGACCCCAAGGATCTGGACGTTTTTGGCTGCGTAGTCTTGGATTCTATCACGGAATCCTTGGCCTTGGGCCGTTCAGCCGCCGGTGCTGGCGCGCGGGTAAAACCACAGCACCACGGTCTTACCGCTGTAGTCGCCTAGACTCACGGTCTGGCCGCTGTGGTCCTCGACGGAAAAATCAGGGGCGCTGTCCCCGACTTTCAACATGAGAAGCTCCTTTCGAAAATTGATGGGTCGGAGCACTCTGCCCCGTCTTAAAAGTCCGGCCACTGAGGGCCTTGGCGGTCTCAATATATAATTTAATCCCGTTCCAAGCCAATAGGTTCAGTCCATCCAGTAGAAGCTGTCGACTCGCGGGATCCTGGCTGCCTTAGGAGCGCTTGCTGGTGCCGCGGCCAAATCGTCCGCCGCTAGAAAGGGCTTACGGCCCAGGGCTCGCAGAGCCCGGTCCCAATTTTTCTCGATGCCCTTGTCCTGGGGATGCAGTTTAATAGCCTGCTCGAAGTAGAAGGCGGCCTGGGCGAATTGGCCCTTGAGGAAGTAGGCGATGCCCAGGTTGTTGTAGGTGGCGCCCTCGTCGCCGCGTTTGTCTAGCAGATTGGCCAGGCCGGTTTCAATGGCGGTGTCGAACTGGCGCAGAGACAGGTAGAGCTTGAGCAATTGGGTGCGTAGGGAGTCGTTATTGGGCCGACGGGTCAGGGAATCGAGGTAGGCGGTCTGGATGTGGGTGCCGATGAGATCCTGCAAGGCGGCGTATTGTCGCTCGAAAGAGGTCTGCAGGGCTGCTCGGTCGGGCGGAGGGACTGTGCTGGCAAAAGTTGGAGCGGCGGCCGGATATTCGCGCCAGGCGTCGGCGGTGCGCACCAGGCGTCGGTGCAAGTCCCGGGGCGCAAGGGGGGCAATTTTCTCGGCGCCAAGGCGCCAGGCCCGTTCGAATGGCTGGTCGAGTTGGGTTATCTCCACCGGGATCCACAGCCGGTCGCCCCATATCAGGTATAAAGATTCATCGATGGGCAGGCTATAGAAATCCTTGCGGGTCACACCCGTATCAAAGAGCAGGAAAATATGGCCGGGGTAGTCGACCAGTGCGGTGGCAATGCCGGCGTTTTCCAGCAGGGCGGCATAGAGCACGGTTAAATCGTCGCAGTCGCCGGCTCGGCTGGCGAGGGATTCAGCCGGATATTGGATGTGGTCGACCGTTCCCCGGTCGGCGTGCATCTGGGCATAGGGTGTATTGGCGTCGGCAATGTAGCGTACCCCGTGGGCTCTGAGGGCCTCGAAGAGCACCAGGGCTTGCAGTATATTGTCGAGGGGGCGCCCCCAGGCATCGGTTTCAGCCTCAAAAGCGACCAGGGGCGGCCGGGCGAAGTCGGCTACCTGCGGGGCGTTGGAGGTAATAAAGGCGGCGGCCCGGGAGACCGAGTCCCAGCGCAGGGCGCCGCGGCCGTACAGTCTCAGCACGGGGGCTGGATTGGCTTTGATGGAGAAATCGGGTCGTTCGAGGGAGAGTTCGGCGGCAATAGTATGGGACTGCTGCCGGTCTAGGGTCTGAGCGTCCAATTGCGGATGCAGCGATACCCGCTGGGTCGAACCGGGCGCCAGTTGCAGGGGGACCTCAAAGGGCCGTTGCATCAGTTCGGGGAGGGCGAAGCGCAGGGTAGCTTCCAACGGCTCGGCGCCGTCGTTGGCGATTTCCACCTGTCCCAAGGGTTGCTGCGTGTAGCTGCCGTAAAACGAGGCGAACAGATCCTCCATTTCGACGGCGGCCAGGCGCAAGGGGCTGGTGAAGACCTGGGGCTGGATTTCCACATTGATTCGGGCGGGCTGCCCTGAGCGGGTCAGGTCGCGGTCAACAGCGACCACTTCAAAGGTGTATTGCCCCACGGGTAGGGCTTCGTACTCGACGCGGGTGGCGTGGGTGTTGCGCCACTGGTCCTGGTGGCCCAGCAGCCGGTAGCGGTAGGCCATGGCTTCGGGCCGGGTGCGGAAGGAACGGCCGTGGAATTCGAAGGAGACCAGGGTCGGGCCGGTTTCCAGCACAAGTCGTTCCGCGGCCGGGTAACGGCGGTCGGCCCTGACCGCGTCGATAGTTATCGGGGGCGGCGACGGTGCCTTTGGTCGGAAGCGGGTTATGCCCTGAGTGTCGTGGGCGAACCACCAGTTGTCGTTCCGGTCCTGGCTCAAATCCCAGGCGATATCCTCGGCCAGGCCGTCGGCCTGGCGCAAGACCTGAAAACTATGTCCGTCGTAGCGTCCGACGCCGCCGCCCAGGGTGCCCAACCACAACTGGTCGCGGCTGCGGTCCTGGTACAGTCTCCAGACAATATTGCCGGCCAGGCCGTCCGCCATCGTAAAGGTGGCAAAGCGCTCGCCGTCGAAGAGGCTCAAACCGCCGTTGGTCCCCACCCATATCTGACCCTGGCGGTCTTCGGCCAGGGAAAGGATATAGTAATGCCCCAGGCCGTCATCCATACTGTAGTGGGAGAAGGCCTGGCCGTCGTAGCGGGCCAGGCCGTTCATGGTGGCGATCCACAACTGGCCCCGGCTATCGGTCAAAAGGGTGTTCACATAGGGGTGGGGCAGGCTGGTCTTTGCGTCGAAGGCGGTGAAGCGGCCCTTATTATAGAGGGCCAACCCTGCGGCCGTGCCGACCCACAGACTATCGGGACCGGCCCCGGCCAGGTTGACGGCGAAGTCGTGCGGCAGCCCGTCGTCGGTGCCGAAAGCGACAAAGCGTTCGCCGTCGTAATAGCCAATGCCGCCGCCAAAGGTGCCAAACCACAGGCGGTTTTGTCCGTCCATATGCGTTTTGCCCACTGCCTTGAAGGGCAGGCCGTCGGCCGTAGTCCAAGTGGTGAAATGGGTGCCGTCATAGCGGCTCAGACCATCGTTGGTGCCTATCCATAGGACGCCGTGCGGATCGTGGTACAAGGTGCCCGTGGTATTGTGGGCCAGGCCGTCCGCAGTAGTAAAGGTGGTTATTTCGTCGCTGTGTCGGGCCAAACCGCGGCCTTGGGTGCCGACCCATAATCTCCCTTCCCCGTCTTCCAACAGCGAAAAGATCGAAAGTTCGGGCAGACCATCAGCGGTGGTGAAATTGGTGAAGCGCCCGCCGTCGTAGCGGCTCAGGCCCTGGCGTGTGCCAATCCAGAGGCGGCCGTCGCGATCCTGGACCAAAGGCCCGACAGACGAGCTGGGCAAGCCGTCTGCGACCGTGAAATGGGTGAATTGGCGGCCGTCGAAACGCCTCAAGCCGTCACCCAAGGTGCCGATCCAGAGGCTATTCGCCCGGTCTACCAGCAAGGCACTTATGCGGTGCCCCAGCAAATCCGCCGGTGTTGTATAGTGGGTGAACCGGCCTTTGTCATAGCGGCTCAGTTGCCCGTCCAGGGTGCCGATCCACAGACCGCCGTCGGCGTCCTCGGCCATTCGGCCCACTCTATTGCTGGGCAAGCCGTCTGCAGTGGTCAACAAGGTGAAGTGTGCACCGTCGTAGCGCAGCAAACCAATACCGGGTTTGGCCGGGTTGCCAGTGGCCAGCCACAGGGGGCCCTGCCGTTGCTGCACTATAAAGAAGATGCTGGTGCCCTGGAGGCTGTCGGGTAAGGGCACTGCCTCTAACTGGCCATCCCGGTAGTGGTGCAGCCCCTGTTCGTGGCCAATCCACAGCTGGCCGTCGCGGTCGACGCACAGGGCCTGTATTGAGCTATAGCCTAAATCTGCTACGTGCGAGAAGTCGGTGAATTCATGGCCGTCGAAGCGGTTGAGGCCACCGGCCGCTGTGCCAATCCACAGGGTGCTGTCCTGGGTCTGTGCCAGGGCGGTGATAAGATTGTCGTTGAGGCCGGTGGAAACGTCGTAGGTCTGCCAGTGGCTGCGGCCCGGTCCGGCCGGGGTTTTGCGGCCCGGTCCGGCGGGGCTGGAGTAGGGGGCAAAGCGGAAGCGCAGAGGGGCGGCGTCGGGGCCGGACAGGGCTTTGCCCAGTTCGACGAGTTGGGTGGCAAAGCTCGAATCGGCCCTCAGGGCCGTCTGTTTGGCGGTTATTGCCGCTGGATTGTCGAGGGCGAACAGGCGGCTGAAAACGCCGTCGGGTATGGCGCGGTCGGGCGGCACGCCCTGGACCAGGCCGTGCCTTTCCAGCAATGGGACCAGGCGGTCGTCGTGGAGCCGGGTGAATTTGTCCTGTTGCAGGGCTGGTACCCAGAAGGACAGGCGCGCCAGGGGCTGTTCGGCGGTGCTGGAAGTTGGTAATCCTGGCAGCAGGACTAGCAGGGCTATAAAATGACGATTCATAGGGCGCCTGGACGGCTATAATTTACCTGGGGTTTTCCAGGGGTTGATGTACTTAGTAGGACAATCGCCCCCCGGGTTGAATAAAGGCGCTTATCGCTTACCCTTTAGGCCCCAGCGGCCCTTTCGGGGCTTCGTTGCTGTAGAGCGAACCGCCGCGTTCGTAGGAGACGGCGACCTCGCCGTCTGCGGCCACATCCAGGCGCGGTACATTGTGCTGGAAGACATCGCGGTCGGGGCCGCGCATCACCGCCAACTGGGCGTCGCTCATGCCCTCGACCAGGTCGCCCCAGCGGTTGTCCGGCTGCACCATCTCGCCGCCGCTGCGGTTGAAATTGCGCGATGAGTACTTGATGAGGATGCCGCGCCGCGACTGCTGTCCCTTCCAGGCCAGGGCGCCGTGGGTGGTGCCGCCGTCGCCAAAAAAGAGCACGTCGCCGGCTTTCATCCCCACGTGTTTTACCAGGCCCATATGGTCGTCGTAACTGCGCACTCCTGGTGGCATCCGGTAATAGGCTTTGTGGCTGCCCGGGACACAGGCGAAACCGCCGTCGGCCTCGCTTACGTCGCGCAATTGCCAGGTGACGGTGACGGCTTCGCAATAGCTGCGGCCGTTCTGGTAGACATAACCGCGGCCGGGGTTGAGAGGTTCGTTGGCGTCGTGCAGGGCGTGGCCGGTACTGCCCTTGACCGAGACGAAACCGGTGGCCCCGCCCATGCGGCCGCCGCTGGCCCCCATCCAGTTGAGGCGGTGCTCGACTGCCGGATGGGCGACCATGCGGCGAAAGGGGTCGCAATAGGGGGCGGGCAATTCGAGCAGCCCCCCCAGCAGCGGGCGGCCCGTGCCGGCCAGACTATTGGAGCCGCGTGCCAATTCCTCGCCCACCTTAATCCGGTCCTGGAAGCGGTCGATGGTATCGTTGGCGGCGGCCAGCCATTCCTCGTCCATGACCCCGCGCAGCACCAGGTAGCCGTTGAGGTCCCAGAAGTAGAATTCTTCGTGGTCAATGCCGCTGTCGGAGTCGACGGTTAAGAACGAAGGATGAAAAACAGTTTGCGGCGAATCCAGTTCGACAGTATCGCCATTGGTGGTTAGAGTGGGCGGCGGGGTCGTCGATTGGTAGCCGGGCCGGTAGAGCGAGGCGCGTTGGGCGTCGTTGAGCTCGGTGTGCCACGGGGGCCGGGTTTCGACCTGGGTCTGGGGTCCGCTGCCGGGGCTGCGGATGACGCCGCGGCCGACAAATTCATAGCTGAGCAGACGTCGCGGTTGCCGCCGCCAGGGGCGCATCCCCTGCAGGGCTCCCAGGGCGACAATGAGCAGGTCTCCGGCTTGTAATGTCGGTTGTTGGGTGAGCCCCATATCGCCCTGGCCCGTGGCCAGGCTCTGGGGCGTGGGCACATTACTTTTGTGGGTGCTGGGTATCAGGGAAAAGCCGCCGTCATCGGCGCCGATATCCTCCAGGGCCCAGAGCACGCGCACGCCTTGGCTGAAGCGCCGGCCATTCTGGTAATAGTAGGCGGTATTGGGGTCGCGGGGCTCGTTGCCCCCGGTCAAGGGGGCGTCGGCGGATTCGGCCCCGGGCATGAGCTCGGGCTGTCGGTCGAGGATAAAGCCCGGCCCGACGATCTGGTTGAGATACCATACTAATTGCGGCTGTACCAGCAGGTCGCGGAAGGGGTCTTTGAAGACACCCGGACAAGCCAGTAGCTCCGTGCTCTGGCCGCTATTATCGATGGCGGCGTTGAGTTGGCTCAGGGTATCGGCGCTTAGGACGCCGGGGATATGCAAGTAGCCGGCAATATCGAAACAGTAGTTCTCTTCGTTGGTCATGGCCGGGTTTTCCATGGCTTCCTCTCTGAGGGCTGGTTGTCGGGGGGGCGGGGCTTGGTTATTTTGGCAACAATATACAGTGGTGGGTAGGTTCTATCCAGGCTGGTTGGACGCCCCTTGGGCGGGCGGCTTCCAGGTGGCAGTAAACTCGGGGCCTGCGGCCCTTCAGACATCACTGCCGCCTTCCAGTCACCCGCCCAAGGGGCTTGATTACCTATGATGCGGCATAATGCTGTATTCAATATTGAATGAGTTGTCCGTAACAAGGGGCTAAAATTATGCCAATGCAGAGCGAACAAGCACAGACCAAGAAGATCTATATAGACGCCGCCGACCTCGAAGAAGAGGGGCGGCTCAGCCAACTGCAGTACTGCGCCGAAAAGGGGATTGGGCTGGAGGATATGTGCCTGGTCGAGGACGACGCTCCGGCCATTGGTCAACCTGGAGGGGGCGCCGACGACAATTGGTTTGAGCATTTGCGGGAAGGGGTGGTGGTGCGCAAGGAGCTATCGCTGGACAGTCCTGGGGCGCAGGCGGCCTGGCTGCTGTTTTGCGGCCGCGAGGCCACCGGCAACCAGCAGCCGTTGCATGTGCAGGTCAATGGCCATGCCCTGGTGCGGCTGCCCAGTCAGGTGGCCCATCCGGCGGCGCGGCAATATTACAGCACCGATTGGGGCGGGGCGCATTTCGACAATTGGTTCGTCGTGCCCATTCCCTCCGGGACGCTGCAGGCGGGGAATAACGAGATTTTGCTGTCGTGCCAGAGTGAAGAAACGGCCTGGGAGATTATGTTGGGGGCCGCCGCCGAATACGCTCGCGGCAGCGATGGGGGAGGGCGGTCGCATCCCGGCCGCAGCGGCCGCAGCACCGACGGTGGGCAGACCTGGAGCGAGGAGTTGGGGTGGCAGGGGGCTTGGCGGGGGGAGTATTGCATCCGCCTTAGTCTCGACTCTTTTGCGGCGGCTGGCACTTACCGGTCGCCGGTGATCGATGCGGCGGCAGGAGGGGGAATGTGGGTGGAGGCGGCTGCCATTGAGACAAGCAAGCTGGCCTGGGAAACCGAGCAGCCAGCGGCAACAGAGATACGGATTCGCCTGCGTTGGGGCTCCAGCCCCAGACCTGGGGCCGCTAACTGGACGCCCTGGGAGACGGTAGATGGGCGGGCGGGGTGCTGGGAAAAACCGGCGGGTCGCTATCTGCAGTTCGAGGCCGAGCTGACGACGCAGGACCCGCTGGTCAGCCCCTGGCTCAAGGGGGTGCGTATCGAAACCGAATTGGGGGCCACAGATGCAGGGCGGGCTCGGCTGGTGCAGGCCCACAACGGCCTCGTCAGGCGTTCTTCGGTGGATTTTGTTCACGAGGACCCGGCGCAACTGGCCGATCTGCGCCGGCGCTTTGAGTTGGACCGGGTAGTGGAAGGGGCCGCCAGCGAATTTGCGGCCCAGGTGCGTCTGATGCGTTGGGCCTATACCGTGCCGATTGGCGATTTGGACCGCTACCGCTGGGATTACCGCGATTTACCCCTTGAGCAGCGCGACGATAGCGGCGGCTTGGTGCAGCAGGGGCCCTATGAGGGGCGGCGGCGCGACAAACATTGCCTGTACTGCAATTTAACCCTGATTGCCGCCTGCATTTCCATGGGCTATCCGGCCCGTTGGGTCAATGTATCGACCAAGCATACCTACGGCCACGAGGTGGCCGAGGTTTGGTCCAACGATTTTGACAAATGGGTTATGTTTGACGCCACCCGCGATTATTTTCTCTGCGACCGGGAATCGGGGCTGCCGTTGAATCTGGTCGAAATCAGCGGTCGCTTGGGGGCGGTGATGCCGCATCCGGCGACCTGGGAATTTCCCATCCAGCACTGGCTGCCCCAGGGCGTGCATCCCGAGCAATTGCGGGTGGTCAGTCCCACAGGCGACAATCCGCATCCGGTATTCGACCCGCAGTTGGGCTCGGAGGATCTTATCCTCATGGGCCATTTGCAAATGCCATTGCGCAGCGATTTCACCAGTCGGCCGCATCCCTTGCCCTGGCGAATTTCGAGCAATTGGGGCTCGGACCAGTTTTACTGCTGGTACAGTGACGCTTTCCCGCGCAAACGTGAATACGCCCGCCACACCCGCCGCTGGCAAGATTACAATCCGGCGCTCAATCAGAGCCAGTTATTTTTGCACCAGAGCCAAGAGGACGGCCGCTTGCAGGTAGAGGTGGATACGGAGACGCCTTGGTTCGAGTGCTTTGTGGTGCAGCAAGACCAAGGGGATTGGCAAGAGCGGCGTGAGCCGGTGTGGGATTGGCTGTTGCACCCCGGATTGAATAGCCTGCGGGTGAAGACGCGCAACCGCATGGGGGTATGTGGCCCCGAAGCGCGGGCGGAAGTCGCCTGGCCGGGTTGACTGGTCATTTATTTGTCGATAGCGCTTCTTCGACGTATTGCAGAATTTTAGCATTTTATTGGAAACTGAATTATTAGTATTGAGACCTGTTGGGCAAGCCTCCTGGTCGGGTTGACTGGAAGAGGGACCGCGTGTCTGAGGCCCCGCAGGGGCCGAGTTTAGGTCCCTCTGGAAGCCGAGCCCATCAGGAGGCGTCTAAGCCGTCCCGTTGATTTTTGTAACCACATTAACAGGAGCCCCCATGTCCGTACGACCCATTAAACGCATCAGCCAGGCCACCCCCGCCATTGAAGGGGCCGGGGTCCATTTGCGCCGCGCTTTTGGTTTTGGTCAGACCGAAGACTACGACCCGTTCCTTCTATTCGACGATTTTCGCAACGAGCGGCCAGCCGATTTTCGCGCCGGTTTTCCCTGGCACCCGCACCGGGGTATCGAGACCATCACCTACGTTTTAAAGGGCTCGGTGGAGCACGGCGACAGTCTGGGCAATCAGGGCTCGTTGGGGGCCGGCGATGTGCAGTGGATGACCGCCGGCAGCGGTATTCTGCACCAGGAAATGCCCAAGGGCGATCCCATGGGACGTATGCACGGGTTCCAGTTGTGGGCCAATCTGCCTTCGTCGCTGAAAATGACTAGACCGCGCTACCAGGACGTGGAGGCGGCGGCGATTCCGCAAATTACCGACGACGACGGCGTCTCTGTGCGCGTTATCTGTGGCCAATTCTGGGGGCAGGAAGGGCCGGTGGACGGGGTCGCGGCTTCGCCGCGTTATCTCGATGTGGACGTGCCGGCCGGGCAGCGCAAGGTGCTCAAAGTGGAGCACGAGCGGCACGCCTTTGCCTACGTCTTTGCGGGATCGGGCGATTTTTGCGACGCGTCGCAGCCGCGTCCGGTACAGACCGAGCAGATTGGCGGCGGGCGACCCGTCGCCGAGCCGGAGGCGGGCAATAGGACGCTGGTATTATTCGACCAAGGCGACGAAATTGTCGTCCAGGCCGGAGAAGAGGGGATCCGGTTTCTGTTGGTGTCCGGAAAACCTATCGAAGAGCCGGTGGCCTGGCACGGGCCCATCGTGATGAATACCCAGGAGGAATTACAGCGGGCCTTTGGTGAATTGCGCTCGGGGACGTTTATCAAGGAATGAGAGGAATCTATGACGTTCTGTCTCTGGTGCCATATCGACGACAGCGGTGCTTTGCCGGCGGGATTTTGTCGGCAGAGATTTGGGATGGGACAGGATTATAGGTAATTTTAAGTAACAGGGGACCATCCGTTTGCAGTGCAAATGTAGAGGAGGTTTAATATGAACGACGCTCTACTGGCCAGCCCCTTGCTAAAGATTGTAGCCCAGCTCGGGCAGTTTCTATCGCCCCGAGACCCAGGGGCCTTTTTTTTATTCGCTTTCCTATATGTAGGGGGAGCAGTCGCCCTTTGGGCCGTCCGGCAAAAATGGATGGGCAAAGGGTCTAATAAGTGAATTTCGCGACCGTATTAAAAACCGGGGCGTTTTTCCAAAGAAGTCTGCAAGCTTTGCTCTGATGGCCCTATATGCTATGAAAAGGGGCGGATCACAGACCAGTCCCCTGCATGGAGACCGGTTCGTTAATTTTACAACCATCTTACAATCGACCCAAGGATAAAGCGATGAGGATACGATGGAGCTTGATTGGGATCGCACTTATTGGTCTGTCTGTCCAGACCTTCAGCGCTGAGAGCGACCTTATTGGGACCTGGCGAAGACCGGGTACGGATATTGTGCTTATTTTTGAGGATCGCAGCTTTTTCATGGGCGACGAGGCCATTTCAGCGGGATGGCGATGCTCCTGGACGGCTTCAGATTCCATCGTATTCACAGATTGTCTGCCTGGAATTTTGACCGCTTTAGACCTGGATACCGAGCATATTATCGAGGAAGGGCAAGAATTTGTCTACGCGATTGAAGGACAAATTCTCCGAATCACTAACTCGGATGGAGATGAAGTTTCCTACCGTCGTGACTCTGAGACTGCGGTTCGAGATGAAAGTTGGGGGCGGATCAAGGCCCGTTATTGAGGCTAGCTATTCGAGGCATTTGCCAATGAAAATAGGAGCCTTCAATAGGCCATAGGTTGTAGTAAGGAGTACTCTCGGCGGTAGAGCCCATATTTCAGTTTATGGGCTTTTTTTATAGAAATGTCCGAATTCGCCTTTGTGGCCGGCATAAGATAAGTAAAGGAGGTCTGCTTGATGGTGGAATCCGATACGCCTCTTACGCTGGACGATCTTAGCCGCGATGCGCAGTACGCGGCTCCGTTTGAGGCCGCCGAAGCAATTGATGCCCTATCCGCAAAAGACCACAAAAAATTGGTGCTAATTGCCCGTTATTTTTGGGCTCTGCGCCTGTTGGGTAAGGACTGGATTGAGCCTGAGGATCTGCTCTTGGAAGCGATTGTCAGGACCTTAGAGGGCGAGCGCAGATGGAGAAAGGATACGGTCTCAATAGTTAAACATCTCGACCGAGTTATGGAGAGCCTTTCGGGGCATTGGAGGAAGCAAGATTCGGTGTACCAGCAGGTACTTAAAACAGCCCATTCCCTGGCCGAAATTAAAACAGATACGATGCCTACGATAGAAGACCAGCTCGCCGCCCGCCAGCAATTGGCAGCCATTGAGGCGCTGTTTGCCGATGATATTGAGGCTTTAGAAATACTGCGGTACAGAGCCGAGGAAAAGGGCGCTTCCCAGATCAAAAGCAGGCTTGGAATAAGCAGCAAAGACTACGAGACTATTTGCCGGCGAATCCGGCGAAAATTGGTCCGATTTTCTAAGCAAGCGGAGATTGAAAATGGGCGATGAAGAACAAGACGACTTGGCGACCCTGAATAGGCTTTCTAAGGCCCTTAGGCAGAGTATTTTTGATGATAGCGAAGACGACCTTGATGAAGCCATTATGAGTCAAGGGGAAGAACCGGAGGAAATCGCCGAAAAAGGCCGCAGCATTAGTGCCATGGCACTAGCCAGGTATTGGGCGGAGCAGGAAGAATTCTATAAAAGAACGGATCGGCAACGTCAGGGGAAAGCACCGAGGCGCGACCCATGAGCAAGAGAGATCTCCCGGTTTCCGAGTACGATAAATTCGGTGACTTCTGCTACAACAAAGTGCAGGAGGGGGATCCTGCGAAAGAACAGACCGTAGTAGCGATTCTCTCTATGTTGGGCGATGTGGCGGACGTCAAAATCTGCGATCTGGCCTGTGGGGAGGGTTTTTTCTCCAGGCTCCTGGCCGCCCGCGGCGCCCAGGTCACTGGTATTGACCTGTCGGCGAATCTGCTTGCCCATGCCCGTCGTCAATCGACAGAGATGCCGATCCGCTACCTCTTGGATGATGCGCAGCAATTGACATCGGTGCCCGATGGTTCATTTGATATAGTTATCTGCAATATGGCGCTGATGGATATTGAAGACTTAACCGCGACCTTTCACACGGTGAACCGGATTAGTGCTGGCGGCGGCCTGTTTTTCTTTGGTATCCTTCACCCCTGCTTTGTGACGCCTTTTAACACAAAGGATCCACAGATAGAGCAAGACGCCGAGGGCAACTTCGTCGCCAAACGGGTCTCCCAATACAGCCAAGAGGGTAAGTGGTATTCAGACGGGACGGGTTTTTGCGGCACATTGGGGTCGATCCATCGCAAACTTTCGACTTACCTAAACGAGCTTGCCCAGGCCGGGTTCTCAATTCAGGAAGTCTCCGAGCCGCTGCTGCCGCCGGGTAGTTATCAGACCGCCAAGGAGCAATGGCGCAGCACCGTTCCAGCTTTTTTAGTCGTACAGTCCCGCAAAGTAGCCTAATACTCTGCAACTATCCGTAAGCAGCTCAATGCATCTATCTAGGGTGACTCTTACAGAAGTGAAACCTAGAAGAGCGGCAAATGGGCAAAGTATCTTTCATTGCAGGGATATTGGTACTCTTGGCCGTTTGGGCCAGTGAGGGCGCAGATTTTGGCTCGTCTCTCGGGCTTCGGCAGGGAGGCGAGACAATTTTTGTGCCACAGGGCCCCGGTGTCCTGTTTACGGCTCTCGATCCGGCGATAAAGAAATGGTATAGGCCGCAGGAGTTATTCGCCGAACACCAGTGGCGACAATGGTCTTATACCAACTATGCCCGGCAGCCTTACCGGTCTTACCGCACGCCCAATGAGGCCGGCCAGTATTTTTACGATGCCTTTGGCCAGTTCCTGATGCAGGGGGCTCTGGTTTTCGACTGGAGTTCAATTCGGCCCTTCGTCTTGGGAAGCAAAGTCGTGGAAACCGGCGCCTATACCGGTTTATTCCGCAATTTGGTGGTGGCCGGCGACGTCGGTGGGCGGTACCGGATGAGCATCCTCTTGGGCGACGAAATCCATACCGTTTTGACCCCTCTAACCTTTGCTAAAGCGGGCTTCAACGGCCTCCAGTTCCACCTGGCCACCGATGGCTTTGAAGGGATGCTGTTGGCATCCCGACCCAGCGGCTTTGACGGCGACCGCGTTTCTGGACTGGGCAGCGAGCCCAATGAGGGCTCCAATGTGACGAATCTGTTGGGAGGCCGCCTGCTGCTGTCGGTAGGGCCATCCATCCAACTGGGGGCGACCTACGTCAACGCCTTTCACGTGCAGACCCGGGGGGCGGCATTCCAGGGCAATCCGTTTAAAGGCAGTCTGACTCAGGCGCAGAATGTAGATGTGGAAGAATTGCGGGTCCGCTTAAGCGATGATTCGCCCGAGGATTTTCGCGGCGGGATGGCTTTCTTCTCGCAAGAGCTGATAGTAACCACTACCGATGGCCGGCGTTTCAGCAATAGACGGCCCATGAGCAATGAAGATGGCAGCTCAAATCCTATCTTACCGTACCGGCCTGTGGTGGAAGGCGGTCTGCAACGGGAAGGCTTCCTCACCGCCCAGGGCAACGAGACCATCGAGCTGGTCTATCGCCTGGATCGGTCCGAGTTGGAGCGGGTTGCCGGCATAGGTACCCCCGATATCAAGCGGCTGAGCGTCCGTTTATTGGTGGCCAACGATTACCGAATTGACCTGACCTCCAATGCCCAACGCAACCAGCTCAACCGGTTTGTCTTCCTCTCCCAAAGCAGCCCCGAGCGCACGATTCGCGCCCCGGGCAATGTGCGCGACTTTTCCAATCAGCGCCTGGTCGAAATTGACTATGGACTGCCCACGGCCAACGAGATTGCCGGCGTCACGTTGGATATCCGGGATCTGTGGGGGAGTGACGTGCGGGCAGAATACGACCGCAATCGCCGCCACCGGCGTTTTCCCCGCTCTGCCGCAGAAGACCCGACCATGCCAGCCCACTTCACTGAGACGGCCGATGCCTGGTTTGTCAATATGTCTAAACGGGCGTATCCCTTTTTCCTTTTGGCCGAAGCTTATTCGATTGATCCCCAATACAGCACCAGTGCGTATGCGGCCGGCCGTCAGGGGGATGCCGGAGCCTTCGATTACGACTCGGCGGCCCGGTCTTTATACGAGTTTGTCGACGATAACGACGATCTCGACCGCCTGCCCGATTGGCAGCGGATCGACCAGGCCGAAGCGGATCGGCAGATCTTCCCGGGCTGGGACGAGGACAACGACTTGATCGCCGATTTCAACCAGAATCACGTCGACCCGGTCCGACCCAATTTTATTCCGGACTGGGAAGAGCCCTTCCTGCGCTACAATGTCGACCGGCCGCAATTTCTTTTTGGTCTGGATATGAACAACAACGGCGTGGTTGACCGCTTTGAAAATGACGCCGAACCCGATTACCCCTACAAGCGGGATCGACGCGGCTACAATTTTTACAGCGGTATTTTCTTGGGGCCGTATGCCCGTCTCATAGCCGGACGCGTGGACGAGCGCCAGTTGGCCGACGACCGCCGCAATACGACCCACTACCTGCTGTTGGCCTACGAGCAGGATATTGCTGGTTTGGGGCGCCTGCGACTCTACCAAAATCTGCGTCGGGCCCAAGACGATATAAAGGACAATCTGTTCGTCTGGCGCATCGCTGACGGGGTTGCCGGGGAAATCGTGCCCAGGGAAGATCAGCTGCCTGCACGCGATGCCTGGATTAATACCCTGTACTTGCAGTTCGACTATAAGCAATTTGAGTCTTTGAATGTGGTCAATAAGCTCAAATGGGAGGTGTTCAAGCAGCTCGATTATTCGCAGCGGACGTCTGTCCTGCCGACGGAAGATATACGCGAGACGGCTGGGTTCTTGGGCTTGATCAATAAGATCGACTACACAGGGCGCCTAGGACGGCTGGTGCTGCAGCCGCGCTGGAAAAGCGAATTCCAGCGGTTTCGACCTTCGCTCAAAGCCGATCCGTTGGCACACCCCACCACCGAACTGCGTGAATCTATGGCGCTTATAATGCGCTATCCTATTCTTTCCCGTACTTTCCTGCAGGTCGGGACGGAGTTGCTATGGACCAAACAGTTCCGCCAAGCAGCCGCACACACTTTTGCTGGCTCGCCCCGCAGCGAACAGGCCGGGGCGATACAGGTAGTCAACCGCACCGAGTATCTGGGCTATGAAATGTTCACTTTGGTGGGGGTGCGAATGCGTCGGTTGGATATTGAGGCTCTGGGGCCGATTCAGCAGGAGGCGGCCATGTTTCTCTCGATATATGCGGGTTTAGGCATGTAATACCCCCCGCTCTTTATGGGCGAACGCAGCTGGGTATGGGCAATAGCGATCTTATGGAAGATTTTCTGCTGCTGCCGTCAGATCTGCAGGCGACGATGGTCGGGGATATATCCTGGGGCCGCATCAAGGCCAGTTTTCGCTGAGTATTTCCAGGGGAGTATGCTTACTGTGAGTCGATATTCGCTCTTGCTTCTATGGACCGCGATGATCCTGGGGCTGTTGGTCGCCCAGGCGCGGGCGCATATCGGCGGCTTGGAATACCCCGTATATGAAATTCCCGCCGGCCAGGAGCCGGATCTGGGGGACGGCAGCCTCCAAGATTGGACGTCTTTCGCCCCGGCCCCCTCACTAACAATCAATGATTTTGCTTCCCCTATCTGGGGAAGGATCGGGGACCGGCCCGCCAATGTCAGCGATTTCAATATCCAGATTTATCTGGGCTGGAGCTTGGCCATGCAGCGGATTTTTGTCGGCATCCAGCGTCTGGACGACCACTATCTGAGTACTTGCCCGGAAGATGAAGGGGGGCAAGATATTTGGGGCTTCGAGGGCATTGAGATCACCATGGATGGGGATCACAGCGGCGGATATTATGCCCTGGCCAGGGAGCAGACGGTAACCACCGTCTCCGGCATGTCCCGATCCACAAGCCCTCTGTTTTCGCTTAGAGATACTTCGGATACGTTCAATCCATCGCTGTTTAACCACCAGCAGGCGCAACATTTTTATATCTCCACTGAAGGGGCTGGCTATACTAGGGTCCGATTGGGCGGGCCTCCGCAGCCTACCTGGTTGGGCGAGTTCCCGTACGGGGAGATCGGTGGGTTGTTAAGACAGGGGTCAATACAGGATACTAGCATTGTCGAGCTAATGCTTGCCCCGTTCGACCATTTTGATACGCATAACAAGGATCTCAGCCAGCCAAGCCAATTGCGCCGCAATGGCGTGATCGGCCTGCAAGTAGGCTTGGCCGACCACGACCGTTGTGGTTTTATGGACGATTTTTTAAGCCTCTCCGGCCTGGCCCAATTCCGCGAGCAGGCCGATGTTTTTATGGACTTTCTGCTGCTTCCCTGCCAGGCTTGTGAATCAACACATGTTGAACGGACTCCATGGCGTCGCGTCAAGACCCGCTTTCAGAGCGCCCCGTGAAGAAATCTTTATTGCTGCTTGCACTGACTTGGATTATCGCGGTCTTTTCGCTTCCGGCTAATGGCCATGTAGGAGAAAACCCTTATCTGATCTATGCGTTTGCCGATGAGGATTTGCCCGATCTGCACGACGGCACCTTGTCGGATTGGCTGAATGTGTTCCCCGGGCCGACCCTGACGGAAGTGGATTTCGGCTCCCTAGATGTGGGAGAAGGGGCCTCGATAGGGGCGCCGGATTTGAGCGCCCATATCTACTTGGGGTGGAACAAATCGCAAAACAGAATTTATGCGGCTATCGAACGGTTTGATGATCTGCTTATCAATGAATACCAAGCTACAGACCCGCAGGGAATAGGAGCGTTTGATAGCATCGAATGTATGGTGGATGGGGACCATTCAGGCGGTCAATACGCCAACTTCAATACACTGTCGTTAACCGATTGTGAATTGAGTGTAGAGCAGGCATTTGCCGACAGCGTACTTGAAGCCGATGAATTAGATTGTATCCGGCCCCAGTATTTTAACCATCGCCATGCTCAATTATACCAGGGAATGGTTACGCCTTCTCTGGGCGGGTTGCTTGCAATCGCCGAGCAATCAAGAGTATGGGCCAATGCTATTCCATACAGCGATATCGGTGGTTTCGTCGATCCTGTAAATCCGCAGCGAACGGTTATCGAACTGATGGTCACGCCGTATGACTCCCTGGATACGAGAGGGCCGGCGTATAGCCTTGAGAGTGTGCTGGAAATAGGCAAGACTATTGGTTTCCAGTTTTCGCTCGCTGATTTCGATTCCGGTGTGTACCACGGCTTTCACACGCTGGGGGGACAGGCCGATACATGGCGCGATGCCGATACCTTTGTGGACGGCGAATTGCTGGGTACGCCTGCGCCGACAAGTATGCAGGGTGATTCATGGGGGCGGATCAAGGCCAGCTTGCAAAATCCGCCGTGAAAAGCGACTCTTTCTTGTCGGCTTCTGGTTTGCAGCTGTCTTTTAACCCTGGTAGACTTAATGGGCAATTAGACGTAGCGGACGAACTTGCAGGAGACGGCTATGTTAGGCCAACGACTATGCGGTCCCTTGATCGGGGCGATTCTCGGCTGGACGGCCTGTACGACGGATACGGACCGTGAACCGGCCCCCCTGGCTCCCGGCAGGGAGGCCCAGGCCGTCGACCACACTACCTTTGCCGACGCGGGCCTGGAGGCCGCCGTGCGCAAGGTCCTGGGCCAGGGACGGGGCGAATTGGACCCGGAGGCCTTGCTGGGGCTGACTCGCTTGGAAGCCGGAGGCATGGAAATCGCCAACCTGCAAGGGGTAGGCAGGCTGGCCAATCTGCGCCAGTTGTTGCTGGGGGCCAACCGCCTGGCCGACCTGTCCCCTCTGGCCAATCTGGCGGCCTTGGAAGTGCTGGACCTGTCGGATAACCGCATCGAGGAGCTGACCCCCATCAGCGGGCTGGTCGGCTTGACCCATCTCAATCTCGACGACAACGCGGTGGCGGATCTGCGGGCATTGCACCGGTTGCGGCAATTGATCCTGCTCAACCTCGACAACAACCAGATCGAGGACATCGGCGTTTTGGCGCAGTTGCCCGCTTTGCAGCACGTCGAGCTGTCCGGCAACCCGCTCAGTGTCGACGAATTGGAGAAATTGCGGGATCAGGGTGTAGCGGCACATTATTACGAAGGACCCATTCTCTCCGATATATACCTGGAAAGCGCGGTGCGCCGAACAGTGGGCAAAAGTACGGGGCCAATGTTCCTGGCCGATCTGCTCACCGTTGAAAAGCTTAAAATAACGGGTTCGGTCAAATCCCTGCGGGGCTTGGACCGTTTGCAGAATCTGGTGGAGTTGCACGTTTCCTCCACACGACTGGGCAATATCGAGTCCCTGGGGACCTTGGAGAATTTGCGCCAACTGCAGATCAACAATACGTTCGTCAGCGATTGGTCTCCCCTGGCCAATTTGCATCGCTTGGAAAAATTGAATCTGGTGGCCAATAAGATCGTCGATATCGGCGTTTTGGCGGGGTTGACGCGCTTGCAAATCCTCGAATTGGGGCGGAACCAGATCGAGGATGTGGGGCCCTTGGCCGGGCTCTTTCGTCTGAGCAGTCTGAGATTCGCCGGCAACCAGGTGCGCAGCATCGAGCCGCTAAGCGGGCTGCGCCAGTTGGAAACCCTCAGTTTTACCGACAACCAGGTGGAGGATTTGGCCCCTTTGGCCAATCTCACCCGCCTGGTCGAAATCGCCTTCAACAACAATGCCGTGACATCGGTCGGGCCGCTGCGCAAACTGGCGAATTTGGAGCGACTCTTCGCCAATATAAACCGCATTGTCGATCTGTGCCCGCTGGCGGCTTTGGGCAATCTGCGGCGCTTGCGCCTGGACGGTAACCGGGTTGAAGACCTGGCGGCACTGATGAACTTAGAAGAGCTGCGCACCTTAAGCGTGCGCGGCAATCCACTCAGTCAGACCGCCGTTGAAGAGCAGGTCCCTGCCCTCAAGGGCCTGGGCGTCGGAGTGGGGCTCTAAGGGGTCTTGGCCTGGCTCGCTTGGGGAATGCGGTGGTCGGGTCTTGGCTTCCTGAATTCGTAGCTGGTGTCGAGCACTTTGAAGCCCATGCCCGCATACAGCAGTTGGGCGCGCCGGTTGCCGCAATTGGTATGCAGGACTGCGTTATTATAGCCGCGATTCTGCATTTCCCAAAGTGTCGCCTCAAGAAGGAAGCGGCCCAGCCGTCTGCCTCGTTCGCTTTCTGTCACTTCCATCCAGCCAATGTAGAACGTGTCTTGGGCGGACGGATCTGCATGAAATCGACCGGCAGGGCTTGCTTCGCATAAGCCAATTTGGTTCCCAGCCCGCAAGAGTCGGATGGTGATGTTGGGGTGTCTATGGTTAGTGTCTTCTACCTCAGCGGCAATCTCGATCCGATGAGCGAGTGGGATGGGCTTCTCAATTTGGTAATCGGCTAATTCCATGAGCAACCAGCCGCCGGTGGGCTCGTATCCGTTAATGCCCAATAGGGCGCAGATATGGGCCATTTTGTCCGATAGGGGGCCGAAATTGAAGCGGTAGAAGGCGTAGTTATGGGCGGGGACATCAATATGCTCGATGCCTAAATCGAATAGATACTTTTCGGCCGATTCCAATATAGATTGTGCAATTGGCCGATTGCCTTTGCGATAGCCTAGGAAACGTATCGATCCGTTAAGCCCAGGTTGGCCGTCTTGTTTGCTGAGGGCAATATGGGCGAAGCCGACTATTGCTCCGTCCAACTGGCCAAGGACTAGTTTCTGGTTGTCGAGTTGCTGTAAAGGGGCCAGGAGGCCCTCTTTGAATTCATCGCATGAAACGGGAAAACAATAGGGGACGTCTGCTGTTGTTTCCCGGTAAATGGGTCTAAGGATTTCTGGATCGATGTCTTCCAGATTCAAGATCTTCATAGAATTATGTCCAGGCCTCGGTCGCCGAATGATTCGGCCATTAAAACCTACCGACAGTTTCCCGCAGACTGCCCAGGCATTTCTGTACGATGCGCTCGTCGCCGCGGTATTCGGCCGCCAGCATAATGGCGGTAAAGGCGCGGCAGGCGTTTGCCGCAATGGGATCCTGGTCGATCAAACCGCACAGATAGGCGGTGTCCTCCGGGGTGAAGCCTGCGGCCATCTCGGTCAATTCGATGGCGATGGCGATATCTATGCGCGGGTCCCCGAGCAAGGTGTGGCGACCGAAATCAAGGATTGTAGCGATTTGGCCGTTGGCGTCGATGAGGATATTGCCGGGATAGGCGTCGCCGTGGACAAGCGATTTTCGCTCCCAGCTTAACGGGCCGTCTATCAGTGCTTCGAGGCGCGAAATGGTGTGGCGAAAGTCGGGCAACGCCTCGGCCAGCCGCGAGCCTATATGACGCAACGATATATCCAGTTGGCCGCGGAGGAACCCTTGCCATGACTCGGCTGTCGACCAGACGGTCGAGGGGATTAGGCCACCGAAATCGCGGTCGACTAGCTCGATTGCCGCCAACTCAGAGAGTGCGTTTAGGTAATTTTGCAGAATCCGCTGGCGGGTAGCCGCACTGACTTGGCTGCAGACATCGGCCATTGGGCGACCGGGGAGCTTTGCTTCTATAGTATAAGGGGTGCCTTGGTGGGCCCGTATATCGTAAATACGCGGATATTGAAAGGAGAAGGTATACCCCTCGAGATGCCTATATAAAGCCACTAATTCCGCAACGAATCCCGGGGTGGCCGCCGGGAATATGCGGATCGCCTCATGTTCGCAAAACGCGAAGGCATAGGCGTCCTCGCCGGCTCCCAGGAAAATCGGGGCGTCAATGTCTTCGTGCCGCAAGACGTCGTGGACTTTACTGGGGTAGTTCATCTGTTCCTTCTAGTACTCTGACATTATGAATTTGCAGGATAGAGTGATTTCATCTTTTGCCGGGCCTTTTCGGCGGTAAATCGCCATTGGACCGTCTTTTGTTGCTGGTTGCGCTGTTGTTGCCAGGGAGCGATC
>WLWI01000473.1_pt1 | contig 38199 bp, 33 predicted proteins | sample 6701501 | NCBI WGS metagenome assembly WLWI01 (sample SAMN12718690, study PRJNA515312) | sponge metagenome | isolation source: marine sponge | host: Mycale hentscheli | place: New Zealand: South Island, Marlborough, Capsize Point | collected 2014-11-01 | reverse complement strand
GCTTGTCAGTGCCATTCTCGTTGAGATTGACGATGAATGGAGCAATGCCGACAAGCGATATATCGTGTGGAACGACAATAATGACTCAAACTAAACCGAAGTTACAGACGTAGGGTTGCACAATCGACGACTTAATAGCACCAGTTAAGCCTATTCGAATTGGGTTTGTGTCGGGGGATTTGCGTCAACATTCCATCGCCTATTTTTTTGAGCCATTGATCTGTGGTATGGACTCGGAAAAATATGAACTCTATTGTTACTCAAACGTTGAGCGAGAAGATGGCGTTACCGAGCGTATTAGACAAACAGTGCACGGTTGGCACTCGATAGTTGGATTAACTAACGAGCAGGCTGTTAACACCATACGGTCTGATCAGATTAATATTCTGGTCGATCTATCGGGGCATACGGCTAGTAACAGGTTGCCCATCTTTTTATCCCGTGCTGCGCCTGTCCAAGTAAGTTGGCTTGGGTACCCAAATACGACGGGGCTAGCTGCCATGGATTACCGGATAACGGATGAAGTGGCCGATCCAATCGGTATTGCGGACAAATTGCATTCAGAAAAACTCATCAGGATACAGAGTGGCTTTTTGTGTTATCTAGGTGATGAGTCGATTCAGGTGAGCGAGAGTCCACCATCAGCCCACAAAAATAATGTTACCTTTGGTAGCTTTAACAACATTAGTAAGATAACCGATAGGGTAATAGAGACCTGGTCAAGGGCAATGCTCGAAATTCCAAATTCGCTCCTAGTTCTCAAAAGTAAGGCATTTGCTGACAAGGTGGTAAGGCTAGAGTTGCTTTCTTGCTTTCAAAAGTCGGGAGTGGATGAAAGCCGAATTAGTTTGTTGCAGCATTCCCCTGGATACAGGGAGCACTTGACTCTGTACAATGAAATTGATATAGCACTGGATACGTTTCCATACAATGGGACCACTACGACCTGTGAGGCAATGTGGATGGGAGTTCCTGTTGTTACTCTTAGTGGAAACTCCCATCGCAGTCGTGTAAGTAAAAGCATCCTTTGTCGATTAGGCTTAGATGATTTATCGTCAGAGACGGAGGAAGACTATGTCAGTAACATCATTGCGCTAGCTAGCAACAGTAGTAGGTTGCTGACCTTAAAAAGAGAACTGAGAAGTACGATGCAAAATTCAGTATTGTGCAATTCCAAGGTCTTTGCAGAAAACATGCAAAAAGCGTTCGAGGGTATTGTGAATAGGTGATAGCATTTTTTCGGCCCTCTTAAAATGGGTTGTTAGTTTGTTGTTATTCTGCTATTTTTTTAATCAATGTTAAAACAATCTCACTGATACTAAAACGATGAACAACGACGTAATTATCACCTGTGCGGTGACTGGTGCAGGAGACACAACGAGCAAGAGCAAATATGTCCCGGTGACCCCAGAACAGGTCGCAAATGCCGCAATTGAGGCTGCGAACGCGGGCGCTGCAGTGGCCCACATTCACGTTAGAGATCCAAAAACTGGCGATGGATCAAGGGATACAGCTCTGTTTAAAGAAACTGTGGACCGAGTGAGGGATAGTGGCTGTGAGGTGATCATAAATCTTACGGCAGGTATGGGTGGTGACTGGGTTCCGGATGTTGAGAACCCGTCTATGCCAGGTCCTGGTACGGATATGATTGGGCCGGAGGAAAGGTTGGCCCACGTCATCGAGTGCTTACCGGATATTTGCAGCCTTGATTGTGGCACCATGAATTTTGGTAATGGAAACAATACGTATATCAATACCGCCCCGTATCTTAGGACGATGGCGAGTATTGCCCAAGAATTAGGCGTAAAACCTGAATTGGAAGTCTTTGATTTAGGGCAAATACGACTTGCGAGGGCGCTAATTGATGAAGGATTGATTGATCTTCCACCGATGTTCCAGATTTGCCTCGGTATTCCTTGGGGGGCTGGCGCAGATACTGAAACTATGACAGCCATGAAGCAGGCGTTGCCTGATGGTGCTTTGTGGGCTGGCTTTGGAATTGGTCGGACTCAGATGCCCATGGTTGCTCAGGCAGTACTCTTGGGGGGTAACGTTAGGGTGGGTTTGGAAGATAATATTTATTTGGATCGAGGTGTTTTGGCTAGCAATGGTATGCTTGTGGAAAGGGCGGTGGAAATTATTCAAAAATTGGGGGCCAAGGTACTCTCGCCAAAGCAGGCAAGAGAAAAAATAGGTTTGAAAGCCTAGTCGATTGGAGTTTGGCACATACAATTTAGTGTGTGCCATCGATGATGTGTACTTATTATGCAATGAAAAGCTATCTGGCTAGTACCGGAAGACGAGTGCATTGATTCTATTGGTGTAAGCGTATCAATGCATCTGCCGCGTATGCAGAATCAGCCCCTACGATAAGTGGATTGATATCCATCTCGAATAAATTGTCGGCGCGAGATTCTGCAAACGATGCAATCTTCAAGATAGTGTCAACAATTAGAGGTATGTTGGCCCCAGCTTTACCTCGATACCCCAACAGTAAACGATAGGATGAGAGGGATTCAAGGGCAGACTGTATTCGGGTTTTAGTCGTTGGAAGAAGTAGGGTCTGACCGTCGCTTATCAGCTCTACCAAGATCCCCCCACTGGCGATCACCATCACGAGTCCGAATTGCTGATCCAAGCGAACTCCAATCAATAACTCAGCGGTAGTTTCAGTAATCATCTCTTCAACAAGAAAAACGCTTTTTGTAAGATCCAATTCTTTTTCGAGGAAAGATTGTTTCATTTTTTCAATAGCATCGATGATTTCGCAATCTGATCCTACATTAAGCCATACTGCTCCAACGTCTGTTTTATGAGTGAGTTCTGAGCTAACAGCTTTAACTGCTAACGGGAATTTCAGGTGGTGCTTTACTATCTGGCCGGTGATTTCTGTCGTATCAAGGAGCAAGGATCTCGGGACAGCGATACCAAAATCTTTCAGCAGATGTTTACTTTCCCACTCGTCAAGAGTGATCAATTCACCATCAGCAGATGGCTCTATTTTTGGCTTAATGAGCCGAAAGACAGAGTGATCATGAAGATTGGAAAGCAATTCTTGTCGTTTATCGTTTAACCAAAGTGCATCTGCTAAGGCGTTCAATCCACGATCTATTCCTTGCATAGGCGTAATACCGCGATCAATCATCCGTTGGCGAGAGTCAGAATCGATATTTTCTGATATATCGCTGCATATGCCCGAGGGTATCTCCAATTCATTTACTACTTTCATAAATGACAGTCCGTCAGACACATAGGCAGAATTATCAGGATGAATCTCTGTGGGAGGGTAATCTTGGATAAATATCGCCATATCACAGCTGTTGGTCATCGCCGCTCGAAAAACGTTGGGAAGAACGTCGGTATTCCCCCACAAGGGAGTGGTGTAATCCAAAGGGTTGGAAACTGTGGCGATATCCGGTAACAGCTCGCTTAAGTTATGTTTCTGGTCACCTTGGGGTTGTATCAAATTTAGGTCTCTCTTCTCACAGTAATCCGCCACCAGTGCGGCGTCACCCCCGGAACATGTAAAGGCAAAAAGACGATTTCCATTTGGTAAGCCGGAAATGGTAATAAACTTTAACGTTTCCAGCATGGCCTCCGGCGAATCCACTCGCAGAATTCCAAGTTGCCGAAATAACGAATCGTAGGCATCGTCCGTGCCTGATAAAGACCCCGTGTGGCTGACTGTTAGTTGAGAACCTATGGCCGAGCTACCACCTTTTAAAACGACAATGGGCTTGTTTGCGCGTAATGCTTTCATTGAGGCGTTGGCAAATGCTTCCATATTGACGATCCCTTCAACATAGAGTCCAATCGCGGATACCGCTGGATCGTCTGCAAAAACGTCAATGTAGTCCTCTATCGCCAGAATAGACTGATTTCCGGCGGAGATAACATAGGCGAAAGGAACTGATCGTTGGTTCATGATGAGATTAGCTGCGATCATTCCACTTTGCATTATCAGCGCAATTCCTTTTTCGCATCGCGGTTGCCCTGCTCCAAATGGCCATAAAACGGCATTATTAACATAGCTGACAAGCCCATAGCAGTTTGGCCCAACCAAGGCCAAGTCTCCCGCAGCTTCTATCAGTTTTTGTTCGGAGTCTCGTCCATTTTCACCGAGTTCGCCATAGCCTGCGGTAAAGCAAACAACGCCCCCGGCACCGATGGTATTTAGCTGGGCAACGATTTCAGTGGTAAATACGCGAGGTGTGGCGAGAAACACGGCGTCGGGTGATTCGGGAAGGTCGAACACTGTTGGGTAACAGGGTTGCCCACCAAGGTATTCACGTTTGGGGTTTACTCCCCAGACTGGCCCGGGAAAATGTTCTGCGCATTGACGTGCAGAGAATGCGGCATCTTTTCCACCAATAAATGCGATGTTCTTGGGGGCAAGTAGGCGTTTCAGGTTTTCTTTTCTAATCGACATTAGCCATTATGCTCCCTCAACAACGAACGGGAAATAATATGTCGCTGGATTTCAGATGTACCATCCCAAATTCGATCAAGCCTTGCGTCTCTCCATATTCGTTCAATAGGAAGCTCTTCCATCAAACCCATTCCACCGTATATTTGAATCGTATTATCTGCGGCACGACCAACGGCTTCCGATGCAAATAGTTTAGCCATTGCGGCATCTTCATTTGTCATTATTCCATTATCTGCTTTGTTAGCAGCGCTCATTACAAGTAAATCTGACGCTTTTAAGTCGGTTGCCATGTCGGCAAGCTTAAAAGAGGTTCCCTGAAAACGACCGATTGGCTGCCCAAACTGTTTACGATCGGCGGCCCATTTTGTCGCAAGTGTCAGCAATCTTTCCATTTTGCCGCATGCCGCAGCAGCTACCCATATTCGTCCCATCTTTAACCATTTATCCGCTAGATCAAATCCTGCATGTTCTTCTCCCAGTATCTGATTTTCACTCACTCGACAACCGTTGAATGAGAGCTGCCAGGTGTGATAAGCCCGCTGACTGGTGCATTTAGGGCCCCGCTCAATGGAGAACCCTGGAGTGTCGGCATCGATGAGAAAAGCGGTCACTAGCTTGCGATCACCTCGGGAAGTGGAGGTAGTACCTGTTTGCGCAAAAAGAATTGCGAAATCCGGGATCACCGGACTGCTGATGAAGTGTTTAGATCCATTCACAACGAATTCATTGCCTTGTCGAACCGCCTTGGTTTGCATTGCCATAATGTCAGAACCTGCGCCGGGCTCGGTCAGGGCGAATACCTCTTTTTTCTCTCCAGTCACGCATGGCAATAAATATTGGCTCACTTGCTCACCTTCACAGGCCATCAGTATTTCTGACGGGCGATGAATAAAGCCGTGTAATCCATAGCTTGTTTTACCAAGTTCTCTCTCAAGGAGGGCGAGGCTCTTATAATCAAGTCCGCCACCGCCGATGGATTCAGGTAGGTTCGGCGCATAGAGCCCTTTTTCCCGAGCCTTGCTTTTAATATGCATGCCGAGTTCTTCGGGGACCTCACCGGCTTTGTCGACCTCTGCTTCGTGAGGCGCCAATTCCTGTTCAACAAACATCCGAACTGAATCAACTAGCATTTGTTGCTCTTGCGTTATTGGATAGTCGATAGCCATGTTAGAAAATTGATATCAAGTGCTCTGAAAGTTAGCCGCCAAAGAAAATTAGCGCGCTGTGCCTGAAAACTTGGGTAATGATATACCATTTTGTTGAAACGTCGAATAGACTTCCACTTGAATAAGTCAACGACCAATGAGAGTTCATAATGACAGGAGAAAACGGGATTGTATTGAAAGAAACAGAAGCGGTCTTGTTGATAACAATAGATCGACCTAAGGTGAATGCGATAGATACCTCCACTAGTCGGGAGATGGGAGAGGCGCTGGTCTACTTTAGGGACAATCCAGATCTCAAGGTTTGTATTATTACCGGAGCAGGGGAGAAAATCTTTTCTGCTGGATGGGATTTGAAATCTTTGGACAGCGGTGATGCGCAATTGGATAACTGGTGGGAAAATGAAGATCCAGATTTAGGTGGCTTCGCTGGAATCACTGAAATGTGGAACCTGAATAAGCCCGTGATTGCGGCATTGAATGGATTGACGATTGGTGCAGGGTTCGAAATTGCTCTCGCTTGTGACTTAATTATCGCAGCGGATCATGTGGAGTTCGCGTTACCAGAATTACCGCTTGGGATTGTTCCTGATGCCGGGGCGTTGCAGAGGTTGCCCAGACGTTTGCCGTACAATATTGCATTGGAGATGTTGTATCTTGGTCGACGTATGAAGGCTGGGGAAGCAGCCAGTTATGGACTAGTGAATAAAGTCGTCAGTGGCGATGAATTGATGAGTTGTGCATATAAATGGGCTGAGCAACTGGCTGATGTGGCACCATTGGCGTTGCAATCGATCAAAGAGGTGCTTAGATCCATTGACAGTGAGAGTATCCAAAACTCTTTCCAAAAAATGCGCAACGATGATTTACCGATCTACCGTTCGATGCTTCAGTCGTCGGATGCGCAGGAAGGAGTGAGCGCTTTTGTCGAGAAACGAGAACCTGATTTTAAAGGAAATTAGAGTATATGAATGTCTGTATTTCTTAAGCGAAAAGTGACACCGAGTGGTTGCGGTTGAAGTCAGAAACCGTAAAGTTGAGCAGGTGAAAATGAATAAGCAGCGGCTGAAGTGGGTATTCTCCCTCACTAAATATTACGTGTGTCCCGCCGCTTAGCCTATCTAAATTCGATGATCATAGAACAATAAGAGGCCCACAATGTTAACAAGAGACCCCAAAACGGTTAAGAATATTCTTTGTATTGGCGCAGGCCCTATAGGGGGTGGGTGGGCCGCATACTTTCTCTCGAAAGGCTATAAGGTAATGACTTATGTCCACGATCCGGCCGAGGTTGATGCGGTTACTAAATAACGCATGGGAAAGCCTTTCTGAGATGGGGCTTTCTCCCGGTGCGACTCTGGAAAACTTTAATTGGTCGAATAGTCTCGAGGAGGCGGTAAAAGATGCCGAGTTCATTCAGGAGAGTGTGCCGGAGGTGTTATCGTTAAAGCAGTCTCTCTATAGAGAATTGGGCGATTTAGTGAATCGAAACGTAGTGATCGCTTCCAGTACATCTGGATTGTCTATGACTGATATTCAGATTTATTGCAACACTCCCCAAAGAACAGTGGTGGGACATCCGTTTAATCCGCCCTACCTCCTACCGCTAGTGGAAATGATTGGGGGAGAAAAAACGGATCCAGCCACGATTGAATGGACTGAAGCGTTTTACAAAGTGGCGGGTAAGGCACCTTTAGTGCTCAAAAAGGAAGTACCTGGGTTTATCGCTACACGTTTGCAGGAAGCGATATGGCGAGAAGCATTGCATATGGTTGCGAATGGTGAGGCCACAGTTGAACAAATTGATCAAGCAGTTATTAACGGCCCTGGCCCACGGTGGGCACTTATGGGGCCTTGTGAAATCTTTCATGTTGGCGGTGGAGAAGGTGGCATGTCCTATTGCCTCGATCAATTTGGACCAGCACTAAAGCTGCCATGGACTAGATTGATAGCTCCAGAACTAACACCTGAATTACGAAAAGAGATGGTGGATGGTTGTGAACAAATGACACAAGGGGAAGATTTCACCAGCTTAACGAAAAAAATGAACGCCGGATTGGTCGAGATTGCAAAAATGAAGAAAGGCCGTCCTGAATAGTTAGGGTTTGCTACAAGTATCAGTATAGGATCACCTGATTGGGTCACGGTGGGTATAAACGATAAAGACCCAACGGTGTCTTTCCCATACCTTTACCTTCCCGATGGTTGATTTTTGTACTCTGTGAACCTACACCCAGGTACGTCACCTTACTCTTGGTATCGCGTTTTCTTTATGAAAATACCGTTTGATTCGCTGGTGTATTAGGATAATATGCAATCTTGTGAAGATGGTGTTTTGCTGTGGATTATGTGGTTGATTCCAAAGTTAGGGTGAATCCCAACTAACCCGTAGTCAGATCAAGTATTTGATACAGTAAATAGTAAGTGAAGACCGTTCTTTAGCTTTGCATTCACCAATAAAGTTAAAGGTGTTTTCATAAAAGAGGTATCAGAGGATTCACTGATTTCAATCTTTGGTGATAGGTAATATGGTTATTTCTACTCCCCTAAAATCCAAGTGTTTGTATTGGCGTCGAGCAATTGCTTTTTGTTGCTTATTAATATTGTCGCTCACTTCTATCCAAGGAAATACAGACAATTTTACCGATGGGGTGAATGCATATAAGAAAGGCGACTACGACACAGCAGCAAAAAAATGGCTAATTGCCGCAGAAGCGGGAGAGCCCCCTTCTCAATTTAATCTAGCGATACTCTATGAGCTAGGGCAGGGTGTTGATTTACACTGGGGTATCGCAGCGCACTGGTATCGAACATCCGCTGAAGGTGGCTATAGTCTGGCTAGTTTCGCACTGGGCTCGCTTTACTACAAAGGTAATCCAAGTTTCCCTAAAAACATTGATGAAGCCCTATACTGGTGGATTAAGGCAGCGGAAAAGGGAGATGTTCATGCACAAACTAGACTAGCGTCAGCGCTGATCGAGGGAGAAGAGATACCAAGGGATATTTTGACCGCCAAAAGGTGGTTGAAACAGGCTGCGCAAAAGCATCACCAAGAAGCAATTGAGCTGTTAGCCCAAGTTGAAGCTGAAATAGCGACTGTGATTACTTTCGACGACAAATGGGTTCGGAGGCAAAATCCAGAACTTTATACGCTCGAATACTACCGCGGTTCGACAAAGTCCGAAGCACGAGAATTTGTTATTTTTAGCTCCCTTGATAATGCGGCGATATACCAGTCCCAGTATGGTGACTTTACCGTGTTGTCTGGTGTTTATGAAAACCCGGGAAGCGCGCTTGTTGATATTAGTAAATTGCCAGATTCCGTCAAGCAGTATAAACCCAGAGCGCGCATATTTTCAGCGATTCAAGCAGAATTGCAGCCGATTAAAAAGAGTCTGACAACACGGGTATCACAACCAACCAGTAACGCCACATTTTTATCGACCGTCGCTGAGAAGAATGCACCAACTTCTAACGCGGCAGTCCAAGAGTCTGCGGAACCTAAAAATGAGGGTCTATCGAATACCCAGCTGGGCGCATACGGCAGGAACTGGGTTGTCCAGCAAAACTCTAACTATTACACAGTTCAGTTTGTTAGGAGTCCTACACGCTCTCGCGCTATCGAATTCATTAATCAATACCTAATCAGCGGTGCGGCGATTCATCATGCACAAAACGGAGACAACATCGTTACGGCAGGAGTGTATAAAACCAGAGCGCTCGCTCAAAATGCGATTAACGGTTTACCCAATTCACTCAAACGATACGGACCATTCCCCCAGCAATTTTCCGTGATACATGTTGTACTAAATGCACCTAAATTTGATTCTGCCAACAAAGTATTGACACAGCCTATCACCCAGGGATCTGGTGAAGTAGCAGGACTGGCATCAATGGGCGTATCTAAGTTGGGTGAGGACGGTATTCCTGCTGAATCATGGATATTAGCGCAGAACTCGAAAAGTTATACGATGCAGATGGTGAGATTATCAACCTACAAATTGGCTGTGCAATTTGTTAAGCGCCATAAGCTCAAAAATCCTGCCATATACCGAACTGCGGCGAACAATTATGACGTTATCGATGGGGTCTATTCCGGTGTTGGCCAGGTTCGTTCAAGAATTGACAAGCTCCCAGCCGTTCTGAAACAGCATAAACCGTTCCCTCGAGAATTTACGAAAGTGAAGGCGGCACTGAATCCGCCAACTAAACCAACTAGGACATCTTCTGAACCACGAAATGTACAGAACAACGCTAATACTAAACCAATTGAATCATCGGTTGGATTAGTTGATTGGACCCTTGGGAGGAAGCCTGAAGAGTTTACGATTTTGCTGTTTTCTTCTAGTGATATACAGCGTGTGAAGTTATTTTTGGAGCAATACCAAGTGCTAAATGGCATTGTCTACAAGATGGGTGAGAGTAACTTCGGTGCAATAGCTGGTGTCTTTAGTGATGAAGCTACGGCTAACGAGACCATTTCCAAGCTGCCAGAAAAAATAAGATTCTTTAAGCCCAAACCAATCAGTTTCGGTTACTTATACAGCGAAGCAGGTTTGTCTGAAGCGAGTGCGACCCCACCCGCTGCAGTGCCACCAGGTGTTCCTGTGAGCTTTGAAGAGTTTTGGGGACAACAGGATCCTTCTCAAGAGATATACACTGTATTACTCTACAGTAGCACAAACGAGAGTGATGCGAGAAATTTCGTTGGACAATTTAACATTTCGGGAGCCAGTTTTTATAAGCGAAAGGACAATACTTTCGGCGTCATTGGGGGCAAGTTTCCCAACGAGGCCGCTGCTATAGACGCGGTAGACGGTTTGCCTCAAGAACTTAGGCTCTTCGCTCCACAACCCCTTTCATATCGGAATGTGTTGTTAGAGCTTGCACCGAAAACCATTGAAAGCGAGAGTGGGGTCTTGGGATTGAACTGGATCTTAGAAAGAAGTGATGCCGAATTGAGTGTGCTTTTATATGAAGGAAAATCTGAAGCTGAAGCCATGGGATTTGTTGCAAGCTATGCACTCACTAATGCAGCGATATATCCACAACTCGGAGGCAATAGCCGCGTGATTTCAGGCGTCTTTGTTGATAGAAAACAGGCTCAAGAGGCTATTGATGGACTTCCGGGATTGTTTTCAGACTTGGCTGTTTCTATTTTAGCGTTTTCTGATATTAAGAAAAGTGTTGTCCAGTTTCTAGCGCTCAAGGAATCGTCCTCACACTCAGTAGATAAAGACTCGCTTTGGATTCGGCAGCAGGACCCAGTCAGTTATACCATTGAAATGCACAGTGCTAAGACGCCCCGGGATTCCATTGCGTTTATCAAAAAGTATAATTTAGGCAATAGCGTTGTTTATCAAACTAAGAAGGAAAACTACAAAACTATCATTGGGGTTTTCGACTCTCGAAAATCAGCTAAGCTTTGGATAAAGACTTTTCCCCTTGAGCAAATAAAGGAGTACAAACCGAAGCTTCGTAAGTTCTCAAAAGTGGTGAGAGGGTTGTCGGATTTTGATCAGAAAATCGATTTGAATTAGGCTGTATGCCGAAATTGCGCTCTCACTTAGGTGTTGAGGGCAAAGCTTCCATTTGGGTTTTCTGTATCTTAGGTTTTTCATCAGTATGCGCAATTGAGATGTCTACTCTTACTTTAGGTATCACTTTTAACACAGGGGAAGAACTCTCTCAGTTGATTGGTGGGAGTGGGCTCAACCAGAATGTGATGTTTCTCTACGATCTCTTTCATTCCCTTGGTCACGATGTCTATATGATCCTTGATGAAAGCGAGTTTGAATTTATCGAAATAGAAGGGAAGCAGTACAAGACAAAGTCGGCAACTGAGATTATTCAGCAGGGATTAGCGTTTGATATTGTATTTGAAGCTGGATTGGGACTGATACAACGGGACAGGTTTTTTTTTAGGGAGCACTGTGGGGCGCGTATAGTTTGTGTTCGTTACGGAAATTCTCTTTTTTTGGATATGGAAAGATTGTTTGTAAAGGGCTCCCCGTCATCGGATTGCCACCACTCAAAGCCTGAGATGGTTTGGATTAGCCCTCACTTTGATAAGTCAATTTATTACATTGAAGCTCTTTATCAAGCGAGGGTAGAGCTTGCGCCATTTATCTGGGAGCCCGTATTTGTGCCGAAAAAGTTCGATCCGAGCGAAACCGTGGGTCCGCTTGATGTAGTCGTGATGGAACCCAATACCAGCGTGTTGAAAAATGCATTGATTCCGTTAGCTATTTTGAATGAGGTTTGTCGAGAAGCCCCAGAGGCTTTTGAAAAAGCAACGATATTGAATTCATTGGATTTTTACAACGAACCCTACTTTCTCAATAACGTAGTGCAAAATCTGACATACCTTTCATCCCAGAAGAATAAGGTATTCTTTGCAGGTCGGTTCCGGATTTTTGATGTGTTTCAAAAAGCAGATGTGATGCTCGCTTTCCAGCACTATAACGGACTAAATTACCTTTACATGGAGGCGCTATACATGGGAGTTCCATTAGTGCACAACTCACCATATTATCTTGATGTTGGGTATTACTATCCTGAATTCAATGTCAGAATAGGCAAAAAGAAATTAATGGAAGCGCTGAAAAACCATGACCCTCAAGCGGCTGACGTCGCAAATACTCAATTCCTTGAGCAATTTTCGGTGAATAATGAGAGAGTCAAAAACCGATATCAGGAATTGTTGAATGATGTCATGGTAACGCCAAGGGTGACGTCTTTGTAAACTTTTTGGGGTAATAAGATCAGCGTCGAATGGCGATAGGGTGTCCGACTTTTGGAGAAATTTCTACATTGGTTTGTAGCTGATATCTACGATAAATGTTGTTGTAGATATTTTTGTCATAAGGCTTTGATTCCCGAGTTTTGTGATCCACATTGAGAAGCGGCGTTTCAGGTGTTGCTGTGGTTGTTTGGTCCTTCAGGTTATACATTGTCATGAAAATGTACATGCTTTTTTCGCTGTAGTCTAATCGTCGTGCATTGAAATCGAATTCATCACCGACTACCAATTCATCAAGATAACAGTATGCGACATCTATGTGGTCGTTGTAGTCGGGCCATTCAGATAACAAGGTCGTCGTGCCAAGCTTTTTAGATTGGGCCCCATGTTTGTACGCCGCTCTAAGCAGTTTGTGTCTCATGAGACTCTATCCAGCTCCGTTGTTCAACCTGAATGGTCTATTTCGTGATTATTGATATCCGGGGCGAAGACCCATTAAAACTTTTTCTACCATTTTTCTCTATGATGAAAGCTCTAAAGGAGAGTTAGCTTGTCTTTCAAACACTAATCGTGGACAACATCGAGTATCAACTGATTAAGTGTACGTATAATGAAGATTCTCTGCCTTCTTAGGTCCAGAAATCCTCCAGTTTGCGCTAATACAATGTGGGCCTAGTAGTATTTCTGCCTAGTATTGGTCAGCATTACATTGGTGTGGAACAACCGATTTCCAATGGCGTTCATTCTCGGCTTTCAGTAGAAATAGAAAAACAGGTTGATTTGGTCCATATCTTAAATGAGAAAGTGCAATGGTATGGTCCTTGTTGTACTGCCATTTAAACACATTGTTGAAACCAACTTTATGTCCATTGGGGATTTGCCAGACCCCAGATTCTTCGTAAATAAGGGTGTTTGAATCCATCAAACGAGCCTGGACGCTTCCTTGGCCGTGGCCGTTCCAACCTATCTTTTTGTTATCTGATTTAGCTTCAAATTCCAATTGCTTTACGGTCAGAAGTCTATCCCACATGGTTGTTCGTGGTAATGGCATTATTAAAACCGACTAAGTAGTAGCAGAAATGGATATTAGCCCGTTTCTACTGAATCGAATAGCTGCTCAGCATAATCTTCGACGCCGCGTATTTGTCGTTAACAAGGTTTTTGAACGCAGTTGCTCCATCATAAAAAGGGTGACTGCCTAAACAATCCAAGCGAACTAAAGCACTACTATTAATTTGGCAAAGGATGTGGCGGGACCCACTCGTGTATGAGTATAGCAACTAATGAACGTGATCTCCTGAAGTGTCAATTTTCGGTTAGGTCTGTGGCTACGTGACTGGCAATATTGTCCGCGCTGATGATCTTTAGGAAAATTGATGATACTTCTTTTTTGGTTCTTTCGATCACGATGGCACCGGCGTCGGTAAAGTACCTCGCTGCGGCCCGACCAATTTCTGAGCTGATGCTGTCAACGACAAATGCTTGAGCTTTTCGCCCGAACTTAAAGGCTTCGTTGGGAAGAAATTTATGTCGTCGACCTTTCTCGGTTAGTCTCTGATGATTTTACATCAGAGACACTTACTGACGTCCCTTCATGATCAAAATATTTAGTTTAATGCTTGATCGAGCGCGAGTAGAATCTTTTCTACATCTTGATCTGTGCCATAGTGAACCAAAGATATTCGAACAACGCCGTCATTTGGATTGATTCCAAGGTCGCTGATTAATCGATGTGCATAGAAATCGCCACTTTCGGTACCAATGCCTTGGTCCTGCATTTTTGTCGCCACTTGGGACGCGCTCTGCTCGATAGGAGCAAACGCAATCGTTGGAGCACGGTCTTGGTCTTTGGTGTGGGCCTTTCCGATTAGCCTTACTTTTTTACTATTGGATAAGTAATCTAATAGCGGTGCTCCCAACGTATCTTCATGCTGCGAAATTAGCGCGTACAATTCGCCCATTTTTTGCGATGCGGATAACGTACCATCGTCGAAGTGATGATCGTACAAATCGTCAAAGTAGTCTAGTACACCGGCGCAACTTGCTACCTGAGAATGCTGGGGCCCCGCAGGGTTTAGAAGCTTGTCACTATAACCATGATTAAAATAGTGACACTGTGGAGTGAGTTCTTCATGCGTCTCCTTTTTAACGTACATCAGGCTTTGATGTGGGCCAAATACTTTATACAGGCTAAACACATACCCATCCACATCGAGTGCTTTTAGGTCGCTGATATGATGTGGAGCATAAGCCACCGCGTCCACAAAGACTTTAGCGTTGGATCGTTTCTTAATTTCAGATGTGATTGTTTGCACTGGATTACTTGTGCCCACAATGTTGGAACAATGGGTGAAGAACACCCATTTGGTGTTTTCTGTCACTAATTCATAGAGGGATTCCGTATCTAATAGTCCTGACAAAGGATCTACTCGCCACTCTTTGCAGACAATTCCGCGTTCTTCTGCTTTGCGTCGCCAAACACCGCTGTTCGCTTCATGGTCCTGATTGGTTACAATGATTTCGTCGCCGCTTTTAAGAGAATACCCAATTGCATTGGCCATGACATAAGTGTTAATGGATGTCGATGGAGCAATGGTTAGCTCTGCGGGGGTGATGTTTAGCACATTTGCCCATCCATGAATTGCCCGATCCATGGCTTTCCCTGCCTCAGCTGAGGTTCTATATCTTTCATACGGCTGCACTCGAGTGTGCCGATTATAGTGCTCCATGACGGCTTGAACCTGGTTTGAAACATAACTTCCTCCAGCGTTAGAGCAAAAAACGAAATTTGGATCATCATCTAGTTGTGAGAACTGATTTCTTACAAAGTTAATATCTAATTGCATTTAATTGGTTCTGGGTTTTGGTGAATGTAAGTCAGGGTAAATAATGATTATAGTCCTCAAAGTCTTTCCTTAAGGCTATTTCTAATAAGACAGATTAGAGGTTTTCCTGTTGTGTTTCAGATCAAGAGCAAGATTGTCTGTTAAACGGAGTTAGGAGTCTACATCTTTCAGAGTGGTAATTTTTTCAGAGCAGAAATAATCGCATTGGCGGCAATTTTATTAAAATGGTGGGCGGGTAAGTCCATTTCTGGTGAAAGAGCCCCGCCAGTAAATGCGGACGACTTCCGTCCTTTTTGCATCCCTTCTACCACGAACCTATCTTCTTCGAAGATCTCGAGCATACGGGCACGGTTCTTAGCCCGCAGATGCTCGTAACGAGATGATGTTGAGCCTTCTTCAAAATAATGCAGATCCATTCTTTCTATGGTCTTAGAGGCTGTAATGGGGATGAGATGGACCGTCCAAAAATGGTCGGCTTGTACTCCAATCATGATGTTTGGGAATACGCTGAGGAATTCAGCACGGCCATTTTGCCATGACTCACTCATGTGGTGATTCATTGGTAGCTGAGCATCTCCCAGAGCATCACTATGGGCCTGATCAATGCTACCTTGCCCTGATGCAAGGCCTTCTACTATTAAAGGATAGTGATTCCCTAATGGGGAGTAACTATGCAATCCGGGGTGAACAAACGGGAGATGGTATCCGTCAACATGGTTCTCTTGGGCGAATTTCCAATTGCTTTGTAGTTCAATTTCCCAACATGAACTGCTTCCTCCGTGGGGATAAAGGTCGAAATCCATTTCATGCCAATGGTTTGTAACGGGCTCGATGAATGTCTCGAAATCAGTTGCATTCCCTGAAAGATTGACAAAAATCATTCCCGCGAAGAGATGACTTCGAACCGGCTTCAATCCATGAAGAGAAGGGTCAAAACGGTTATCCTGATGTATTCCTTCACCTCCTATATGAGGGGTAGCACTTAGCTCTCCTCCATTTTTGTAGCACCATCCATGATATGGGCAGGTGATGATCCCGTTTGTGGGGCGGGATGAGTCAACTAGCCTCATTCCGCGATGGGAGCAGACATTGTGAAAAACGCTGATAGTACGGTCCTGGTTTCGGACAATTAACAAAGGCAAGTCAAGTATATCGATGGGACACAGCCACCCACTTTTGCTTTGCTCAAGTTGTGCTTGGTTTGCAATACACACCCATGTGTTTGCTAAAACATGATCCCTTTCAAACTGAGCGAATTCGCTGGATTGATAGGCAACGTTTGGCAGTCCGGTCATGGACTCAATTGGGCCACTAAAACTATCAATGCTGAATGGAGCATCGTGTGGATAGGGTGTTGTCACGTGCATCTCTCCAGTTAGTGGGGCAAGTGTTGCCTGTTATAGTACACTTCATTTGGTTTTAACTTCAATGACAGACTGCTTCGGTCGTCTAACTCGTAACCACAGTGATATCGCTCTTGTTTCTTAAGGCCTTGTTCGGTGCTATTTTGCCCACTCTGGTTTGCTAGACCTCTTGGCATAAAACCTGAATCTTAATTGTTCTGTTTTCTCAAATTTTAAGATGGAATGCTCAATGTCCGATACATCATTAAGCGAAGAAGCCAGACTATTCTTACGGCGAAACGCTGCATCTGATCAAAGTACATTGCCAGATGCGAGCAATATCGGCTTCTTGCGCAAGCAAGCCCGTGAAGAGTATCGAAGGGCCTTTGAATCAGCGCAGAATAAACACACCCAATCAATCCAAGATGTTTCCATTGGAGGAGTTGACTGTATGCAAATTAATCCAAAATATAGAGACCAGAAAAAAGGTGACGTGGTGATGCTCTATCTATTTGGTGGAGGCTATATTTTGGGTAGTCCAGAGGAAGATTTGCCAATTAGCGCTGCTATTTCGAATAAGCTGGGCATAAGATCGATTTGTCCCCGATACCGCCTCGCGCCAGAGCATCCGTTTCCAGCGGCGCTTGAGGATGCGTCAGCGGTCTACCGGGCATTACTAGATGAACATGATAATGGACACATTGTCGTTGTTGGAGAGTCAGCGGGTGGACACTTGGCTTTGCAAACAACCCTTCGTGCATCGACTGATGGGATAAGGTTGCCAACAGCTTGCGCTCTATTATCACCTTGGGCTGATATCTCCATGAGCGGTGACTCGGTGGATTTCAACGATGGAAGAGACCCAACTTTATCAGTATCTCTGGTTGCGCGTGCGGCACAGATGTTTGCCCCTAATGTGAATCACTGCGATCAAACTGTTTCGCCTCTTTTCGCTGACTATTCCATGGGGTTTCCGCCTACATTTATCTCTACCGGCACCCGTGATTTATTAATGAGTAGCGCGATCAGATTGGCCACAAAAATGCGCCACGCAAACATCGAAGTGACACTAACGGTAGTGTACCCTGAGGTCTGTAATTTATTTCTTTAGCGATGTTCGTTTGGCTTAGGCGAAGTGAGCGTAGCGAACGAAGCCAAAGCCAATAGCGAAGCTGCAATAGAAAGCTAAATTACAGACCTCAGGGTACACTACCCCAATATCCGGGCTGTTCTCGATCATCAGCCGAGGAGTATGGGAGCAGCTTTTTAGGAAAATTTGGCACACTTTCGTGCCTGTCGTAAGTAGCCAACTGCTGTGCTACAGCAGTGATCATTGTTGGCAGTTAATTGAACTATCCGATTCCTTATTTGATTGGTACCGTTGAAATTTTTGTTGTCAAATGAGAATGAAAATGGCAGTGGTAAAACAACATATTACTGGTCTCAAAACAGCCGCAATTGAACTCGCCAAATTGATTGATGAATAACTACTCAGAAACAAAGCAGGTATTTACGAATAATTCATTCCGATTTTGTTTTGGAATTAGTCGGAAGTTAGTGTGAAGAAACTTCGCCTTGGCTTATAATCAGTCCTCTATAACCTGCTAATTCTCATCCTATGCAAACCGACCTTAAAATTTCTGATGGCGCGGTAAACCGAATCAATCAGTTATTGTTGACCAAAGATGATCCTAATTTGATGCTTAGGGTTTTTATCCAAGGCGGTGGGTGTTCGGGTTTCCAATACGGATTTCAATTCGACAAAGACTCACAGGACGATGACATTACGGTTGAGAAGGAAGGCATTACAGTGTTGGTCGATATGCTCAGTCTTCAATACCTAAATGGTGCGGAGATTGATTATAAAGATGATTTGCTAGGTAGCCGGTTTCTCGTAAATAATCCGAATGCATCGACTACCTGTGGTTGCGGGTCTTCTTTTTCGATCTGAAGAAACCGCTCAACGAGCTGTGACCGATCGACTCAAGTCTAGAATGGGCAGCCTCTGAGTTTTAAAAGCTTCGCAATCGAATTGGTCCTAATTTTGTTGTGGGTGAGGGCTCTGTGCCTAGACCTTACTCATTATTACCTTTCAACTTAAATTCGTTCAAACCTATTCAGAGACTCACTAACTGCTAGGTTCTTTGGCGCTGTCTTTTCTTCTTTTCTATCCTAGGGAGCTACAAAAACATATGGGGTCCATGGGTAGGTAAAGTTGGAAATCAGGTTTCACGTTTTTTTTTGCTTTTTAGCGAAAAGGGACGTCCCGGTTATCGCTGCTAACTTTATAGGCTAGCACTTTGAGTCGTGAATCAGAAGGTAGCCGATGGTTTCGTCGAGAACGCTAATTTGGGATTAGCGAATGTCCCTTCCTTCATCGAGTAGGTTTGTCGGATTTTGGTAAACCTGGGTAGGGCTATGGTTCTATTGAAATTTCCGATCTATTTCTATTTTTATTTTGTTTGAGGCCTTGAGGTTTATATCGATGCCCCCATATTGCCGAAAATTCAGTTAATTTCAAATTTATATACGAATTCCGTCACATATGAACAACGAAGAAAAAGACAGTCATGATTCTGAGAAACCGAATGACGTTGATTCCGAGGTCAAGGCGCCTTTGGAAGAGAACACCGATGTAGATCCGGCTGAAAATGCCGATGATGCCGTGGTCGCAGAAATGTCTAGGGATGAGTTAATTGCTCAGTTAGATGAAGCAAACCAGAAAATCTCTGACATGAGAGATGGTTATCTCCGAGCTAAGGCAGATGTCGAGAATATTCGACGTAGAACGCAAAACGAAATTATATCCGCTCGTAAATATGCAATTGAGGGATTCGCTCAAGAGCTGCTGAGTGTGAAAGATAGCTTGGATCAGGCGTCCAAAGTCGAATTAGGGGAATCTCAGACCGAGTCCACAGAGAAGATGAAAGAGGGTTTGGAGCTGACCCTTAAACAGTTGGATGCCGCTCTTTCCCGGTTTTCAGTGACGGAGGTAGAGGCAGAACCGGGTACTAAATTCAATCCCGAATACCATCAGGCAATTAGTATGATCTCCGGCGGTGAAATTGAGCCAGACCATATTGTTGATGTTATGCAAAAAGGATTTATATTGAAAGATCGCTTACTACGGCCTGCTATGGTCGTCGTTGCACAATCCGGCTAACTTGAATACTGATGTGCCTTTTTAGTGCCGTGCATTAAAAACAGCCTTGTTATTCAAGTATTAAGCCCTATATCAGATTCAGTTTAATTATCTCAGGTTTTACAGAGGACAACACAAAATGTCAAAAATTATTGGTATCGATCTGGGTACAACCAATTCCTGCGTTGCGGTAATGGAAGGGAATGTACCCAAAGTTATAGAAAACAGTGAAGGTGACCGCACCACCCCCTCCGTTGTTGCTTTCACGAAAGATGGTGAAGTACTGGTTGGTCAGTCTGCGAAACGGCAATCTGTCACCAATCCAGAGAACACTATTTTCGCTGTCAAAAGATTGATCGGTCGTCAGTTCAATGAAAGTGTGGTTCAAAAAGATAAGGACTTAATGCCTTATAAAATCATCAAAGCGAAAAATGGTGATGCTTGGGTTGAAGCGGGGGGTAAGCAGATGGCCGCGCCCGAAGTTTCTGCAAGAATCCTCCAAAAGATGAAGAAAACAGCTGAAGACTATCTGGGTGAAGAAATTACGGAAGCAGTAATCACTGTTCCTGCTTACTTTAATGATTCACAACGTCAAGCAACGAAAGATGCGGGGCGAATTGCAGGTCTTGAAGTTCGTCGGATTATTAATGAACCAACCGCTGCTGCTTTAGCGTATGGAATGGATAAATCCCAAGGCGATAGCAAAATTATAGTATACGATTTAGGCGGAGGTACGTTTGACGTTTCAGTTATCGAAATTGCAGAAATCGAGGGTGAACATCAATTTGAAGTGCTATCGACAAATGGTGATACATTCCTAGGTGGTGAAGACTTCGACCGACGTTTGATCGATTATCTTGCTGATGAATTTCAAAAGGATCAAGGAATGAACTTGAAAGGTGATCCTTTGGCGATGCAACGACTTAAAGAAGCCGCTGAGAAGGCGAAAATAGAACTTTCTTCCAGTTCTCAAACCGAAGTCAATCTGCCTTACATCACGGCTGATGCTAGCGGACCCAAGCACCTTACGATGAAGTTAACTCGGGCGAAGTTGGAATCGTTAGTGGACACTCTTCTTCAACGAACCCTAGATCCTTGCAAAACAGCACTGAAAGATGCGGGCCTTAGCGCATCTGAAATTGATGATGTGATTTTGGTCGGTGGTCAAACTCGGATGCCTAAAGTTCAGGAAGTGGTTGAAGCGTTTTTTGGTAAGGAAACCCGAAGAGATGTAAACCCAGATGAGGCCGTGGCCATGGGCGCCGCGATTCAGGGTGGTGTTTTGGGTGGCGATGTAAAAGACGTGCTGTTGCTAGATGTGACACCGCTGTCTCTTGGTATCGAAACCCTAGGTGGTGTGATGACCAAATTGGTAGATAAGAATACAACTATTCCGACTAATGCCAGTCAGGTTTTCTCTACCGCTGATGATAATCAAGGAGCTGTGACGGTTCATGTGCTGCAGGGTGAACGTGAAATGGCAAATGGCAATAAGTCTCTGGGTCGGTTTGATTTAACCGAAGTTCCCCCAGCGCCGAGAGGGGTTCCTCAAATTGAGGTTTCTTTTGATATTGATGCTAATGGGATTTTGAACGTTTCAGCGAAAGATAAGGCAACGGGAAAAGAGAACAAGATTGTTATCAAGTCGAGTTCTGGTCTCTCCGATGACGAAATAGATAAAATGGTTCGGGATGCTGAAGAGCATGCTGATGAGGATCGTAAAACGAGGGGACTTGTTGATGCTCGCAATCAGGGAGAAGCCATGATCCATGGTGTTCAAAAATCGATGACTGAGTTAGGTGATAAACTCGACGCGGAAGAGAAGTCGAACATCGATACCGCTATTTCGGAACTTGAAGAGACCTTTAAAGGTGATGATCTCGACGCCATTAATGAAAAAACTGAAGCGCTGACTCAGGCTAGTCATAAATTGGCAGAGCAGATGTATGCTCAATCTGAAGAAGGGGCCCAAGCAGATCAGGGCGGTTCTTCGAATTCAGATGACGTGGTGGACGCTGAATTTGAAGAAGTCAACGATGATGATAAGAAGACCTAGAATCGACGTTTGTTCATGGGAACTAGCACGAGAGGTACACGATGTAAATACAGCTCCCGGGTTACGAAATCATCGTTACCCGGGCTGATCTAGCTTAATATGGTCAGTTTGTATTGCTAACAATAAGCGGGATCACATGATCCCGTTTTTGCGTAAATAGAACTATGTCGAAAAGAGATTACTACGAAGTATTGGGTGTCGATCGCAATGCGAGCGATGATGAACTTAAAAAGTCATATCGCCGTTTAGCGATGAAGCACCACCCCGATAGAAACGAGGGGAGCGCTGAGGCTGAGGAGAAATTCAAAGAAGCCAAGGAAGCGTATAGTGTTTTAAGCGATGGTCAAAAACGAGGAGCATATGATCAGTTTGGTCATGCGGGTGTTGACCGCTCCGCTGGTGGTGGGGCGGATGCAAACGGCTTTGGTGACATTTTCGGTGACATTTTTGGTGATATCTTTGGGGGAGCTGGCGGCGGACGTCGAAGAAATCGAGGCTCTGATCTGAAATACAATCTTGAGCTTTCTTTGGAAGAAGCAGTTCAGGGGGTTGAGAAAAAGATCCGTATACCCAAAATGTCGGATTGTGCTGTTTGCTCAGGATCAGGCTCGCGTCCAGGGTCGGATTCGAAGACTTGTGGAACCTGTAATGGCCAAGGTCAAGTCAGAATGCAACAGGGTTTCTTTTCGGTCCAGCAAGCCTGCCCGAATTGTAAAGGTCAAGGAAAGGTCATTTCGGACCCTTGTTCATCTTGTCATGGGCAAGGCATGGTGCGGGATGAAAAAACCCTTTCGGTGAAAATACCATCTGGGGTTGATGAAGGCGATCAGGTTCGTTTGTCCGGCGAAGGTGAAAGCGGTGGGCCCGGAACGACTCCGGGCGATCTCTATGTACAAGTGAGAATTCGAAAGCATCCTATCTTCGAAAGAGATGGGGATGATCTACATTGTGAGGTGCCCATAAGTTTCAGTGCTATGGCATTGGGAGGAGATATCGCGGTGCCCACTCTTTCTGGGAGGGCGAATCTGAAAATACCTGCTGAGAGTCAATCCGAGAAAGTTTTTCGACTTCGGGGTAAAGGGGTTCGAAACGTAAGAAATGGTAATCAAGGTGATTTGTACTGCAAAATAGTGGTTGAAGTTCCGGTTAACCTGACTAAACAACAGAAAGAATTGCTCAAAGAGTTCGAGAAAAGCATCTCGGAGGGTGGAAATCGCCACTCCCCTCGTAGCGGAAGCTGGACAGACAAGATAAAATCGTTCTTTGATGATTTAGTGACATGATAGTGATGATCATGGTCGATTTTTTGGCCTAGTCTTACGATGGTTTCAATCATAACTCGGATACCCTCTTGCAGATAGAAAAAACAGATTTACCGGGTGTGGTATTGATAACTCCCCGCGTCTTTGATGATGAAAGGGGGTTCTTTATGGAGACATTTAATCAGTCCGCTTTTGCCCAACATAATTTGCCCGAAGCATTCGTGCAAGATAACCACTCTCGCTCTACTAAGGGTGTCCTAAGAGGGCTTCACTATCAATATCCGCAATGGCAGGGTAAGTTGGTAAGGGCCGTAACAGGAGAGATATTCGATGTCGCCGTCGATATCAGGACTGATTCTCCGAGTTTTGGGAAGTGGGTCGGTTTCTATCTGAGTGAAGAAAATAAACAGCAATTGTATATTCCCCCAGGCTTTGCTCATGGCTTTTGTGTTGTTAGCGATGTGGCCGATGTGGTTTACAAGTGCACCTCCCTGTATAAACCGACTGATGATGCAGGAATTCGATGGGATGACCCAGAAATAAATATCGCTTGGCCTGTGGTGAATCCCGAAGTTTCGGAAAAAGACCGCTCGGCTCCATTGCTTTCTGCTATTCCAGCACTTTGATGTTAGTTCTGCCTTTGGGCGTGGCTCAAGTCGCGATTTTGCCCACGGCCCGTAGCTCAGTGACCAATAAACCGCTATCTCAATGCTGCTCGCTCAGTTTAGCCCATCGCCTTAGTTAGTATTTACCAGGATGAAAGTTCTCGTTTTCGGAAAAAGTGGACAGGTAGGGAGTTGTTTGGTTGAGCTCATGGAAGATCAATCACAACTTGATCTGATTGAATTTAATCGTAATGATCTAGACTTGATGGATATTGGTCGGATTAACTCATTTATTACTAAGCACAATCCAGATTGGGTTATCAATGCTGCTGCTTATACAGCAGTTGATAAAGCAGAAAGTGATTCAGATCGTTGTTTTAGACTGAATGCTGAGGCCCCAGAGTATATTGCCACTACCTGTGCAGAGATTAATGCGAATTTCATTCATTACTCTACTGACTATGTTTTTGATGGCATGGGTAATCACCCCTATGTGGAAGAGGCTAAACCCAACCCCCAAAGTGTTTATGGTAAGAGCAAACTCGCCGGCGAGCTTGCGATACTAGCAAGACTCTCTAACGCTATCATCCTGAGAACTGCTTGGGTTTATGCTAAGAAGGGTAATAATTTCGTTAACACTATGTTGCGTCTAGCCGAAGAGAAGCCCTCGATTAACGTGGTCAATGACCAGTTTGGAAGCCCAACATCTGCCAAAGACCTTGCTGAAGTTACGGTAAGCATACTGTTGGATATTGCAAATCATCGGGTTGTCCATCAGGGAGGGGTTTTTCATGCTACGGGACAAGGAGAGACAACTTGGTACGAGTTTTGTAAGCAAATTATGAAGGAAACGTTCAATGACGAAACTATCATTAATGCGATTTCGAGCACGGAATATCCTACACCAGCCCCACGCCCTACCTATTCGGTCCTATCTAACCAAAAATTAAAGGATGTTTATGGGCAAGAGTTGCCCCATTGGCAGACAGCTTTGAGCTATTGTCTACAATCAGGTTAGTGGTTGTTGACCATTATATCTCCCCGATTTCTGTTTCTAAAATCAGTTATTGTGGTGTGTATCAAAAAATAGACATAATGAGATGTGACTCTGTTGTTATGGATGGCGTTAATTTCGTTTGTTGTGAAATTTCTTACGACCAGAAAAATCACTGAATGGAGGTAAGCGATGAGTGCTGAAAAACCAATGGAAAGTGTTAAGGTGCTGGCCGAAAAAGGCGTATTCCACAATAATATCTCTGGCTTTACACCTCGGACTGCTCAACAGGAAATGGCGCAGGCAGTTGAGGATGCTATCACATTTGACGGTTGCCTAGTTGCTGAATCTGGAACGGGTACTGGTAAGACGTATGCATATCTGGTTCCTCTTATTCTCTCTGGGAAAAAGGGCATTATTTCAACAGCCACAAAGCATCTACAAGAGCAGGTCTTTTTGAGAGATTTGCCAGTGGTTGCTAGCAATTTGGGCGTTCCGGTTAATGCTGTGCTTCTCAAAGGAAGGTCAAACTACCTCTGTCGATACTACCTTAAAGAGCATCAGGAGCAGACTGATTTGATTGGTAAGCAAAATCAGCGATCCTACGCTGCTATTGAAAAGTGGTCAAAAACGACGTCCACCGGTGACATATCTGAAGTGTCTGGAATTGGTGAAGAATCAGCTGTATGGCGGCAAGTTACTTCTACAGCGGACAACTGTCTAGGGGGGAAATGCCCAGAGTTCTCAAGATGTTTTGTCAACAAGGCAAGGCAAAAAGCACTTAAGGCTGATATTGTAGTGGTAAACCACCATCTTTTTTTCTCAGACCTTACCTTGAAAACAGATGGTTTTGGTGAGCTGTTGCCAGACCATGAGGTGGTAGTTTTCGATGAGGCCCATAACATTGCCGAAGTCGCGTCTTTGTTTTTTGGCTTTTCAGTTTCCAGCTACCAAGTCAGAGAGCTGAATAGAGACATTCTCGCGGCAGAGAAAAAAGAAAACAGCGCCCAAGATTTTCGTCTGATACTTTCCATTTTGGATAAGCTGATTCAGGAGTTGCAATCACAGATTTCTAAATCAGGGCGAAAATCGTTGAGTTTTGCGCAGGTTCAAACGAAAGCCTTTGACGATTTATTGAAGCAGTTTCAGGCTTGCCTTGACCAACTAGAGCAGCTTTTGAGTGAGGCCGCGATGGTTGGTGAAGAGCTGAATCGTTGTCATGATCGGTGTTTGGATCTACAGAATCGCTTGGATGTATGGATTGAAGGAAGAGACCGAGAGCTCGTTCTATGGGTTGAATCAACATCGAAGTCTTTTCGTTTAGTTGCGACTCCACTAAGTGTCAGCAGTCGGTTCAAAAGTATGATGGAGGGGAATAAGCTGTCTTGGATTTTCACCTCAGCAACATTGGCGGTGGGTGATGATTTTTCTACTTTTTGCGATGAGCTGGGACTGTCAGAGGTTGAGCAACGGAGGTGGCAAAGCCCATACGATTTTGACAACAATGGTTTGATTTACTTGCCCCCTAGAATGCCAGATCCAAGGGATGATGAATTTGCTTATGCACTGGCCGATCAGATTCTACAAATTACTGATGCGAGCTCTGGACGAGCTTTTTGTCTTTTTACTAGTTATTCCATGATGGAGAAAACTCGGCAAAACTTACGGGGGAGACTTGATTTCCCGATGCTAGTACAAGGCGAGTCGCCTAAACAGCAATTGCTAAATAAATTTAAGTCGACACCCAATTCTGTTCTTTTGGGGACCTATAGTTTTTGGGAGGGTGTAGATGTTAAAGGTCAGTCATTAAGTTGTGTGATCATTGATAAACTGCCTTTTGCTTCACCAGGTGATCCGGTTATAAAAAGTAAGTTGTCTGCTTGCGAGGAGAAAGGAAAAAACCCCTTCATTGATCTGCAGGTTCCAAATGCGATAATTACCCTGAAACAGGGCGTCGGAAGATTAATTCGATCTGAATCGGACTATGGAGTTTTGGTCGTGTGTGATTCAAGAATGACTACTAAGAGATATGGAGCGAAATTCATCAATAGTTTACCTCCGATGCCAATAACCGGATCGATTTTAGATGTGAGGAGCTTTTTCGAGAAATTTGAAGCATGAATATCCTTTCCATTGATACAGTGACGGACGTTTGTTCGGTCGCAATTACCTACAAAGGTGAAACAGTACAGAGAACCAGTTCCGAACGTGTAGGGCATTCAAATTTGATTTTGGCGTTGATATCAAGTTTATGTGCGGAAATGGAGGTTTCTTTTTCCAAGTTAGATGTGATGGGCGTTGATATTGGCCCTGGATCCTTTACTGGAGTGAGGATCGGAATAGGGGTGATTCAAGGGCTAGCATACGGTACGAATCTTCCAGTGATAGGGGTGAGTTCTTTAGAAACGCTGGCGGCATCGCAAAAAGGAAAGCTGGTTTTGCCCGCTTTGGATGCGCGCATGGGGCAAATATATTGCGGCCTATATGATACCGAGTGTGGAGTAACAGAATTAGTCAGCCCCGTTGTCTGCTATCCTGATGAAGTCCCTTTTACCATTGGAAATCGCGATCTTTTTGGACTCGGCAGTGGATGGGAGCAATATGACAAAGAAATCGTAGGGGGGTTGAAAGTTCCTACTTGGAACAAAGAGACTAGATTTGATTCGAATTGGAAAAGTAATTGGTATCCGGAAGCTCGTTTCGTGAATCAGTTAGCCATGACAAGAGGACTCACGTGTTCCACTGGTGCACTTAACCTACGAGCAAGTTATGTGCGAAATCAGGTCGTTAATTCGAAAAGAACATAGTCGCAGTTTGGATTTTTGACTGGTTACTAGCAAAGCACTTCAAACCGAATTTCTTCGACCTGTTGCTTGTCTATAAAAACTTGGGCGTTCCATAAACTGTAGAAGTTCAGACTTGAGCTGACAGACAGCTACTGATAAACGGGTAACTGTCAGCTCAAGTCTGAACTTCTACATCTTAACATTGTAGGTATGGTAACGGTTTCGAACCTAGCGACCTCTATCGGTGTTTCGGGAATCACGCAAGGATAACATCTCTCACGAAACGAGTCCCAAAATAGCCCAATGCTAGAATGGCGAAGCTGGACATTGTCCATTTTGCAGCATGTTGTCCACGCCACCCAAATAACCTCCTTCCTATCAGCAAAAAACCAAAGCAAAACCACGACAGCAATGAGAGCAGTATATGATGATTGACCCATAAGACTTTGCCATAGTGATACCAGGCCGAATATGTCCCCATGATTAAATTGAGAGTCAACAAAATAAAACCGATATAGGTTAACCAAAACAGGTTGGATTCCATTGTTTCAATGGAAGGTAGAAACCGGAGATGCGACGCCGGATTAGGTCTATGTAGCTGACTTTCTTGTATGAACAATAAGATGGCTTGGGCGAAGGCAATGCATAGCACTCCATAGGCGGGAATTGCAACGATGATATGGACCGTCATACTTTGAAGTTCCTGGCCGTCAGCTAGCACACTAAGAGGAACTGGCGACCCAGGTGTTAGGTATCCCGCTAATAGGCCGAACAACCCAATAGGGACCATAATGATCCCAAGACTAAGTGTTCTGGAGAATAGCGAAAAAATAAGATAAAGGGTTGTCGACATCCAAGCTGACAGGGAAATAGCGCGTCCCAATGAAAGGTTAAATCCTCCATCATGGAGATTAGTCATATATAATGCGATCGCATGCAGTACAACGCTCGTTAGAACTAGTAAACGACAGATGCTTTCCGTTTTGCTCTGTGATTTTCCCTTTTTGTTATCCCTAGTTTGTTTTACCATGGAGAAAACGGCTCCAATGCTCACGGTGTAACATACTAGAGCAGTTATGAATATAATGGTCATTGATGATTAATGGGCGTTTTTCTGAACAGGGAGATATTTGTCGTTCTTTAACCGGAGGTTTATCGAGCTTTAAATACGGCGAAGTTCTTTGCACTGGCGCCATTCAAATAACTATTAGATCTAATTATACACGCCTGTTTCCCGCATGCTGTGGATTTTAAACCCGAATACAAAATAGAAAACTTATGTTTGATCAGCTAAGTGATAGGCTTAAGAGTACATTCAAAGGCCTGAACGGAAAAGGTAGACTGACTGAAGTCAATATCTCTGAAGCAATGCGAGAGGTAAGAATGGCGTTGCTTGAGGCAGATGTTTCATTAGAAGTGACCAAGATTTTTATTGAGCGAGTCAAAAGCCAAGCGATTGGGCAGGAAGTGCTCAACAGCTTGACTCCGGGCCAGGCCGTAGTGAAGATCGTAAATGATGAGCTGGTCACTCTTATGGGGGAAGAAAATGATCGTTTAAATCTTTCCACGAAGCCTCCTGCGGTTGTTTTTATGGCAGGTCTACAGGGCGCAGGTAAAACCACCACTACCGGGAAATTAGGCAATTTACTTAAGCAACGAGAAAAGAAGTCGGTGCTTTTGGTTAGTACGGATATTTATCGACCTGCTGCAATCGAACAACTGCAGTTGTTGTCTGAGACGCTGAACCTACAGTTTTTTCCAAGTGATACCACACAAAGGCCTGTGGATATAGCAACTAATGCGGTAGACCATGCGCGTAAGAATGGTATTGACGTTGTGATTGTGGATACTGCCGGTCGTTTGCACGTGGATGAGGAGATGATGGCCGAAATTCGCGAACTCCATCAAGCGATTAATCCAATTGAAACACTGTTTGTTGTTGATAGTATGACAGGTCAGGATGCTGCCAATAGTGCAAGAGCGTTCGATCAAGCATTATCTTTGACCGGAGTGGTGCTGACTAAGACTGACGGTGACGCTCGGGGTGGTGCTGCATTGTCGATTCGACATGTAACAGGTAAGCCCATTAAGTTTCTAGGAACGGGAGAGGCAATGGATGCGCTAGAGCCATTTCATCCAGATCGTGTTGTCTCGCGTATCCTTGGAATGGGAGACGTCTTGACCCTGGTTGAAGAAGTGGAGCGCAAAGTCGACAAGAAAAAGGCGGAGAAACTGGCGACAAAGCTAGCTAAAGGAAAGGGATTTGATCTGGAAGACTATAAGGAGCAAATGGAGCAAATGGAGAAAATGGGAGGAGTTATGAGCATGGTAGATAAGTTGCCTGGGGTGAATAATTTACCGCCAAAGGCGATGGACCAGTTCGGAGATAAGCAAACAAAACAAGTTATCGCGATCATTAATTCTATGACGCCAAATGAGAGAAGGTTTCCTGCAACATTGAGAGGGTCAAGAAAAAAACGAATCGCTTTGGGGGCCGGTACCCAGGTTCAAGATGTGAATCGCTTGCTGAAACAATTTATGCAAATGCAGAAGATGATGAAAAGAATGAAGAAGAAAGGGGGGATGAAGGGAATGATGGACCAATTCAGAGGTGGTGGCATGCCGGGCATGCCTTTTTGAATCTGCGTGAGCTGACTTAGTCTGATGTGCGATGATCTTCCCACTGGAAGCAGCTGAAATTCGAGGACATGTGTCTATTTGAGAAATTACTGGTAATTCCTTGGTATCTCAAACGAAACATCGCTATACTATCGCGTTCTAATTTTACGGTGATCCGCACATTGATGCGGATCTTTTTTTCTAGGCATAGAGGTATAGAGTGACAATAACTGGTGCTGATATCCTTGTCCGATGTTTGCAGGATGAGGGAATTGAACATATTTTTGGTTATCCGGGTGGAGCCGCGTTGCACATTTATGACGCGATCTACAAACAGGATCAGGTTAAGCATATTCTTGTAAGGCATGAGCAAGGGGCTACCCACGCTGCGGATGGTTATGCCAGATCGACAGGCAAGCCAGGTGTGGTACTGGTGACATCTGGTCCCGGTGTGACAAACACCATTACCGGAATAGCTACTGCTTATATGGACTCTATCCCTATGGTTGTCATTTGTGGGCAAGTTCCTTCGGGGTTGATTGGCGATGACGCTTTTCAGGAAGTAGATACAGTCGGCATCACAAGGCCTTGTGTGAAACATAACTTTTTGGTCAAAGATGTCAATGACATCGCGAGTACCATGAAAAAAGCCTTCCATATCGCGATGTCAGGACGGCCAGGGCCGGTTGTCGTAGATGTTCCCAAAGACATAACTGCAGAACAAACAGAATATAGCTATCCTGATTCTGTTTCTATGCGTTCCTACCAGCCAAATACCAAAGGTAATCCGAAACAGATTACTAAAGGTGTGGATCTTTTGTTGAGCGCAAAAAAGCCCATTATTTACACCGGTGGCGGTGTTGTTATTGGCAACGCATCTGAACAGCTACGTGAACTGGTTAGTTTGCTGAAATACCCTAGTACTAGCACATTGATGGGGCTCGGTGCCATTCCTGCATCAGATCCTGACTTTCTTGGTATGTTGGGTATGCATGGGACTTATGAAGCCAATATGGCAATGCACGATTGTGATGTAATGATCGCAATCGGTGCTCGATTTGACGACAGGGTGACAGGAGATCTAGAGAAATTCTCACCCGATACACGCATTGTTCAAATCGATATTGACCCATCTTCAATTGGGAAAAACGTCAAGGTTGAAGTACCAATCGTTGGCGATTGTGCGGAAGTGTTAGCTGCTATGTCTAAGGAATTAGCTGGTAGGCTCGACGAGATTGACCGACCTGCAATAAATCAATGGTGGAATCTGGTTAGTGAGTGGCGTTCAATTGATTCTCTGGCTTATAACCCAAGTGATGACGTTATTAAGCCTCAATTCGTGGTCGAGAAGGCACTGGAGCTCACTAACGGGAATGCCTACATTACGTCCGACGTGGGGCAGCATCAAATGTGGGCTGCGCAATACTATACCTTCGAAAACCCCCGTAGATGGATAAACTCAGGTGGTTTAGGAACCATGGGCTTTGGTTTACCGGCAGCTATTGGTGTTCAGCTAGCTCATCCCGATGAAACTGTTGTGTGCATTACAGGTGATGCGAGTATCATTATGTGTATTCAAGAGCTTTCTACTTGCTTGCAGTATGGTTTGCCAATTAAAGTACTAAATCTGAATAATCGATATATGGGGATGGTTCGGCAATGGCAGGAGTTTTTCTATGATCGGCGATATTCCCATTCATACATGGATGCGCTGCCTGATTTTGTGTCTCTGGCCGAGAGCTTTGGCCATGTCGGCATGCGTGTAGAAAAACCACAGGATGTTGAAGTGGCCCTAAAAGAAGCTTTTGAGATGAAAGATAGGCTGGTCTTCATTGATGTTATGACTGATCATACTGAGAATGTGTACCCCATGATCGCTGCCGGAAAGGGACATAATGAGATGGTGCTGAAACCCGGTTGTGGGAAAGATCAACAAGAGAGGGAATTAGCATAATGAGGAGAATTATTTCCGTTTTGCTGGAGAACGAAGCAGGCGCATTATCTCGGGTTGCAGGCTTGTTTTCGGCTCGGGGGTACAACATTGAGTCTTTAACCGTGGCCCCTACTGATGATCCATCTCTTTCTAGGATGACGATCGTTACCCGGGGAACTGATGCGATTATCGAACAAATTACCAAACAGTTGAATAAACTGGTTGATGTAGTGAAGTTGATCGATCTTACAGAAGGCGCTCATATCGAAAGAGAGTTGATGCTGGTGAAGGTAACGGTAACGGCTTCTAATAGCGAACAAAGAGAGGAAGTTGCCCGTCTTATCGGCATTTTTCGAGGTCGTATTATCGATGTGACTGAATTGACCTATACATTAGAAATGACTGGCAGTACGAGTAAGGCAGATGCCTTTTTGGATGCTTTGTCCCAAGTAGAAATCATTGAGGTTGTTCGCTCAGGTGTTTCTGGCATTGGCCGTGGAAAACGTGCATTAAAAGCATAGTTGCTTCGAAGAAAATGAACACTACTTTTCTAGCTGGCGCTAGTTAATGTGATTATTGTAGCTGTATGCTTGTCGACGGATATGTGATAGTAAAGACACGAAGATTGCAGGTTTTGACGATGTTGGTGACGATATGTAGCAGCTTAAATCTCAAAATAGTCACTTCGTTGGTTTTAGAATGGATACGCGATGTCAGTAACTTCAAGAGCGATCGAGTGGATGTTGTTAGGGGAGGCTCTTCAAGTCGTACGAAATTAGAGTAAGTCGGGCTTACAATTGTTGGGGTTAGCGATTTGATACGTGCTCCGGAGATTGTGAGCGAAAGGGCAAGAATGAAGACGCCATTGTTGGCAAGCATTTTTTAGTAATTCGTCGAAGATGTCGCCTTGCCAAAGTTAAGAGGTTGGCAAAAAATCCCGTTCCAGGATATCTCTTGGACTGGAAGTAGAAAAACTATAAGACAAAGAGCTCACTAATAGTTTTAGTTTTTTGGACCTATATGTTAATGCTCCGATGCACTTATAACTGTGTCCGAGTTTGTCTGTTGTTAGATAGAGGTTTGCCCGCGTAGAGTGATACAACAACCGCGTGTATTTCTCACCTAAAAACCGTTGCGTGTCTCTGGTTTAACATGAACTAACATGTTGCGCTGGAACACCCCATCAATTCGAGTTTCATGGTTCTACCATGAATAGATCATGCCCAAAATAAAACAGTTCGACTATCCCTTGATTGCTAGAGAGGGAACGATTCATCTATGTATTGCATTTTTCTGTGGTTTTTTGGCTACATGGCTTTGGGGGTTTGGCTCTATACCCGTTTGGGTTCTTGTCTTGTTTGTTGTCCAATTCTTTCGAGATCCGAAAAGGAACATCAGTACCCAGCCAGGTACAGTGGTCTCTCCTGCAAGTGGGAAGATCGTCTCCATCGAAGAGGAGGCAAACCCTTACCTTGAAGGAGTGACATCACTTAAGGTTAGCGTTTTTATGAATGTTTTTTCCGTGCACTCGAATCTTATTCCATTCAGTGGAGAGGTAAAGGATGTTTGGTATTATCCCGGGAAATTTGTCAACGCCGCGCTAGACAAAGCATCTTCAGAGAATGAGAGGAACGCTGTGTGGATTCGAACTAAAGAAGGAAATGATATAGTGAGCGTGCAGATAGCGGGATTGATCGCACGTCGTATTCTTTGTTATGTTAAAAAAGGTGATGAAGTGGAAACTGGTCAACGTTATGGATTTATCCGGTTCGGGTCCAGGGTCGATCTTTATCTACCTTTGGAAACCCGGTTGTCAGTGAAACTGGGACAGTGGGTTAGCTCTGGAAATGATGTTATCGGTATGATTTCAGTTAAGTGAGTTGTTACGAGTAAAGCGCAAAATCTGTGGTTTGAATATATGCAGATTTCGGTAGACATGACGCAAGGTCGAATTGATATTATATGAATAAAGAAGAAAGCAAGAGCGCCAGAAAAGGTATCTATTTTTTACCTAGCCTATTTACTACCGCAGGATTGTTTTTTGGTTTTTATGCCATTATTCAGGCAACCCAGAATAACTTTTCTAGTGCGGCGGTGGGGTTGCTAATTGCGATGATTATGGATGGGCTGGATGGTCGTGTGGCAAGGTGGACAAACACAGCGAGTGATTTTGGAAAAGAATACGATAGTCTTGTCGACCTTGTTGCGTTTGGATTGGCACCAGCGTTGATTATGTATTTTTGGTCATTACAATATCTCGGTAAAACTGGTTGGCTAATCGCATTTCTCTATGCCGCTGCTACTGCATTGCGCTTGGCCCGTTTTAATACGCTGGTGATCAAAGAGAGTCGATATTTTTATGGGTTGGCCTGCCCTGCAGCTGCTGCCTTTATTGTTTTTTGGGTCTGGAATTTTCACGTAACGGAGATTCGTGGTGAATCGATGACTTGGGAGAGCGCTGCGGCAACATTAACCATGGCTGTGTTGATGGTGAGTAACGTTAAGTTTCGAAGTTTTAAAGACTTTGATCCAAAACACAAAATTCCGTTTTTCGTCCTGATCGCACTTTTAGTAACGTTTGTACTAATCTCATTTGATCCACCTCGGGTGCTGTTCATATTTGCTCTAGGGTATGTCGCTTCAGGTCCTATCGGGTGGCTAATTAGGCGAAACAAGGGAGAGAAGGGAGCCCCTGCATTTTTGCCGGACGACGACGACGGTGGGGAACATAAAGACTAGTGCAGAAATCTATATGGCACAGTTAAAAATGTGCTTGCATATAGGGATGTCCTTGTAATAGACTGAACCAATGGCTAAGGCAATTCAATTTATGTTGAATAACGACACAGGTACTACGCCTGTGCGTGCCTACGTCAATCCCCTGCTTGTTCTACTGCTGCGCCGCTTGGCGCACTAATACTTCCCCCTCTCCTCGCTAACTACCCTTTTCTATCTATAAGATAGGTAGGGAACTAACAATTAAATTTTAACTTTAGCTAGATGCACCTAGAACAATGAAAGACAAATTAGTGATTTTTGATACCACGTTACGGGACGGAGAGCAGAGTCCGGGCGCTTCGATGACTCAGGAAGAAAAAGTCAGAATTGCCAGGCTGCTGGAAAAAATGAGAGTCGATGTAATTGAAGCGGGTTTTCCTGCAGCTAGCCCCGGGGACTTCAAGTCTGTTAGTGCAATTTCTGAGATAATTAAAAATAGCACTATCTGTGGATTAGCCAGAGCGAACCCAAAGGACATTCAAAAAGCAGGTGAAGCATTAAGGCCTGCAGAGTCCTCCCGCATACATACTTTTATTGCAACCTCTCCTATCCATATGCAGCACAAGTTAAGAATGCAACCAGAAGAGGTGATCGAACATGCTGTTGCGGCGATAAAGCAGGCCCGTAACTTTACAGATAATGTTGAGTTTTCACCAGAAGACGCGGGTAGATCAGACTTGGATTTCCTTTGTCGAGTAGTGGAGGTGGCGATTGGTGCGGGGGCAACAACGATCAATATTCCAGATACGGTTGGATACAACCTACCGTTTCAATTTGGCAAGTTGATAAAAGACTTGCTCGAAAAAGTACCGAACTCTGATAAAGCAATATTTTCGGTCCATTGCCACAACGATCTTGGGCTAGCAGTTGCTAATTCATTAGCTGCAGTGATGGAGGGGGCAAGACAAGTAGAGTGTACTATCAACGGATTAGGTGAACGTGCAGGTAATGCATCTTTAGAAGAGATTGTTATGACTGTCAGAACGCGCCAGGATGAGTTCGCCTGTGATACCAATATCGAGACCACTCAAATTGTTCCGGCTAGTAGATTAGTGTCGAATATCACCGGCTTCCCTGTGCAACCGAATAAAGCCATTGTTGGTGCTAATGCATTTGCCCATGAGGCGGGAATTCATCAGGACGGAATCATCAAAGCACGAGAAACTTATGAGATCATGTCGGCCGAAGATGTGGGATGGGCAGCTAATCGCATGGTGCTTGGTAAGCATTCGGGTCGTAACGCATTCAAGGAAAGGTTGAAGGCTTTGGGTTTTGTGTTTGCATCAGAAGAAGATTCGATCGCTGCTTTCGCTCGATTCAAGGATCTGGCGGATCGAAAGCATGAGATCTTTGATGACGACTTGCAGGCTCTCGTGACTGAGTCTGGGAATATCGCTGAAAATGAACGATTCACCCTCAAGCACATCGAAACACGTTCACAAACAGGATTAACTCCAGTGGCGACGGTGGTAGTGGAGGTTGATGGCGAAGATTCGACAGCGCAAGAAGAAGGAAATGGGGCGGTAGATGCCACATTCAAAGCCATAGAAAAGATTGTCAATTCAGGGGGCTTGCTGCAGCTTTATTCTGTTAATAGTATTACAAGCGGCACTGATGCTCAAGGTGAAGTCAGCGTCAGAATCGAAAAAAATGGTGAAATTGTTAACGGTCACGGTGCTGACTTGGATATCGTTATTGCTTCGGCAAAGGCTTATGTTAATGCACTTAATAAATTGTGTAGCCCCGAAGGGAAAATGCACCCTCAAATGACTCAAGCAATATATAATAAATTGTGTAGCCCCGAAGGGAAAATGCACCCTCAAATGACTCAAGCAATATAGAGGATCGTTCGGAGACAAAGGTATCGAGTTACAGATACCTTTGTCGATCGGTTTTTACCTCATGAATACCGAATTTTGGATGTCTTTTTTTTGGTCATTGAGAATAGTAGATATAGGTGTCAACAGCGATGTCGTATTCGAATTACCAGTTACAACTCCTAGCCAGGATGGGCATTGATGTATGGACCATGAGGGAGGTCGCGGCCTCGGAATCAGAACCAGCCAAATCTTCATACAGTAATGTACATGCTAACGAGCCATCAGCAATCGATGCCGACGCCATGGCGACGAGGTCCGAATCGAACTTCGAACCCAATCCTCAGACGACCCCTCCAGGCCGTCCTGTGGAAGGAAACCGAATTCAAGCGAGTGGGCCTAGTTTCGAAAACGATGCACTGGTGTCACTGGAAAAGTTAAAAGGTAATGTGGCGGGCTGCCAGCTATGCGATTTGAACCGAAGCCGGACAAATACAGTTTTTGGCAATGGTGATACTGATTCCGATTGGATGTTCATAGGCGAAGCGCCAGGGAAACAAGAAGACTTGGAGGGGAATCCGTTTGTTGGTCGAGCAGGGAAACTGTTAGACCTCATGATTTCCGCTCTGGGCATGCGGCGTGAAGATGTCTATGTGGCCAATGTGCTTAAGTGCCGACCTCCAAACAATCGGGATCCTCTCCCGAGCGAAGTTGATGAGTGCGAACAATATTTAAAACTGCAAGTACAGTTGGTGAAGCCGAAAGTCATTGTTGCACTAGGTCGCATAAGTGCTCAATTGCTCTTGAAAACAACAATGCCATTGGGGAAAGTGAGGGGGCGTATTCATCACTACGGTGAGCATAGAATACCATTAATAGCCACCTATCATCCCGCCTATTTGTTACGTAGCCCAGATCAGAAAGCAAAGGCTTGGGACGACTTATGGTTTGCGCGACAGCTGGTTGAATCAGAGATTGCAGCTAAAAATTAGTCCACATCAGTCGATTTTTAAGAACATTTGGTCGCCTGGTTTGCGGGCTTTTTTGTGCTAGAACGGCTACTCTCTAAAGAAATGCTACCATCGCCCCTGCTAAAGTGGGGGCAAAGTTATACAAATGATTAGTCTTGAGTCGTTGCGAGTGATGCCATGTCAGGTCTCTGATGTTGATCGTATTTTCGATCTCGAACAACGTGCTACTAGCTATGGCTGGAGTAGATCAGACCTAGCGTCGAGTGTTGCATCAGATCATCACTGTTACAAACTGGCCAGGAAGGGCCAGATTCTTGGGCATTGTGTCGTGCAGTTAATTGGCGCTGAAATGGAGATATTGAATATCGTAATTGACAGGGATTTACAGGGTATGGGATACGGTACTTTTCTAATTGACTCTGTCTTGCGGCTGGGTCGATATCGACTTGTGACGGAGGTTTGGCTCGAAGTGCGAGAGTCAAATTTGGGTGCTAGGAAGTTGTATGGCCAGCTTGGATTTATTCAGTCAGGCATTCGCAAAAATTATTATCGACATGCTAAAGGTCGAGAGAATGCAGTTATGATCTGTAGAAGTTCAGACTTGAGCTGACAGTTACCCGTTTATCAGTAGCTGTCTGTCAGATAGAGTTTAGTTTACAAACTTTTCTTTCCAGATCGCTTTACCGTCGATGAGTGTTTCCATCGGCGTTCTC
>WLWI01000472.1_pt1 | contig 38276 bp, 32 predicted proteins | sample 6701501 | NCBI WGS metagenome assembly WLWI01 (sample SAMN12718690, study PRJNA515312) | sponge metagenome | isolation source: marine sponge | host: Mycale hentscheli | place: New Zealand: South Island, Marlborough, Capsize Point | collected 2014-11-01 | reverse complement strand
AATAAATGTCTGTACTGAGTCTCCCATGTCTTCAAACACAGACATACCTCCGAGGAAGCCAAACATGACCGTCACAAGTGGGACCAGTGCCAGCAAAGTTGCATACGCCAGTGAGGACGCAATTTGTAAACCACGTTGTTTATAAAACTGGCGTATTGAGAAACGCGAGAAATAAAACAACCAAAGACAAATATACTGCGAGCTATTAATTAGTTTGTTCATCATCCTGATTCTTCAGACCCGCCAGAATTGCGATTTCATGAGATAAGCCGCTGGTAAGTTGGTGTAAGTGATCGTTAGAATACCATTCAATTTACCCAGGAGGTATATATGAGCGTCACCATTTACCATAATCCACGTTGCTCGAAATCCAGGCAAACACTGCAATTACTCAGTGATCAGGGAATCGAACCCACCATTATTGAGTATCTCACCACACCACCTTCTGAAGATGAGCTGAGGCAAACACTGCAATTACTTGGCATGAAACCACGTGATCTGATGCGGAAAAATGAGTCTATCTACAAAGAATCCAATCTTGCTGACGACGATTTATCTGATGAAAAACTCGTCGCGGCCATGCTGGAGCACCCTATTTTGATTGAGAGACCAATAGTTCTGGCAAACGGGAAAGCAAGTATTGGTCGCCCGCCAGAGAGTGTATTGGGGATATTGTAGCAATGGCGGATTTACTTGTGCTTTACTACAGCCGCCATGGCAACGTCGCGGAAATGGCTAACCATATCGCCCGCGGTATTGAAACCGTTAGTGATTGTTCTGCCAGAATTCGTACTGTGCCTCCCGTGTCTGCCGTCTGTGAAACCACACAGTCAGATATCCCTGACTCAGGTCCTCCTTATGTAAATCATACTGATCTGAATGAATGCATTGGATTGGCTATGGGTAGCCCTACCCGATTTGGCAACATGGCAGCTGCCATGAAATATTTCCTGGATTCAACCAGTGACCTGTGGATTTCAGGCAGCTTAATTGGCAAACCCGCTAGCGTCTTTACCTCATCGGCCAGCTTGCATGGCGGTCAGGAAAGTACCTTACTTTCAATGATATTGCCGCTTTTACATCATGGCATGTTAATTACTGGTTTACCTTATTCCGAATCAGCACTGTTCACCACGAGCTCTGGTGGTACGCCATATGGCGCCAGCCATGTCGCTGGATCTGACAGTAATCAAGCTATTACCGATGAGGAAAAGCAACTGTGTTTTGCTCAGGGAAAGCGCCTTGCAGAGACGGCTAAAAAACTTATCTCTTCTGACACTTAAAAATCAAGCTCAGAGAGTATAGCCACTACGCTAAACAATTTTTGTTCATGTAAGCAGAGTTTTTACGAAAGGGATGGTAAGTTTTTTCTTTGCCACCAAACTGGCATTGTCGAGCTTATCAAGCAAATCAAACAAATTATGCATATCGCGCGTAACACGTTTCAACAGGTAATCAGCGACTTCATCCGGTAAATCAAAGCCGCGGGATTGAGCTCGTTTTTGCAGCGCCTGCAAACTTGTTTTTTCATCAAGGTTTTGCAGATGATAAACATGGTCCCAGGCCAGGCGCGATTTTAAATCGGGCAATTCTATCGAACTACCCCTGGGGCTTTGTTGTGCAGAGATAAGTAAAGGACATTGCATCTCACGCAGCTGGTTGAACAAATGAAAAATGGCTGTCTCCCATTCCTTGTTGCCTGAAATTTTATCAATATCATCAAGGCAAACCAGATCTAGTTGTTGCAGCCCCAATAACATTTCTGCTGAGAGTGTGTTTGCTTCGCTTAGAGGTATATAGGCAATATTTTTATTTGCTTTAGCCGCAGCTGTACACATGGCCTGAAGTAAGTGGCTCTTACCTGTGCCTGCCTGCCCCCAAAGATAAATATTTGATGTTTCTGAGCCATTCGCAATATTCAGCAAATGTTGCAAGGCCTGATGATTAGGACCTGCGACGTAGAGATCAAAGTCGACTTGTTCGTATTTGTTAAATGTCAGTGGAATCTGGGCACCGGCAAGACCAATTTCCCCGTTCATGGCGTATAAAAACTACTCTCGATATAGTGATTTCTGGCATGACGTAACAATACTACGATAATCGCTGCCGCCGGCAAGGCCAACAACACGCCGAAGAAGCCGAACAATTGTCCACCTGCCATTACAGCAAATATTACCGCTACAGGATGTAAGCCGATCCGATCGCCCACCAAAATCGGAGACAACAACATCCCTTCGATAGTCTGGCCTATGCCGAATACAATCCCGACATAGACCAAATGAATAAAATCATGAAATTGCATAAAGGCCAGCACGCCCGCGACCACTATCCCCACAATAGCGCCCAAATAAGGCACAAAACTCACGAGGCCAGCCATCATGCCGACCAATAAAGCGAATTCCAGCCCGGCTATCCACAATCCAATCGAATACATTAAACCGAGCGCTAACATCAGCATCAACTGCCCACGAAAAAACTCGGCAAGGACGCAGTCACATTCTTTTGTTAGTTTACTGACGATCGGTTCATATTGCCTGGGTATCAATTCTTGTATACTGGCAACCAGCACATCCCAATCTCGCAATAGGTAGAAACTAACCACAGGAACCAATACCAGGTAGGCCAACCAGGCAAAGATTAACTGACCTGAGTAGGTCACCTTGCCTATTATCAGGCCGAGCACATTGCCCAGATCTTGCCAACTACTCGCCAAAGTCTGTTTTAGTACAGCCAGATCAATACTACTTGTTTCAATTTTGAGGGTAGCGGATAGCCATGGCAACGCTACTTCCTGCAGCCATGGGACAATCAGAGGCAAACGACTCAGTAGAGAAGTCAATTGCTCCTGTAATAATGGGATTAATATTAATAACAGCAGCAGGCCAAAAACTACCATCACCCCGAACACAACAACTACGGACAGAGTTCGTGATAACTTTCTTTCCTCAAGTCGATCAGCAATTGGATCCCCGAGATAGGCCAACAAGGCCCCGAGCAGAAATGGGGTCAACACCGGAGCAAGCAAATACAACAACCAGGCTGAGAGAAACAGACAAGTGAGTGCCAGCCATTTTTGTGCGTCAGTCATGAAAAACGCTTACATAAATAAATCGAAATTTTAATTATTCTTTACCTTGTGCTTTTAACAATTAGTGAATCAATAGTGTTTAATCATTACAGTTTATCTTTAAGGCAATAAGCGGTAACTACCGTCTTCACTGCCACTGATCGAAGCCAATATTCGACCTAATGCTATAGCCTGGGTGACGGCTAGTTCCCCTCCGTGAGCCTGTAACATGAAAGTGACGATGCCCTCGTCTACCTGTGTCACTTCTACATCTGAAACTGAATTCAAGGAAGAAAGATATTTGAGCACCCTGGCATATTGATCGACACTAAAAACATCCGCAACAGACAGACTGATCCTGTTAACGCCAGCATACTCAGGCGGACGAACAAATTGGGAGGCAAGAATATCAACTAAATTATCGATGCCTTCGTCCAAAACAGCCTCCAGCAAATCTGATTCACTTGTCCAGCTCGCCAATTGATTATCAATATATGCAGTCCATTGTGCCTCCCAAATACCAGTCACTGGAGATTCAACTGTAGCAGTGAGGATCGCATCAGCATGATAACGCGCCGAAGCGTCAATAATTGGCTGCTGGAACCCTCCCCATACGTCGCTGGTACGGAGTGCGCCACTATCGCTCAGATCAAGAAGTGGATAGATCATGGTAATACCTCTTTGTGAGGCGCGTCCCTCTATTGTCTGGATATACTCTGGTGCTTCTTCCAGACCGACCAGACGTCGGCCTTCGGCGTCACCTATTGCCAGCCAGATTAAAGTTGATGGTCGTTCTCTGCCCCAAACAGGTACACTTAAATCACGTAGCGCGCGATTCAAATTTTCTTCATCAAATTTCACCCATAGGCGTGTTTCAACAGCTGGTGTTTTGTTTGATGAATTCATCTCCTGATCAATTGGAACCTCACGATATCTATACTGTTGCAGATAATTCTGTGCTCGATCCATTAAGGGTAAAAGCGCTCTCCGCGCAGGAGCCTGTCGATCACCGGTTAGTTTTATGAGGACCATACGAAAAGCTATTTGCAGCCCTTCATTTCGTACCACTTCAGATTGATCTGCAACCGCAATCTCAACTTCATATAGACCCGGTACTTTAATTGCCTGCGCAATATGAGGCAGCAGGAAAAGTAGAAAAAGCCAAAATATCTTTGTTTTTGTCATGGTTACAACGCTATGCAAGTGGGACTATTAAGTCAAGGATTGCTGTCTATAGCTACAGCCTATACTATTGCCCGCCATGTCAGAAAATCAAAAAAACAAAAGTAGCTACGCCGACGCCGGTGTCAATATTGAACAGGGCAACCTCCTGGTTGAACGCATTAAGTCACGTGTAAAAGGTACAAATCGGCCGGGTGTCATGGGCGGCTTAGGCGGCTTCGGAGCCCTGTTTGACATGTCCGTTCTAAATTATCGCCAACCGGTACTGGTATCGGGTACAGACGGTGTCGGCACCAAAATAAAATTGGCGATTGAATCGAACAGGCATGACAGTATTGGTATTGACCTGGTTGCAATGTGTGTAAATGACCTCCTGGTGCAAGGTGCAGAACCCTTGTTCTTTCTGGATTATTTCGCCTGCTCAAGCCTCGACATTTCGGTGACCGAAGAGGTCATCGCCGGTATTGCTACAGGTTGTGAGTATGCTGGTTGTGCCTTGGTCGGTGGTGAGACGGCGGAAATGCCAGGGATGTATCAGCCTGGTGAATACGACCTGGCTGGGTTTTGCGTAGGTGCGGTGGAAAAGGACGAGATCATTGATGGTAGTTCTGTCAGTTCAGGAGACATAATAATCGGGATCGGCTCAAGTGGCTTACACTCCAATGGATATTCTTTAGTCCGTCACGTCCTTGATAAATCCGGCACCAAGTTGAATGACAAATTTGCTGAACAGACTTTTATTGAAACCCTGTTAGAACCGACACGAATTTATATCAAACCCGTTCTTGAATTTATTAAAAGTATTCGTCCTAAAGCCATTGCTCATATTACTGGAGGTGGATTACTGGAGAACCTCCCGCGAATTATGCCAGACAATACCCAGGCAAACATAAATTGTGAAAGCTGGCAATGGCCAGCAATATTCAAGTGGCTGATGCAGAATGGTAATATCGACCGAGATGAAATGTATCGGACTTTTAATTGTGGTGTGGGTCTGGTTTTGATTGTGGATGCAGAGCAAGCAGCTGATTCTATAAAGCTTTTACAAGACCTCGGTGAGTCAGCCTGGCAATTGGGCGATATAAGCCAACTGCAGGGCACTCATCAAGTGAAATTGAATGAATAAATCTAATACCTTTCCAAAAACTATGAATTAGTCTTCATTCTCACAATATTAATTCTACTTGTCTTTCTTCACCGCTTCCTGAGCCGCCGTTAGTATTCCTCGGGCAATATTGTATTCATTTGCGTCAATTTGTGAGCGATTAATCACACGTTTTAATCGACGCATTAGTCTGCGCGGCTTCGCCGGATCGAAATAACCGATGTCTATTAAACATTGCTGTAGATGATCATTAAGCTGCTGAATTTGCTCTGCAGTAGCAGGTGGAGTTTTAACATCCAAATTATCCGATATAGATTCAAACTCTATAATGTTCTTACGCATTTCATAGCTAATGATCTGTACTGCGGATGCAATATTTAGCGATGAGAAGTCTGCGTCAGTCTGGATTTGTATCATGCCATTACAAAGCTCCAATTCTTCATTTGCCAAGCCAGAACTCTCTCTTCCAAAGACAATCGCAACAGTGGAACCTTCTGATAGCATGCCTGCACTCAGCTCTGCTGCCTTTGCTGGTGTATGTAAGGGCCAGGGAATACTCCGATTACGGGTACTCGTACCAAAAACAAAATGACAATCGCTAATAGCCTCGGCAAAACTTTGGTGTATGGCCGCATCTGCCAAAATATCATCAGCACCAGAAGCACGTGCGGTTGCATCTGCATCAGGAAAAATCTTTGGCTGCACCAACACCAGTTGCTTAAGCCCCATCGTTTTCATCGCTCTTGCCGTGGCGCCTATATTGCCGGGATGGGTTGTACCCACCAGAACAATTTTTATATTTTTTGCTAAGTGTTCGTACATTTCTCTAGGTGTAATCACTTCTAAGGCCCCGTACAATAGCACGATTAGTCTCAGGAGAAATAAATGCACCATCCAATGTTAAACATAGGCATACGTGCGGCCCACGCGGCAGGTGACCTTATTGTCAAGTATATTGATCGCATAGAAGGCCTCGATGTAAACAGCAAAGGACGCAACGATTTTGTCAGCGAAGTTGATAAACAAGCTGAAGCTATAATTATCGATCATATTCGAAAAGCCTATCCCAATCATGGCTTTCTAGCCGAAGAAAGTGGCAAGCATGGAGAAGATGCCTATCAATGGGTAATTGACCCGCTTGATGGTACAACCAACTTTTTACATGGCTTCCCACAATTTGCCGTTTCAATCGCATTAAGACATAAAGGCGTACTTGATCAAGCCGTTGTCTACGATCCACTACGGCAGGAACTTTTCACCGCCAGCAAGGGAGCAGGAGCTCATTTAAATAATCGACGTATACGTGTAAGTAAACAAACTACCCTTGAAGGAGCCTTGATCGGTACCGGTTTTCCCTACAGCAATATGGATAGACTTGATCATTACTTACAATGTTTTCGCAAGCTCTGTCCTGTCACCGCTGGTATTAGGCGCGCAGGCTCTGCCTCACTAGATCTTGCTTATGTCGCCTGCGGCAGACTCGACGGATTCTGGGAGTATGATTTACAAGAATGGGATATCGCTGCCGGTGCATTACTGATAATTGAAGCCGGCGGTATTATCAGCGATATTGATAAAAGCGATAACTTTATGACCACCGGTAATATTATTACGGCAAATCCCAAGCTATTTATAAATTTAGCGAAATCAATCGCTAATACGAGAGAGTAATTCTGAAGTTTTATCTTGTCAAAATATTAGAATGCAATCGACAAAACCTCAGGAAGTCCAAATATTTTTCCTGTAGTCATAAAGTCATTTTTTAACTATCTAATTGCATGACAAACGATAACCCTCGCAATTACAAGATATATTTATATAAAGTTGCTACTACACTCATAGTAGTAATTTCACTGATATTTATTCTAAATGAGTTGGGTGAATATTATGACGTACTTATCTTACCTTCAACATTCAAAGCAAGTTATCTAACATATGGTGTGATATCTCAAATTTTATTTTTATTATTCATAAGCTATGCATGGAAATATAATATTTTTGTATGTACAAATAAAAATATTTCGCTCCGGTCGAGCTTTAGCCAGATAAGCCTGGTGTTGGTTGGAAAATATATCCCAGGAAAAATTTGGGGGATGTATGCCAGGAGTCTCAATTTACGAACACAAAATATATCTTATTCTGAAAGCCTGTTAGGAACATACATTGAGCAGCTAATAAGCGTTCATTCTGGATTATCATTTGGACTTATCGCCTGGCTTGTCGCTATAGAGCCTGTATTGGTAAGTCCTGCCTTGATATTGATTATATTATCCATTTTATTTTCACCATTAATTCAAAATAAAGTTTTTCGACTCGCAGCCAGATTTCGAAAAAAGAATACCGAAGATGAAATCAAAATACCTAGTTTCGAGCTAAACCGAATTTCTTATTTAAAGCTATTTCTACTTTATCTATTTGAGTGGGTATTTGTTGGTTTAGCATTAATTATTTTATATTTCGCATTATTCGACAGTCCTGCTTCTTATACCTTAATATTTTTGTTAATGGGATGTAGTGCATTTGCATTTGTGGCTGGTTTTTTTGCGGTATTTGCACCTGGTGGAATAGGAGTAAGAGAGGGAGTAATTGTAGCTTTATTAGCACAGCATATTCCGCTAGCTGATTCTGTTATATTGGTACTTACTTTTAGAGTCTGGTTTACTTTATCCGATGTGCTGACCGGTATTTTAGGTCTGCTAATTTCAGAAAAATCAATTAATGATGACCTTAACAATATTAAAGATAATTAAATGAAACTAGCAATCATTGTATGCGGTAAATCACCAACCGCGATGCCTGGTGGACTGGGATCATATAGTTATAACATCGCTAAAATTTTTCATGAGCTAGGTTATCAGGTGCATTTGCTAGGCTATGCCGATAATGACGAATTAATTAAATTGGATTTTGGACTATTACACCAAGTTAAGAACCCTTATTTGAAACTTGTAAGTTTTGGCAATTTTTTTATAGTTCCCAAAATTGTTAATAAAACCTGTAGAATTATAAAAGCTTCTAATGCAGATGACGTCATAATATTTGGTGCTGCTATTTGGGGGAAAGTAGCGATAGATATAAAAAAGAAATTCAATTCAAATGATGTCAATATTTCCACAATTGCTGCGTACTTTACTACTTACAAACATGAGTATGAAGGTCAGGTTCGTGGAGCTCCAATTACCGACTATGGGATCTCGTATAATATCTGTCTAAGGTTATTATTATTTTTCACATCAATATACCATTCTAAGATGGAACTTAACGTATTAAAGAATATCGATAGAATTATTGTCCATTATGATTCCGCAATAAGAATTATTACAGATGAATTTCCAGACGTTGATGCTCGCAAGATCGTAAATATACCATATTACATTGACCTATATGACAGAATATCTGAGACCCAGTTAGAAAGCCGAAACATCACAAATAAGAAATGTATAGTAACAATATGCCGCCATGATCCACGTAAGGGTATTAATTCACTTTTAAAGGCAATAAGAATTCTCAGCTACACCGGACTAGAATTCAATTGTGTGATAGCAGGAACTGGATTTTTTAGAAAAAAACATATACAACTTTCCAACAAATTAGGCATCTCACATCTGGTTTCCTTTCCTGGTTTTATCAGTTCCACCGAAGAATTGCTGCTGTCAGCGGATATTTTTGTTATTTCCTCTTTGGAGGAAGGAAGCGGTGCGGTTACCGTTCTTGAAGCCATGAAGTGTGGTCTACCTATTGTTACTACGCGATGTGACGGCATACCAGAGGATTTAACACACGAAAAAACTGCTATCATAGTTGAAATGGATAACCCTGAGCAATTAGCAGAAGAGCTTGAGCGGCTTTTAAGAAATAGTGAATTACGAAATTACATTGCAGGAAATGCAAAAATAGAATTCAACAATCGATTCTCCTTTAATCAAATGAAAGAAGGGTTAAAGAATTGCCTGGAAAATATTAAATGAAGTGCTTGATTTTATTTAGGGGAAAATAGTTGGAAATTGAGGCTTCGTACAAATTCGTTCCGGAAGGTCTAAGCCTCGAAGAGCACTTTAGCCAACGGCAGGCAAAAGCGAGAAAAATACTTAAACTACTAGATAGATACACTGACGGGCTGAAAAATAAATCCTTACTTGATGTTGGTTGTCATGAGGGCACTATTACCCGGTATCTAGCTCCGTCATTTGCATCAACAACCGGTCTTGATTCCGATAGTGCTATTATAGAAATAGCACAGCAATTGGATGATCAGAATATTAGTTTCGTGACTTATGATGGCAAATACTTTCCTTTCGATGACGACTGTTTTGATGTATTACTTGCCAATCACGTAATCTATTATGTAGAAGATCCACACCAATTTTCAAGAGAAGTAAAACGTGTCCTTAAGCCAGGTGGAGTATGTTATCTTTCTGCCATTAATATTTCATATGTCAGGAAACCGGTATTAGTTCCCGAAATAATATGGTCCATTATAAGACGAAATCTACTTAAGGCTGCTGATAATTATGGAACTCCAATTAGTTACGATCAATATGTAGAATTTTTTAATAAATTTCAGGTTGTAGATATTTCTCTTGATTTGTTAAATAATTCACGAGAATTTACTGCTGATATAGAAGGATGGCAGAAAATTATAATATTGACTCTTGGAAAACTTCCTGTCAATTTTCTGAACTTGATAAATAAATTATTGCCTACTTACATTTATCTATTGATAAATTCTGAAATAGCGGTCTCAAAGAAATAGACCTTGAACAATGCTATGAAATTTTTACTAAAACTATATTCCTATCACCTTTTCGCAAGAGTCTTATGGTTACGAGATATAATTTTTCATAACAGGGCTTTTACTAATGTAAATACCAACTTCTCTAATCTGTTGTACTCAAAATACGCTTCGGTCGCCGGTAATATTTCGTACAAAGAGAGGATTTGCAACCTTGAATATAAAATATTCTCTCAAAATGGAGAAGATGGCTTACTTCTGTACATCTTTTCACAAGTAGGTATTACGAACAAAACTCTAATTGAATTTGGTATTGAAGACGGGCGTGAATGCAACTCTGCCAATCTAATAATCAATTATGGATGGAATGGTCTTATGATGGATGGTAATACGAGGAATGTTAAAAAAGCACTTTCTTATTATCGTGGTATTCAAAGATTCGAAACAAATAGAGTCAAAATCATACAGTCCTTTGTAACTGCTGAAAACATCAATAACTTGATTGCAAACAGTAATATAGAGGGTGATATTGATTTACTATCTATTGATATCGATGGCAATGATTACTGGATCTGGAATGCGATTGAAATCGTCAAACCTCGTGTAGTTGTGATGGAATATAATGCGTCCTTCGGACCGGACAAGTCGATTACCGTTAAATATGATCCTTCTTTTAGAAGATTCGAAAAGCATAAAAGCGGTTGGTATCACGGCGCTTCTATAAGCGCACTAGTGAAACTAGGAAAAACCAAAGGCTACACATTAGTTTGCGCGGATTCGCATGGTTGTAATACCTTTTTTGTTCGCAATGACGTTATTGCGGGTGATTTACTTGAGATAAGCTCAAAGGAGGCTTTTTATCCACAACCTAAGCGTTGTACTGTAGTCCCTCAAGATCGTCAATTTGAATTTATCAACCATCTGGAATATGTGGATATATAAGCCAGTCCCGCGCTAATTAAGTTGATGCGGTTTATAATATATATTCGTACATACTTAGCTCTTCAAAATCATTTTCATATTTTCTGAAATGTAATCAACTTCCTCACTAGATATTTCAGGACCGCTGGGTAGATAGTAGCTATTCGTGGCCAAATAATTTGCTACCGGACAATCTGGTATATTTGCCATGTGCCTTTTTATAAAAATATCCTGCATATTGAAGGGTATAAAACCAGGCCTTGTTTCTATGCCAATCTCAAGTAATTTATTCATTACTTCTTTTGCAGAAATATCAGTGTTTTCCTGATGCACGATGTGATACATCCAATAAACACTTTTGCATTCCGGCTTTTCAATTGGCAACATGACTTGAACGACATTACTTAAATTTGAATTATATTGCTCTGCGACTTCTCGTTTGCGAGTAATAATATGATCGATCTTTGATAGTTGAGAACACCCAATTGCCGCCTGTATATTCGACATTCTATAATTGTAGCCTAGCTCCCGATGCATAAATTTATTATCGATGCCAAAGGCAAGGCTTTTTAAGGAACGTGCTCTTTCTGCCAGCTCCTTTTTACTGGTCACTACCATACCACCCTCTCCAGTGGTAATAATTTTATTCGCGTAAAAGCTAAAACAACCGACATCACCAATAGAACCGACTTTTTTTCCCTTATATTCAGCTCCATGTGCCTGTGCACAATCTTCAATCACAAATAAATCATGCTTTCTGGCTATTTCCATAATCGAATCCATATCTACAGGATGACCAAATATATGAACTACTATTATGGCTTTGGTATTGACTGTGATTTTTTCTTCAATTAATTCGGGATTCAAATTCCAGGTACCTATTTCTGAATCAATAGGAATTGGAATTGCACCCTGATAACAAGCAGCAAAAAATGTTGCCATGTTAGTGTAACTTGATATTAGTACTTCATCATCCTGACCTATATCGAGTATTGATAATGCTAGGTGTAAAGCGGTGGTACCACTACTCGTAGATACACCATACTGACTTTCACAATACTCGGAAAAGCCAGATTCGAATTGCTGCAGAGCATTACCGAACAATCCTGATATAGCCTTCTCTTGCAATGCTGCAAGAATATTATCTGCTTCATTATCGTCAAGTAACGGTTGTGATACTGGGATGTACTGGCGGATATTTGCCATTAGTAAATCAGATTAGTGGGCTATCTAGTTTAAAAGTATCACTTTCGTACTCTTTGCCAGCTCTTGGTCCTTTAGTGAAAACCAGCAAGTCGGCAAATTCTGACAACCCTTTTAAAGCATGCTCTTCGTTAGGAATCGTGACATAAAGTTCACCTTTTTTCATTACTACGCTCTTAGGCTTTTCATTTGGCATTCTGGTTGCAAGCAGTATTTCTCCTTCAAGCACATAATTCCATTGAAAGGTTTTTTTATGGTAGTGGTTAGCACGTACAGCATTTGTATTAAAAGTAATTCGTGTGATCGCATTGATTTCCTCACCTTCAATCAAATCTGAAATTACACCACGTTCATCCTCAAACGATATTTCGGTACTAATTTTGTTCATATAATTTCCTTTATTACTGAATAATTAAACCACTTTTGGGTGAGGTATAGGGATTATAAATTTACCGCCGGATTCCCTATACTCCTTGAGATTGCTCATTATTTCTTCCGAAAAATTCCACGCAAGCAATAGGGCGTAATCGATATTATTGTTTAACAATTCCTTGTCATCCACAACATGTAAGTGACTACCAGGTGTAAATTTTCCTATTTTTAATCTAGATTTCTCAGTCACAAATTCCAGATGATCTCTTCCAATATCGCAATCATTCAAAAGCGTCATTCCTTTCGCTGGCGCACTAACTGCTGCCACTTTTTTTCCATCAGTCTTTAACTGATGCAATAGGTCTATTAACGCCAGTTTATTTTGTTGTACCCGCTTTGCAAAGTCATCCAGATATTCATGTTTGTAAATATGACTTTTTATTTCTTTGTTAATGAATTCATCCGCTTTACCTGTATTTACATATTTACCTTTACGACATACAAAGACACGTATTGAGCCGCCATGTATTTTACGCGATTCGATATTGAATATATCAAACCCATAGCTGTCAAAAAAACGAAACATCGGACGAATAGATAAATACGACAAATGTTCATGGTAAATAGTGTCATATTCAAAGTTCTCCAATAAGTCAATCAGGTATGGAGCTTCGAAGATAAAAACACCTTCCTCATCTAACAAAAAATCGAGATTCCTGATGAATTCATCTAAATCATCTACATGTGCAAAAACATTTGTAGCTGTAACGATTGAAGCACGACCCTTTTCTTCAACAATTTCGTTAACTATACTTTCCCCAAAAAAGGCACACTTGGTATTAATACCCTGCCTGTTCGCAATATCAGCGATCCCCTGAGCCGGATCAATACCTTGTACACGCATCCCCTGCTTCTCAAATGCACCCAAAAGAACACCCACATTACTTCCAATATCAACGACCAGGGATTCAGCCTCAGGTCCAATTTCACCAATTACTGATTTTGCAAACTCATTCCAATGGGATAAGCCAGTACTAGTAATAGATGACTCGTAAGGATAGTCATTCTGATACAGGACTTCGGGATTAACGACGTAACTCAATTGTACTAATCCGCAGTCATCGCATATACAAACTTTTAGTGGATAGCTTATGACCAAACTATCTAGCTCTTCTTTATTTCTAAATTCGTCTGCTGGTGGCGTATGGCCTAAATTCAGGAATTGATATAGCGCTCCACTATTACACATCCTACATCTCTTTAGCTGCCTGCCGAAATATGTCTTTTCAAATTCAGTTCTATTCATCAGAATTAATCATTTAGCTTTGCTATACATTTCTCATAAACATAATAGCAAGCTACTATTTTCGATCATATTTGTCTTCAAACCTCACGATATCATCTTCTCCAAGATAATCACCTGACTGTACCTCTATAATTTCCAGGGGATAATCGTTGATATTAGACAACCTGTGTTTGACACCACTTGGTATATAAGTAGATTCATTCTCTGCCAAAGTGAACATATCTTCTCCCTTTATAATTTCAGCGCTACCACGTACCACTATCCAATGCTCTGCTCTGTGTTTATGTAATTGCAAGGATAACGAATGTCCCGGATTGACAATGATCCGCTTTACCTGAAAAGAGTCCCCCTGATCTACAGTATCGTAACTTCCCCAGGGTCGATAGACCTTACGATGATGTTTACCTTCTTTCCTTGTATTGTGCGTAAGCCATGACGTAATACTTTTTACCGCCTGAGAGCTTTTTCGAGATGCAATCATTAAGGCATCGGGCGTATCAACTACAACCAAATCTTCGATATCAATAGTTGAAATAAATCGGTGATCGCCGAAAATTACACTATTCCTGGTATCCGTGACATGGACATCACCTCTAATAACATTATCGTTTTCGTCTTTGACACTAATATCCCAAACTCCTTCCCAAGAGCCAACGTCTGACCAAGGAGAATCAAGTTTTACAACCACTCCCATACTAGCTGGTATTTTTTCCATTACAGCAAAGTCGATTGAGCCATTTGGACAAGATTCGAATTCCGTCGGATCAAGGCGAATAAAATTCACATCTAAATTGGATTTGTCGAAAGCCCTTTGACAAGCTTCCAAAGTATCTGGAGAAAACAACTTAATGACATCGAGCCATACAGAAACTTTCATTACGAATATGCCACTGTTCCATAAATAATCTCCAGAGCGCAGGAATTCCTCCGCCCTCTCCAGAGAGGGTTTTTCGACAAACCTCTCCAATTCGAAAGACGGAACAGATAAATCCTCTCTAAACAGTGTTTCTCCATATTGTATATACCCGTAACCTGTTTCAGCACTTGTAGGTGTAACACCTAACATTGAAATATATCCATCAGCAGCTAATGTAGCTGCGCAGGCTATTGCTTCACTAAAACGGGTTCGATCTGTAATTTTATGATCTGCTGGCATCAGAATTAATACGGGATCTTTCTCCTTATTCATCAACGCAGCTACTGTTAACGCAGGAGCGGTATTTCTACCAAATGGTTCAAGAACAATTTTTGATATATCAGCCTTACAGCTACGCGCCTGTTCGGCAACCAGAAACCGATGTTCCTCATTACAAACCAACAAGCTCGATTCTATTTGATGGTTTTGATGTTTGAAGACTTCAATATCCAGTCGCGAAAGTGTGTGTTCCAAAAGAGTTCTTTCGCCATCCAGAGAGAGGAATTGCTTAGGGTACATTTCTCTAGATAATGGCCATAAGCGACTACCGGAACCGCCAGCTAGTATCACTGGAATAATTGACTTACTCATAATAATCCTGATCCTACAACATTTGAACGCCGGAACTTTCTCTATTTCGTTGTACTTGAGAAATTAATATTTGCCCAGACATATTAAATCTGATTATATTTTTTTTAGGACAATTACTCACTTTTTCCCAAATAGAATGTTTCACATTACATCTTGCTCATCTGTTTCAGCTGTTTTTATTCAATCGGTACTTTTACCTCAAACCCTCCATTTGTAATATGTATGTTTTGTTTCGCAATTGTTAGATCGTGCTCCACCATTTCATGCACCAATTCTTCAAATGTAATCTTGGGATTCCAATTAAGTTCTTTTCTCGCCTTGCTCGCATCTCCAAGTAGACTATTCACTTCCGTAGGCCGATAATATTCAATATCAACAGATATCGCGGTTTCTCCTGTCGATAGAGGGAAATCTTCGGGATTTTCAATATTTGAAATAATACCTTTCTCATTACTACCACTACCTACCCAGTCCAACTTCACCCCCAGGCAATTAAAAACGGAATTGCAAAAATCTCTAACACTATATTGCACACCTGTAGCAATTACGAAATCATCAGGTAGCTCTTTTTGTAAAACCAACCATTGGGCAATTACATAATCCTTTGCATGACCCCAATCCCGTTTGGCATCAAGGTTGCCCAAATATAGATGTTTTTGTAGTCCCATTTTCATTCTCGTCGCAGCACGAGTAATTTTCCGCGTTACAAAAGTTTCGCCTCTTTTTGGAGATTCATGATTGAACAAAATGCCGTTACTCGCAAATATTCCATATGCTTCTCGATAATTAACAGTAATCCAGTAACTATATAATTTGGCAACTCCATAGGGGCTTCTAGGATAAAAAGCCGTTTTCTCACTTTGAATGTCGCTATCAGAATTTCCAAAAAGCTCGCTTGTTGAGGCCTGATAAAATTTAACTTTATCCTGAAGTTTTAATATGCGTATTGCTTCAAGGATTCGCAATGGTCCTAACGCATCAGCGTTAGCAGTGTATTCGGGTGTTTCGAAACTCACAGCTACATGACTTTGTGCAGCTAGATTATATATTTCGTCAGGCTGTACTTCCTGAATTATACGGATAAGGTTGGTGCTATCAGTCAGATCACCATAATGGAGAAACAAATTTACATCTTCTTCATGCGGATCATGATATAGATGATCTATCCTGTCAGTATTAAACTGAGAAGACCTTCTTCTAAGTCCATGCACTTCATAATTTTTTGATAACAGCAATTCTGCAAGATAAGACCCATCCTGCCCTGTAATGCCGGTAATCAGTGCGACTTTACGCTTCATAATATATTATCCAAAAATCCAAATTAACGACTTTTAGTGAAACTGAAAATATCAATCATTTACTTATTCATCACCTGTTTTTGAGTAGAGCAAACTGGTAATTTGTTCAGATATCAACCCCATCAAAAAAATCGTGACCGATGTTGTAAACAATAACGCGCTCATATTAGTAAAACGACCCATCGTGATAAAAGTGTAAAAATAGTATAGTACGCCGGTCGAAAAACTGATTAGACTTAAAGGAAAAAATATTTTGAGTGGCGAATATAAAGTGCCAATTTTGAACAAGATCAATAGAAATCGTAAGCCATCTTTCATCAGTCTAATATGACTTTTACCTATCCTTTTATTAGCTTCAATTGACACATATCCAACATTATAACCCGATCGAAAGAATGCCATTGTACATGTAGTAGGGTATGAAAAACCGTTCGGCAAAAGGTAGAGAAATTTCCTGAAACATTCAACTTTGGCAACGCGAAAACCCGAAGTTAAATCTTCAATTTTTTGTCCCACCATAAAAGAAGCAAACCAATTATAAAAAGTGTTTGCACATAGTCGTCCTATACTGGCCTGTGAAGAAGCCGAGCGAGCACCAACAACCATATCGAACCCCACTTCCATCTTGCTAATTAATTTTGGTATATTTCCCGGGGCGTGTTGACCATCCGCATCCATAAATACCAATAAATCACCAGTTGCTGCTCGGACGCCTGTCTTTATCGCCGCGCCATTTCCTTTCCTATAAGGATGACTAAGACATAATACACCTTGATTTTCACATATTTCTTTAGTCTGGTCAGTAGAACCATCATTAACAACAATAATTTCCGCATCGGCATTTTCACTTACCAAAACTGGTAATAATTGCTTTAAACTGTCACCTTCGTTGAGCGCCGGTATAATAATGCTTATTTTCATCTAAAAGCTTACCTTTCCACATGCATTGGAATCAATTAATATTCAATGACGCCCAAAAAAGCAGGGCAAGTCTAATACAACAAACAATTAACATCTTAATAGCTTTTTTGCACCAGAAATAAAAGCAAGAATATCACAATTGTCTTGAGAGAATTACTGAGGAATTGTTTTATGTCTACTATATTGCGCTATTACGAGTCGCGAATTCAAAAACTAAGTATAACACCCTAATTTTATCACCTCATTGGGCAATATGAATGCCTATGATAATTCGATGTGAGAACGAAACGATTTTCTACCAATAAGCTAGAATATCCAGGCCAACTTTCTCCTGTCCACTTGATTTACCACTTTGTTAACGGTTTTTGTGTTTTATCCATCTATCCATAATTACGACAACAGGTAAACCAGTCAATTATAATTACGTGCTCTTTCAACGAACCCTAATCGATGCATATAGTTCGGAAAGAAAATCCGAATAATAATGTTTTTACATAAAGGAACGCTCAGTGCTTAGAAAAGAAAGACCCTCTACTTCTGAGAATATTTATACATTTTGTGTTGTAACGGTATGTTTGATGTCTAATAATGATAATTTTATCTGAACTACTACGGTGTGAGATTCACAATGCAGTATATTCGAAATAATAAATCAATTGCTATGGCAATGATGGCAATTTTATTACTATTTATTTTTATATTGAATCCATTCTCAATATATATAACGAACATTGATCAATTTACATCATCTTTATTCGAGGTTATGAAACTATGCCTCATCCCAATGCTGATTTCATTTTTGCTTTTTCTACCTGTCTTTAGTCTCATCCCTGCAGGGAGTTTGGAACGTTTCACTGCTTTACTGGCTACACTTAGTATTCTTGTCTGGTTTCAAGGAAGTGTGTTGTTATGGGACTATGGCATACTGGATGGACGAAATATTGCTTGGGGTGAATACAAGTGGCAAGGATGGGTTGATGGATTTATCTGGCTTGCTGCATTAATTCTTGCGAATAGATACTATGCAAAAACTGGAATAATTTTCGTTAAAAGTGCTTTTTTTATCTTCGTATTACAACTAGTGACTCTATGTTACACAGGATATGATAACTGGGATTTAGTAAATAAAAAAAATAGCCACCATTCCATAGCAGATCCGACGGAAATATTTAAGTTTTCTAATAACAATAATATTCTGCATATTGTCGTAGATGGTTTTCAATCAGACGTGTTTGATGAACTGTTACATCACAATACGCTTCAAGATGAGTATCAACAAAATTTTCAGGGATTTACTTATTATCGAGAAACGCTAGGTGTTTTTCCCTACACAATATTTTCCATACCTGCCTTTTTGGCTGGCAAAGTCTATTCCAATAACTCCCCTAGAGATCTCTATGTTGATAATGTTCTAAAGGGACCTACTATTCTCAGTGTGGCCAGCGCGGAAAATTATGAAATTGATATTGCTAGTGGAGATGACTATCTAATTAATAGGTATTCGAATTTACCATTTCATAATATCTATCAACTCGATAATGTTGGAATTACAGCCCCCAAAATGATAGATGCTGCTGTAGCTTTGGAACTCGGACTATTCCGGATACTACCGCACTTTTTAAAGAAATATGTCTACAATAATCAAAAATGGCTAGTGCCTCAATTATTTGTAAGCAACCAATTATTTCAATTCAATTACTTTTCCCACACTTATTTTTTGAATTTATTTTCTGAGGCTATGAGTGCTAAAAGAGAAAAGCCTGTATACAAATATTTGCATATTTTGAATACACATAACCCTATGGTTGTAGATGAGCAATGTGAATTTGCAGGTACAGCGTCAAGAATGGAAAGAACCAGCTTAACTATACAATCAAAATGTACTCTCGACACACTCTCTGCGCTATTCGCTAAAATGAAAGATATAGGCGTTTATGATAGTGCACTTATTATCGTACACGGAGACCATGGGGGATGGGTTCCCAACTATAGGCAAGGCCCACCAGTGATGATGGCGGCAAATGATCAAGCACCTCTATGGTTAACTTCACTTGCATCACCTTTGTTGGCTATAAAAAAACCCTATGACAAGACAGCTTTTAAAGTATCTACCAGACTGGCATCACTACTAGATATACCTGCTACCATTAGTGATATTATGGATTGGACGGGAAACTTTGAATATCAATCTTTAGAAAATGAAAGCCTAATTAACCTCCGAAAGCGAATTTTTCGATTTTATAGATGGCAGCGAGACACCTGGGAAACAGATTATACTGGCCCTATACAGGAATATAGTATTGAAGGAAGCCATTATGAATCTGTATGGGTACCTGGTAATATTTTTTATCCCCCAAAATAATGAACAAAATATTAAATAAAAAAGATTTATACAAATCTTAGTGTATGGTCATTGTTTAGTACCTGTTTTTGAAAGTTTCCTTCAGTTTTTGCTGATGTGTTGTCCTATGAGTTCAGGCCGTCATATTATTGGCTTGCTTTTTACTTTGACAATACCAATATTATAAAGCCCACTAATACCGCGATATTACACACACCTGGAATCTGAGTATCCTCGAAACAGTCTTTAACTTTGTCACGGACTAACTTTTGATTTTAACTCCAGTAGTTCTAGTTCATATTTGTTGATAATATCGAGAAAGGCGAGTGAAATTTTGGGGTTTCTACTGATCAGTTTCCTAAATTCATTTAAGGTTAATTCCAACTCTTCTATATTTTCTAGTGCCATTAATATTTTTATTTTTAAAATATACCTATCTGGATCCTCCACTATAGCTATAGATTTATTTATGTTACTCAAAGCTAATTGTATATCATTTGTTTGTATGGCTATTACCGCGACTAACTCAAAGAAAAAATCTCGCGATTTTTCAAAATCCGGATTTTCAGCTAATAAGGAAATTAGCATAGACAACTTCTCTGGCTGACCAATATTACAGGTATTCGTTACCATGGATTTTACCAACGAGTCTAACTGTAACAACAATCCTACGCCGTTGGTTTTGGCACGAGTGGCCAGTATCAATATTTCCTCCCATTGTTCATCCGGTACCTTCTCGTTTAACAAACAATATCTGATGCTTATATCTTTAAGATAAGGATATAAATCCAGTGGCTTATTTTCATTAATTCGACCATAGGTTTTCATTGCATTTTCATAGTCACCAATGGTCAGAAAAATACTTCCAAGGCTATCAATGGCACGATTCGAATTTGGGTGTGTTCTAGACCACTCGAGTGCTTGTTTCGCTGGGTTTGACCATAGGTGAACTTCCGTGATTGTTATACCTAGCACCAAAACAGAGTAGCCAGCAACCAGTGTTATGGTCAAAACCCTGTTTTTCAAACGCCGCCAACAAAGAAGGACAAACCAGGTCTCAATGAAGAAAATCCCAAATGAGGGTAAATAATTTCTATGCTCAAAATAGAGTTCGAGATTAATAAATGTAGACTCGAGGACGTGTCCTGCCAGAAACCAGAGGATGGCGAAACATAGTGGTGTATATTTTTTTCTTTTCCATACAGAAAAAATAAATAATAACAAAATTGCACTTATGGCAAATAAAGAATGGGGAGGCGATAGCAAACCTGTTGCAATGGGATAATCATCATGGAATAACGAAAATGCTCCTATGTAAGGCGCCACAATAACTCTGAGATAATCGAAAAGAATGATTGGCTCAGTTAACAGGCGTTGAGTAATCGTAAATGCTCTGTTTTGATAACTCCAAAGTGTTTCATTTAAAGAATAGGCGAAATAAGTCATTAGCATAACTAAAGGCAATACCAGGAAAACCCATGCCCATATTCGCCAACGAGTAGTCTTTGAATTACCATGAAAAATGGTGTATTCAATAACCAATATAAAAAGCGGTAATAAAATACCACTCTCTTTACTTAGTACTCCTAAGTTCACCCCAAAAACAACCGCCAGACTCATGTAGAGATAGGGAGCAAATGAACTATTCTCATGCGTTTTTGAGCGTCCGTATAGATACAACAACAGACCCGACAAAGTGAAAAATGCTGATAATTCCGTCATTCGCTGAACGGTATACAAAACTGTGGATACCTGAATTGGATGTATTAACCAAAGTGCAGTTACCAGAAAACAGAAAACATTGATTTCCTGTTTCGTGTGATCGAAATGCACTGTCAGAAATCGACAAACAAAAAAGATTAGTACTCCGTTTACTAGATGGATTATCAGATTTACTAATTTAAAAGCGAAAGGGTTTGAGGGCCAGTCCTGATACTGCAATGCAAAACTTAAAAGTGAAAGAGGACGACCAGAGGGCCCCGATTCTCCACCGAAAACGAAATAGCTGAACCCTTTCGTATCTATAAGATCAAGGGTACCGAGATTGTAATTATCATCGAGAAGGAAGCCACTATTTAGACCTGGATAGTAAATAACGGCTGTAAACAGGATAAGACAGATAAGCAAGCATTGATAAGAAAAGAGGTACCTGTATATTTGCATAGCCTATTTACTTATATTCCAGAAAAAAAAAAGCCACCCTGTGGGTGGCTTTTTAATAACTCTAATACTTCTATTACAATCTTTACACCTACTTACATGCGCCAGGCAGATACTTATCATCCGCGGTGCTTGAGCAACTCCAGATACCACCACCATCAGCAGAAGTCAAAATTACAGTCTTACCTGTAATGTTTGCATTAAGACCCGCACTTTTCATTGTTGCGGTGATTACAGGAATAAGTGCAGTACCACTTACTATAACAGAACTAACATACTTTCCAGCAGTTGTGGCATTAATTTGACCCGCAGTTGGAATAGTACCTTGATCTGATATAAATTCAGCCAGAGGTGTCTTAAAACCAGAAGTCAGTGTAAATGCTTCTGTCATCTGTGCACGAGCAGTGTAATCCTGGTAGGAAGGAATCGCGACAGCGGCCAAAATACCAATAATGGCAACCACGATCATCAGTTCAATAAGGGTAAAACCCTGTTGTGTTTTATTCATTGCTTATTATCTCCAAATTTGGTTTTTACGAAAAATCTATATCGGTAACAATAATATGGATTTACGAAATTATAATACTGCACAGACTATGCCACTTGAGTTTAATTTACGAATAATAGTAAATAAAAATCAATGAGATGCATTAAATATTTGAATGTTAAAAGAATAGTGTCCTGAATACGGTTCGAATAGTCTTTTCAAATAAGTCATATCCAAACCTAATGTCAACGAAAGTGACAATAATTGTCAGTTTTTTTCAATATTTGTCACTTTTAAATACTTGATTTTTGAAATAAATGGCCTTCGAATTATTATGACTAACATGCAGATTCAGCAGCTTCATTGCCTCTTCCTGCGCGTCGAGTAATAACAAAAACTCAATCATGTAATAGTCAATAGTCCACAAATCCAATGCAGATTGTTTACCTGATAATAGCTGGGTGTTTGTCCATGAAGTGAGAGCATCGACAATTCGTCTAATATTTATAAAATCACATTTCTTATTAACATAACTTTGAAATAAATGGTTCAATGCTGAGGAAATTAATAATGGTCGAACCAGATTGAGATCTTTCTCCAACAATTCATATTCTTTAGTCGGAATCTTATTTGTCAATTCACAATAGATGTAAACCCTTTGTATCTTTGCCGGAAATGAGTCCATCGGTCGTGCAGAGATTATTGCACTATTTGTCGATAGACTAGAAATAAGATCTCCTTGCTTAACCAGTCTTCCAACTATCTCAAGGTTCGCGCTTATGGATTCCGGATGGTTTTCATATGCATTGACAAGAATCGAATCATATGACGACCAGATCTGGGACTGTGAATAACTATGTTGAGCTAATAACATCAGATACAGAATTGAAAACCCAACTAACAATTTTTTTATATAATTCTCTAGAATAAAGTTGTCAACAATCAAAATAATCGACAAATAAATACCTATTGACGGAAAGTAATTACGATGCCGAAAGAATAACTCTAGAGGAAAAATACTGCTTTCTAGCGCATGCCCAGAAAAAAATATTAAAATTCCAACTCCAATATATTTTTTTTTGTGTCTCATCAAACTTGAAAGAGAAACTGACAATAGAGCAATTAAAAATAAAGAACTACAAATTGTTGCAGGATTCCAGAAAGTTTTTCTAATCGTAAAATCATCGCGATATAAGCCAAGCTCTAGATTTTGGGGGAACAGAGTCTCAAATAAATAGACCATAATGGCTACAGGTTGTGTATACAGTCTTTCTTCCAGCGAAAAACCCTTATTGGTGTAATCCATAAAACTGCTGTTACTTAACAACATTATGGATAAGAATAAAATTGCGATACCGACTAATAAAGAGACTCCCACCAGGCCTTTATTAAGAATGTAATCGAATTTAAAGCGGTCAAAAAAGCAAACTTCTATAATTAAAATAACTAACGGCAAGATCACAGCATTTTCCTTGCACAACATTGCGATAAACCAACTTGAAATACTTAACAAAAATAACGTTGTCGAATAAATATTATTTCTCTTGCGGCATAATCTCATGCGCAAATAAGTAATACAGGCGATCAACATGAAGGTAGTTGAAAGTAATGCGGCTCTTTGTATCGTATATAAGACAGTTTCAGTATTTATAGGGTTTAATATCCAAAACCCCATAATTAACAATGCGTAAGTTCTCGCTTTCCTTTCGGTCGTAATTATGCGGATTAAAATATAAAGGAAAAAGTAAGCTAATAAGCCATTGATTAAATGAATAAAGAGATTCGTTATTTTCAACTCAAAAGGTATGAGTTTTCCACTTAGCCAATGATTTAAAACGAACGAGGCCATCGTCACGCTTCTACCAAAAGGACCTGCTTTGTTCTCGAAAACAGTCGACTTATAGTCTGCGTCTGCCTTTAATAATGGTGCTAAATTTGGATGATCATCGTAAACTAAAGGGCCATCAAGTCCTGGCCAAAGAACAAATATAGTAAAAATAAGTATTATTAAAACTGGCAGACTGTTACTAATTACATATTTGCCGCTCATTTCGAGAACAAGTGTATGGAGAGCCGCATTATATTTATTTTTTAATGTTTAGTTTTTGCAAACGATATCTTAATGCCCTAAAACTAATACCCAACTCTTTTGCTGCAGCAGTCCTGTTCCAATGAGTTTCTTCCAATGCATTGAGTATACGCTCCCTTTCGACATCATCGAGATATGAATTTAATTTAATATCTTTATCCTGATTGATGTTTTCTGTTGTTGAGTTTAATTGCAATTCATGGGGAATATGTAAATCTTCATGCTTGATTTTTCCTTCATCGCACAACGCTACAGCCCTTTCAAGAATGTTCTCCAATTCACGCACGTTGCCCGGGTAAAGATAAGATCTAAGTGCAGCTCGAGATTTCTCTGATATTTTTGGAGTAGAAATTCCATTTTCCTTACATATTTTGTCAAGTATATATTCAATTAAGATTTCGATATCTTCTTGACGATCTCTTAGTGGGGGGACATTCAACTCAATAACATTGATTCTATAAAACAAATCCTCTCTAAATTTTCCTTCATCTACCAGACTTTTTAAGTCTTTATGTGTTGCACTCAATATTCTAACGTTGACTGCAGATTCCGTTTGTTCGCCAATAGACCGTACTTGCTTTTCCTGAATTACCCGCAACAATTTCACCTGCATGTGTGATGGTAACTCCGCTACTTCATCCAAAAACAAGGTGCCACCATCTGCCACCTGAAAAAAACCTGCTTTATCCGATGTGGCACCGGTAAAGCTGCCTTTTTTATGCCCGAAAAACTCACTTTCCATTAAGTCATGCGGTATTGCTCCGCAGTTTACAGGGATAAAATTGTTTTCAAATCTGGGGCCTTGTTCATGAATCATTCTCGCAGCTAATTCCTTTCCGGTCCCTGATTCTCCGCTTATATATACAGGTGCCTGACTTCTTGCTAATTTGGCGATTTTCTCACGAAGATTTTCAATAATATTGCTTTCACCAATTATTATTCGATTCGAATGTTTAGAATCTTCATTAGAAAGCTTCAATGCACTATTAACCAGGTTGCGTAGCAAATTGATATCAATCGGTTTGCTGAGAAAATCAAAAGCGCCCAGTTTAAGCGCCTGAATGGCTGTCTCCATACTGCCATGCGCCGTAATCACGGCTACCGGCAATTGCATATATTTTTTTTGAACATAAGATATAATTTCAAGACCATCGCCATCTGGTAATCGCATATCAGTTAAACATAGATCAAAATTATTTTTGTCTATTAAACCAAGTGCACTTTTCATGTCGCCAGCACATTGAACATTTAGATCCATGCGACTTAGAGTAATTTCAAGTAACTCCAGAATATCTGGTTCATCATCAATAATTAATACAGAATGCATAACCCTTAAATTAGAATATGTTGTTTTTCAGGATGTGAAAAGTTAACGCGAAAGGTACATCCTTTTGAAGTGTTTAATTGCAATTTTAATGTAGCCTGATTCGCCTCGCATAAATCTTTTGATATATACAGACCTAGTCCTGCACCTTTTGAACTTGTAGTACAGAAAGGATCGAATAATTGTTCTTCTATAGCCGAAGATATTCCTGTTCCATTATCACTTATATCGATATACGGTCTACGTGAATCTTCTCTGATCGCACATTTCAATTCCAGCAATGGGTTGTTTTTACTATATCTCATTCCATTTTCACACAAATTCCACAGAACCTGGTTTAATTGACCAGGATCCATTCTTGCAGTTATTCCCTTTTTAGGGACGCTCAATTTTATGGCCTCATTACTTAGCTCATGACTGGATTGAAATTCTTCGACAAAACCCCGTAACCAGCTAACTAATTCGACTTCGGTTGGTACAGAGGCTTCTCGTCGACTAATACGCATCACATTTTCGATTATATTATTAACCCGTTTTGAGTGATCCTCTATTATATTTGTCAGTCTACTGTCTTCTTTTCCAAGCGACTCGGATTCGGACAACAATTGACCTGCGTGACTAATCGCCCCCAAAGGGTTACGAATTTCATGAGCAATACTTGCAGTCAATGTTCCTAACGATGCAAGTTTCATTTGTTGCGCGCGTTGTCGCAATGGAGATATTTCTTCTAGAAAAACCAGTATATTAAAATTTTTGCCTGAACCAAGCCGGCTGAAGGACATAGATACTTCTACACTTCCCTCCCCCATATTAATTGTCACCGCCTGACTGTAACTCTTATCCAGCCAATTCTCGAGATGCTCGGCCAATTCTGGAAAGTACTCCGTTATTTTTTTGCCATAAATATCTTTTGAAACATCCATCAACCTTTTCGCGGACTCATTCAATAATTTCAAGTTCAAAGCGTCATCCAGCACAATGACCCCTGATTGCAGGCGTTGAACAATATTTTCATTCAATTGAGCCAAATTTTGCAGATCTCGGCCTCGTTGCGCCGCCAGAGCTTCCGATTCTTCAACTTTACTTGCAAGTCGACGGCAAATTACCGCGGTGACAAAAAACGTAATCCCTAAAAATCCTGCGTGCGTATAATTATGCATCACACCGAACTGTCGTAACTGCATATATCCCTCATGACCCAACACTAGAATTGTGGCCACGGAAGCATACAAAATTCCAGTCTGCCCTGGACTAAGCAGACTTCCTCCTGCCACAGAAATCACCAACAACATGCCGAACCCGCTACCTAATCCGGCACTGGCATACATCATGGTGGTAACAACGAAGATATCAATAAAGACGTTAGTCGCAACCTGAAGCACATATGCTGGTTTTTTTAGGCGAACCAGCAATTGTGCACACACTGAAACAAGTAGATAAATATGTGCAGCGATACCAAAAAGATTGCGATCATATTCACCCAAAGGCTCAGGCAATTGTCCTATCCAATACAATGAAGCAAACAGGAAAGATATAAGAAAACGATAAAAATTAAGATAGGTTAGTGCTTCCCAGGAAACAGTTGATTGGGCATAGGATTTAGCGGAAGTCATAACCGACTCTCCTCGTTGAACTTTCGCTTATGTTCCAAACAGCAATAATATTGTCCGGCCTCAACCACAGCATCTTCTGAGAGTAAATGTAAATTACAGGTAACACATTTCACCATTTTTGTAGCAGATGGTTTCAAACCATCATGTTTTCTCATTGTTAAGCCAAGTTTCAAGCGGCTCAGAATGGACATAAGCGTAGCAAATACAAGGACAATTAGCAGGATACGTAACATATTATTCGAATTTTAAACCTCTGCTGGGCAAAGTGCCCTTAATTAATTAAACTTTAAGCGCTTTTGACGCTATATTATTCATATAATTAATTGAACCGACCAACATTTCAGAGCCATACCATAAACATAAAGGATAGAAGATGAATCTCCACGAATATCAGGCAAAATTGCTTTTTGAAGATTACGGCATTCCCGTACCACCAGGTAAACCTTCACATTCTGTCAACGAAGCTGCCCGTTGCGCGGCAGATCTGGGTGGCGATAGCTGGGTTGTCAAGGCTCAGGTGCATGCCGGTGGTCGAGGTAAAGCTGGAGGTGTCAGGCTGGTAAAAGGCAAAGAAGAGCTGGAGGATTATGTTAAGAGTTTGCTCGGCACCCGCTTGGTAACCAAACAATCCGGCCCAGAAGGAAATCCCATAGATTGCGTTCTGGTCTCTACCGTGTCTGAGATTGAGTCAGAACTCTATTTAGGTATGCTAGTCGACCGTGCTCAGCGTAGAATAGCAGTTATGGCATCCAGAGCTGGCGGCATGGACATTGAAGAAGTTGCGGCCACAGAGCCTGAAAAAATATTTACTTTTATGGTTGACCCAATCATGGGCCTTCAGAGTTATCAATGTCGAGAACTTGGCTTTCAACTCGAATTCGACAGCAAGCAGCAAAAACAACTGGCCAGTATTCTAAAAGATATTTATCGGCTCTTTGTTGAAAGAGATTTAAGTCTGGTTGAAATTAACCCTTTAATTATAACCAAATCCGGTGATCTTGAGGCTCTTGATGCCAAGGTCTCAGTTGACGACAATGCCCTCTATCGACAGCCAAACCTGGAAGAATGGCGTGATCCTGCACAGGAAGACGAAAAAGAAAATGCTGCCCGAAAATTTGATCTCAATTATATCTCTCTCGATGGAAATATCGCCTGCATGGTAAATGGCGCAGGTCTTGCGATGGCAACCATGGACGTCATTAAATTGCACGGAGGTGACCCGGCCAATTTTCTTGACGTTGGCGGAGGCGCGACTAAGGAAAGGGTTGCGGAGGCGTTTAAATTAATCGTTTCTGACACAAAAGTTGAAGCCATCCTGGTTAACATTTTTGGTGGCATAGTGCGGTGCGATCTTATTGCGGAAGGTATTATTGCCGCAGTTAAGGAAGTGGGAGTTAAAGTCCCTGTGGTTGCTCGATTGGAGGGCACTAATGTTGAGGAAGGGAAAAAGATACTTGATGAAAGTGATCTTGAAATAATCTCTGCTAATGATTTAACTGATGCCGCAAATAAAGTCGTCGCCGCAGCCAAAGGGGGTGCAAGCTAATGTCTATCCTCGTTGATAAAAATACCAAAGTCATTGTCCAGGGCTTCACTGGACGTCAAGGCACATTTCACGCCGAACAAGCCATTGAATATGGCACCCAGGTAGTCGGTGGTGTCACGCCAGGCAAAGCGGGTGAATCACATCTTGATAGACCAGTTTTTAATACCGTAGCTGACGCCGTTAATGAAACTGGGGCAGACGCCAGTATGATTATGGTACCTGCAGCATTTGCCGCAGAAGCGGTAACCGAAGCCGCCGCCGCCGGCATAAAGCTGATAGTCTGCATAACTGAAGGCATACCAGTTGTAGACATGGTCAAAGTCAGAGCCAATCTGGATCAATACCCGGGTACACGACTGATCGGACCGAATTGCCCGGGGATAATTACGCCCGGCCAATGCAAGATAGGCATTATGCCAGGAAGCATTCATATGGCAGGTAGCATTGGCATTGTCTCTCGTTCAGGCACGCTGACCTACGAAGCCGTACATCAGACAACTCTGGCCAAGCTTGGACAAACCACCTGTGTAGGTATAGGTGGAGATCCAATTCATGGAATGAATTTTATAAACTGCCTGGAATTATTTGAGGCAGACCCGGACACAAAAGGAATTATTATGGTTGGCGAGATTGGTGGCACCGCTGAGGAAGATGCTGCTGAGTTTATCAAGTCTTCGGTAAGTAAACCTGTAGTTGGCTACATTGCTGGGGTCACAGCACCGCCCGGAAAACGAATGGGGCATGCCGGTGCAATTATCTCAGGTGGAAAAGGCACGGCTGATGATAAATTTGCCGCTTTGGAAGCCGCAGGAGTTAGCACAGTCAGATCACCAGCCGATTTAGGTTCAGCAATATCAAAAGCTCTCGAGAAATAAGTGTAAATTATATGTGAAAAAATGCAGCTTTTGCTGCATCAATACATTCTGGCGATCCACCATTTAAAGTTAATATGAATACTGCCTATTATCGTATTAGCTTCTATTTGCTTTTTGCTATCTCTGGTTTCACCGGTCTGATTTATGAATCTATCTGGTCTCATTATCTAAAGCTTTTCCTCGGTCATGCTGCCTATGCGCAAGCTCTGGTCCTCACAATTTTTATGGGTGGCATGGCACTTGGGGCATGGATGGCAACTAGATATATTCACAAGTTCCCCAATTTATTTCTCGCCTATGCACTAGTCGAAGCGATTACGGGAGTACTTGGTTTAGGTTTTCATTCTATTTTTGGTCATGTCATAAATTATTCCTATGATGTAGTTTTCCCATCGTTGGAATCAGCTGCTTTAATCCATTTTTACAAATGGACAGTCGCGGCTTCTTTAATTCTGCCTCAGTCATTACTTCTGGGCATGACATTTCCGCTAATGAGCAATGCTATCATTCGGTTATTTCCGGATTCACCAGGTCGTTACATTTCAATACTCTACTTTTGCAACAGTATCGGCGCCGCAGCGGGCGTCCTGATTTCAGGCTTCGTTCTCATCGCTGCAGTTGGTCTGCCTGGCACAATAATGACAGCGGCGATACTAAATATTCTACTGGCAATCGTTGTTTACCTGATTGCCAAACCCCACATCGGTACCGTCAACAATAAAAAGCAAAAATTAAATCAAAAACTATCCGGGTCTAGCCTGTTTATCATTGCTTCATTTATCACAGGTGTCGCGTCATTTATCTATGAAATTGCCTGGATAAGAATGCTTTCCATGGTACTAGGATCGAGTACTCACGCATTCGAGCTTATGCTTTCCGCATTCATCACTGGTCTCGCATTGGGTGGGCTATGGATTCGTAAATATTTGGACAATTTCAAGAAACCAATCTTGTTTGCTGGCTTTGTACAAATTATTATGGGTGTTTTTGCACTTGCCACTGTCCCACTTTATAACCAAACCTTCGACTTAATGGCATTTTTTATGTCTACCCTGGATCGCAGTGAAAATGGTTACATACTGTTTAATCTTATAAGTCACTCCATTGCCTTACTTATAATGTTACCTGCTACGTTTTTCGCTGGAATGACGCTACCACTTTTCACCTTAATACTTATTAACAAAGGCTACGGCGAAAAAAGCATTGGGTATATCTATGCTAGTAACACCATCGGCGCAATAGTGGGAGTGATCTTTACTGTATTAATCGGCATGCCATTGCTTGGACTCAAAGGCGTAATCTTGCTGGGCTCTTCCCTTGATATGATATTGGGAGTAATTTTGATAACAAGCATTAGCGGATTAAAATTGACTCGGCCGGTCGTATTCATTTCCAGCACCTGTACTCTGTTGCTAATATTTGTAGGCTCACTGGTAAATTTTGATACAGAACGCATGGCATCTGGCGTTTTCCGTACAGGTCTGACACATGCGCAAAAAAATGTAAAGACTCTTGCACATTTTGACGGCTCAACCGCATCCATTAGTGTTGTAGAGTATGCAAATAATGGTATTTCAATATCAACTAACGGAAAACCTGATGCATCAATCTCTTATGGATATGACGTTTCTCCTACCACTGACGAATACACCATGACACTACTTGCAGCGATACCACTTTCTACCAATCTTTCAGCAAAATCTATCGCGAATATCGGCTTTGGTTCGGGACTCACAACTCATACATTATTATTGTCAGAAGAAATTGAACGAGTTGATTCTATCGAAATTGAACCAGCGATGATTGAGGGAGCAAAGTATTTTGAAGACAAGAATAGAAGAGCATTCGTTGATCCCCGTAGCCATATATATATTGAAGATGCAAAAACCTATTTTCATACGACAAGTCGTGAATACGATATGGTTATATCGGTACCTTCTAATCCCTGGGTGAGCGGTATATCCAGTCTGTTTACGGAGGAATTTTACGGGACTATATCGGAATCATTAAGTCAAAATGGTGTGTTCGCACAATGGTTACACACATATGAAAGCGATATCGGAATTGTTTTACCAATACTGAAGACGATTGCAGAGAGCTTTGAGGACTACCATGTTTATGCGGCTTCCTACGGTGACATTTTTATAGTTGCCAGCCCTCATGAACAATTGGTAATGCCGAATGAACGCATATTTGAGAATGAGTTAATGAAAAAACAATTATCGAGGGTTGGAGTGCATAACATGCACGACATTACGATAAGATTCCTGGGCGATAAAAAACTGCTGGGGCCTTTCATCAATCTAAATCAATTAAATTCAAATTCCGATTTCTTCCCGATAATCGATGCCCTCTCCGTTAAATCCAGGTTTATGAACAATTCTTTTAGTGAGCTGCATAAGATGAGGTCATTTTTTGTGCCTATAGTACAAATACTTAAACCAGAACTCGAATATTCCCAGAGACAAAATGCGACTTTATCAGAAGCATTACCAAGTAGTACCCAGACGCGGAAAGCTCAGGAAATTTATCATTTTGCCGTGAACAACGTAGTCATTGAGCCCAGAATATCTGAGCTAGTGAACATCGCATTGTTACTAACTCAGTCTAAAGGTTGTGAAAAGAAAATAAGCGATGAGGTTATAATATCTGCTCTGTTCAATTTACACCTTGCTACAGTCGGTTTTCTAAGTGGCGAGCATATTGAAAAAATTGGTAAATCAATAATGTCCATTTGTAATAAGAATAATTCCGAGACTGTTCAGGATTTGCTAAACCTCTACCTTGCCTATGGGGAAAGGAATATGGCGAATATCGCTTTATACAGCCAAAGGATGTTGCATAACCCAAGGACACTAAGTTCTGTACACAATGAGTACATTTTTAGTTCGCTTATCCTGGCCCTTGTTGCTTTGGAGGAATATGAAAAAGGTCTTGAGATATGGCTTAATTCAATTAATACAATATATCCAAATCAAATACCGTTCCAGTTAAAAGTACTTCAATCTATCCTGATACTAAATACTCAGGTAGTAAACCTGAAACCCCAGACAAAAACGGGGACCTCGTATCATTAACACATGTGTCTTACGAAGAAAGCTTTAGGTAGAAGGCTCTTAGGTGTACTAAAATTATCATTCCTCGTTATCTTATAAGATAAGTTTTAAATATTCATCACACGAAAAAATATGCACATCGCAATCGCTCAATCAAATCTCCTTGTCGGAAATATTAGAGGAAATAAAAATCGTATTATCGGGCTTATTAAAAATGCCAAGGAATTGAACGCTGACCTGATCATTTTTCCTGAACTGACAATAACAAGTTACCCATTAGAAGATGTTTTACTCAGGCGTTCATTACACGAGCAGATTGAAGATGCTATCGAACAGATAACGTACGAAACAGAAGGAATTGGAGTAATAATCGGATTCCCGGATAAAAGTTCAGACGGTTTGTACAATGCTTGCGCGCTGATTGAAAACAGAAAAAGGCAATGCCTGTACCACAAGCAGAACTTGCCCAATTATGGCGTATTTGACGAGAAACGCTACTTCGATGCCGGTGACACAGCTTGTCTGATTGATCTGGATGGCATCCCTACAGGCCTGAGTATTTGTGAGGATTTGTGGTCATCCGTTCCTGCAGAAAAAGCGAGAGAAGCCGGAGCGAAGTTACTCATCAATATTAACGCTTCGCCCTATCATGAAGATAAGTTAGCTGAGCGTGAGAGTGTATTGAAGCAACGCGTGCAGGAAACAGGATTGAGTATTATTTATTTGAACCTGGTCGGTGGACAGGATGAACTTGTCTTTGATGGTGCTTCCATGGTCGTCGATAGTAATGCAGAGGTTGTTTTTCGTGCACCTCAATTTGAAGAAGGGCTGTATCTGCTGGAAGTTAAACAGACTGATGAAAAACTTGAGTTTCATTCCTCTATGCCTTCCGCTCCTGTATTAGAGCGTCACGAAAGTATTTACCAGGCGCTTGTATTAGGAGTCAGGGACTATGTTGGCAAAAATGGTTTTAAAGGCGCTGTGATTGGTTTGTCAGGTGGAATTGACTCAGCCCTGACACTGGCTATTGCAGTCGATGCATTGGGTGCAGAAAACGTGGAAGTACTGCTTATGCCGTCGCGCTATACCGCCGATATGAGTAACGATGACGCGATTGAAATGGCTGAAATATTGTCTGTGCCATATCATGTTCTTCCAATAGAAAAACCTTTTTCCGCATTTATTGAACTACTAAAACCTGTGTTCGAAAATTTGCCAACGGACACAACAGAGGAAAACATTCAAGCCAGGTCAAGAGGCGTATTGATGATGGCCATCTCCAATAAAACCGGAAAGTTGGTACTGACGACCGGCAATAAAAGCGAGATGGCTGTGGGCTATGCGACTCTATATGGAGACATGGCGGGCGGCTTTGCACCAATTAAGGACCTGTCCAAAACGCTATGCTATGAAATAGCGAACTGGCGCAACTTACAGAAATACGTAATTCCTCAGCGAATAATCGATAGACCACCCAGCGCAGAACTTCGGCCGGATCAAAAAGACGAGGACTCCTTGCCCAGTTATGACATCCTTGATCCTATTCTGGAGCGTTACATCGAACTGGATGAAAGCCCAGACAAAATCGCTGATGCAGGATTCGATCGGGAAACTGTTTTGGAAATCGTTCGCATGGTAGACCGTAACGAATATAAGCGGAGACAGGCGGCGCCGGGAGTACGTATTACCAGACGAGCCTTCGGTCGAGACCGTCGTTATCCCATCACTTCAGGATACCAGGAATACTAACATCCTGAACGCACCTATTCTTACCTGATGAGAATATCATCTACCTCATCAAAACCGGGATGATTAGGATAGTTCAGCTCCAGAACCCGTAAAGCATCACCAGAAAGATCATCCATTTCCAGAACTTTATAGGCTTTCGCCATCAATACCAAAGCATCAGGAACGGAAGGTGTTCTCGGGTAGGTCTCAACGACGTAGCGCGCACGATTGGCCGCCGCGACATAGGCCCCGCGAGTCATATAATAGTTGGCCACGTGAACTTCATGCTGTGCCAATAGGTTTCGAAGATGAACCATTCGTAATTCAGCATCAGGAATATACTCACTATCAGGATATTTTCTGGCCAATTCATTAAAGTCCCGAAATGCCTGTAATGCCGAAGACGGGTCTCTTTGTGAAGTATCAAGAGGCAGGAAGCGTTCAACCAGGCCTTTACTACGATTGAAATTGACAAGACCTCTGAGATAATAAGCGTAATCAACATGGTCATTTTGTGGATATAAGCGGACAAAACGGTCGCAGGCTGATACTGCTGAATCATGGTCCTCCGTCTTATAATAGGCGTAAGCCAAATCAAGCAATGACTGCTGACCGTAGACACCGAAAGGAAAACGTGTCTCCAGAAACTCATAATACTGCACGGCCTTACTGTAATAGCCGGAATCCAATGCCCCCTTGGCTTCATTGTAAAGTCGATCTACAGTCCAGTTTTTGGCGGACTCATCCTCATCATCACTAAAAAATGAGCAAGCTGTGCTTGTGAGCATCAAGATTACTAGCAGAACGTACTTTTTCATAAATTTATAACCAGCTGTATTGTTTGGTAAAGCAGTATAATACTCTGAAATGTGATGTCTAATACACGAAATCGCAAATCATGCAGACTGAGAAGTTAACTTTGATTGTAACGGAGGAGCTTGAAGGCAAGCGCCTTGACAAGGCACTCGCCATTTTATGCCCGCAGCACTCTCGATCACGATTACAAAGTTGGATACGTAGTGGCTTTGTAACGGTCGACGACAGGACACTAAGACAGAGAGATAGTGTCACATCGGGTCAGTCTATCCTCATTGATGCTGAATTCGAAGTTCAGGACGAGTGGGAAAAGGAAGAAATGCCCCTGGATATACTCTTCGAAGACGAAGCATTCATCATCCTCGATAAGCCCCCGGGTCGGGTCGTACATCCGGGCGCTGGCAACACCAGCCACACACTATTGAATGCCCTGCTCTATTATTCCCCGCAGCTAGCACAGGTACCCCGTGCAGGAATTGTACAGCGCCTCGACAAAGATACATCAGGATTAATGGTAATAGCCAAGACACCATCTACGCATACTTATCTGGTAGATCAATTACAAAAACGTTTGGTAAAACGGGAATACCAGGCGATTGTCCATGGCGTGATGACAGCTGGGGGGACTGTCGATGCTGCAATTGGCAGGCATCACATTCAACGTAAGCGTATGGCGGTGACTGATTCTGGCAAAGCTGCTCGCACACATTATCGCGTTTTGAAAAAATATCCCGCTCATACCCATGTGCAGTTGCAGTTGGAGAGTGGCCGTACGCATCAAATTCGTGTTCACATGACTCATATCAACTACCCGCTTGTCGGCGATCCAATGTATGGAGGTCGTAAACGCATACCAAAGAACTGCTCTGAGACACTAAAAGAATCAATTACAGCGTTCCCGCGCCAGGCTCTTCATGCTTGCCGCTTGGAATTGACGCATCCAGCTACGGGCAGAAACCACGAATTCTCTTCGCCAACACCCGATGACTTCCAGTTATTACTAAACGCACTGGAAGCCGATTCAAACTAAAATGAGTATTTGGCTGCCAGCAAATTGGCCTGCGCCAAAAGGTGTAAAAGCAGGTACGACAACTCGAGACTCAGGATTCTCTTCATCCACTTATACAAGTCTGAATTTGGCCACGCATGTTTACGACGAGATCAAAAACGTCGAAAAAAAACAGACAGTTACTAGAAGCTGAATTACGACTACCAGCCAGTCCTCTATGGCTAAATCAGGAACATGGCAAACACGTCATTGAAAGTGATGCCTGGTCCGCCAGTATCAGTGCTGATGCCTGTATTAGCAGGAAAAACGGGGTCGTTTGTACGGTTTTAACAGCTGATTGCGTGCCTTTACTCCTCTGTGACGATAGCGGCCAGCAAGTCGCAGCCGTACATGTTGGTTGGCGCGGTCTTTGCCAAGACATCGTCACGATAGTTCTATCTCACTTCAATTCGCATAACAGCAAAATAATGGCCTGGCTTGGACCACATATACACCAACACAATTACGAAGTGGGAGATGAGGTCCGTTCAGCCTGTCTGCGGGCGATTCCCGGCACAGATTATGCATTTACCATAAATCATAATGGTCTGTGGCAGGCAAACTTGGGAGCATTAGTTCGACAGCAGCTACAAAACCACGGTTTATCAATGGTATATGACTGCAATTTGTGTACATTTGACGAGCAAAATAAATTTTACTCTTATAGAAGAGATCAAAATACCGGCCGCATGGCTAGTTTGATATGGATGGAATCTGACAATTATTAATTTATGCTGTAACAATAAAAGGGTATTAAGCCAAAATAGTAAACATCTAGTCGGGGAGAAAGGCTAATGAGTAATAACGACAACACAACGCTTTCTTTCAGCGAAAGTGTAAATCATATGGCAGACCGAGCCTTTCAGGCTATGGATATGGATCCTAATATTGCCGCTGCTATTAAGGCTTGCAATTCGATTATTCAGGTCAATTTTCCGGTCAACATCAAAGGCAAGGTTGAAGTCTTTACTGGCTGGCGTGCCGTGCATAGCAACCACAGACTGCCAGCCAAGGGTGGTATTCGTTACGCCACCATTGTCGATCAGGATGAAGTGGAAGCACTGGCTTCGCTGATGACATATAAATGTGCCATCGTCGATGTACCATTTGGTGGCTCCAAAGGTGGATTGTTAATCGACCCAACAAAATATGACCGAGAGGACATGGAACTGATCACTCGTCGATTTGCCCGCGAACTTATACGCAAGGGGTTCCTAAGCCCGGCCACTAATGTGCCTGCACCGGATATGGGCACCGGTCAACGAGAAATGGCATGGATAGCAGATACATACAAATTGCTTCATCCCGAAGATATTAACCATACCGGTTGTGTCACCGGAAAACCTGTAGCACATGGTGGCATCCGCGGCCGTACTGAAGCGACAGGACGTGGTGTCGTCTATGCAATACGCGAATTCTTTAGACATCCTGAAGATATCAAAGCAGCTGGATTGAAAGGTGGGCTCTCGGGTAAGCGAATTATTGTTCAAGGCCTTGGTAATGTGGGTTATTACGCAGCCAAGTTACTTGATGAAGAAGACGATGCTAAAGTTATTGCTATTGTTGAACGTGACGGTGC